>Ga0163217_1096849_pt1 | contig 10937 bp, 14 predicted proteins | sample SynspAceP_FD_185933 | JGI IMG/M metagenome (GOLD analysis project Ga0163217, IMG submission 185933) | Saline lake microbial communities from Ace Lake in Antarctica - Synechococcus sp. Ace-P (PacBio error correction) | ecosystem: Environmental > Aquatic > Non-marine Saline and Alkaline > Saline ...
GATACATCCCTTTGGGCTGTGGGAAAAATGTGAGGTCAAATCTGCGTGGGATAGCCGCTGCGACCAGCGGAAACAGGGGGTGGGCGATCAAGTTCAGTCTGATCGCCGTTCTGCGACACTCCACGTCGCTGGCACGCTCTCAACCAGGGCGGAACGGGCCATGGGACTCAGCTGGCCAGGCCATGGGCTCAATGAGGTAAGGCCAGCAGGGCCCTCGGCGCCCCAGGCTACTGCCGGCGAAGGGGCCCAATGGCCCTCGATCGGCCCCACTGCGTTGCCAGCGCCCCCAGGGAGCTGAGAAACAAAAGCGCAGGGACCACCACGCCGCGACTTGCCTTTCGATGAGCTCATCGCCCACCCCAGCAGCAGTCCCGCTTCGACTCCAGTGGTGATGGAGCTCATCATACGGCTGGCCGATCCATCAACGCCTGAAGCGTATGTTCGGCCGCTGATCTTCCAGCAAGCTGGGCGATCACCTGTCGCAGCTGGTAGCGCTCTGCTGCTGGTGAGGCTCCCGCCGCCCAGCCCTCACCAACCCCGATCACACAGAAAAAAGCTCGGCAGTGCGGGCTCCCAGCCAGACGCCAACCTTTTTCTCACGTCAGCGGACCAAGCAACCTGGATTCAAGACAGGCGATCAGCTGCGCAGAGCATCCACCGCGATGCTTTGCGGCGACAGAAGCAGACCGCCAACCCTCATTCGCGTGCATTACGTCGCAAAGCCTGAAACATAACATCATGCGATTCAAGAAAATACCCCGCTCGGGCCCTGGCCGGTCTCGAAGCTACGAGCACTCTTTCGGAATCCTCGGGATCGTCGGGCCGGATGGATGCTAGCCGATGAGCAACAGAAGGGGTGGACGGGGGGCTGTACTCGAACAACTCAAAGCGACGCCCGTCCGCGAAAGGCAGAGTCAGCCCCAACGAGTGCCAAATTCGGGCCGCGAGCCAGGCCGCCATGGCGGATGAAACCGAGGCCAGCGACAGCTCGCGTGTCTTGGCCCTCCCCGCAGGCCTGTGGCATCTAACTTCCCACGGGCTGAGGGACGAACCCGTGCCCGATGCGTTGAATCAGGCCAGACTTCGGTCCGGGGCGTTGAGCCTCGGAGGCGCCCGGCCAGCCTAGTGCGATGGCGAACATTGTCGTTATAGTGGCCTTGCAGGGGCGCCCCGCTGAGAGGGTGGTTCGGGCGACAAGCTAACACACCTCTGGGTGCCTCAATAGTGTTAAATGGGCAGTGTGCGAATGTGGTGACGACTTGTAAGCCTGCTTTTGGGGGTTAGTATAATTGTCGCTTTGGGCCCATTTTGGCGCCGTGGCGCCCGGCTGATTTCGCCGGCGCTTCAGCGGCCACCAGGCCGTCCATTTTCGATGCGCAGGACGTCAGGCCAGCCAATACGGTTCGCCAGGGTGACAGCAGTGCCGGTACTGAGGCAACCGCGCAGCAGTGAGGGCCTCAGTGGATTCTCCATACCTAAGGCGCACACAACAGCTTACGTGCTCGAACAACCCCCAGGCCCGCCTGGCGCCGCCGGCAACCAAGATCCTGACGTCCAGGCTAGCAGAAAGCCCCGCCACCAAACTGGGCCCTAGGCAAGCTCAAGCGGCTGTCAATCGAGGCGAGCACACAGCAGCGAAACCCAGGAAACGCCAGCAAAACAACAAACCACCAGCTGGGTGCAGTAGCGGCAAGCAAGCGATAACCGGCAGGCGAATGGCACCGAGGGCCGTTCCACCTCGTCGGGGCGAAGCTCCAAAGCCACCAATTTGGCGAAGCCCGACGTTCCGCTACCAGCCTGGCGAGCAGGGGTTAAGCCAGCGCGGAACCCAGCACACACCCATGGTCAGCAGGGCCAGCAGGCTCCAGACCGCCTGCCACCACCCAGGGGATTCAACACAGGCAAAGCACTGGCCGCGTCCAGATCGGATCAAGTCCACACCGCACCAGGGCCTGGGGATGTCATGGGCTCGAGCCTGCGGGACACTAGCAAGGCGGCTATCGCATTGGCCTTGCGCTTGCTCGCCCAGCGCAAGTCCGTTTGCACCTGGCCCGCCAAGAATGCCAGAATGCCTCCAGCAAAACAATACTTAAGCAGTTGGAGCGCAGTAGAACGGCAGCGCAGGCGTCCCAGCAGGTCCGAAAGCCGAGCCAGCGCAGCCCCACCGTCCAGGACCAGCCATGTTGACCATACCTAAGGCTCGCAGCTGATGGCCAGGAGCCGGATCGGTCCAGCCACAGCCAACCCTGGGGGATCGAGGCGCGTGCGCCAGTTAGCTTGGTGCCTCATTTGCCGCACAATTCTACTTATATGATTTCGATCAATTGCTATTGTGTAAATGATGTGCTCCAGTCGGCGGGCTTACTGGCATCAAAGCTTTTTGTGGACTGTTATGGACTAGGTGTAGACGAAATGGTGAAGACTCACGTTTGCAAGTGCGCTTTGGAGATGTTCTGAGTCGTCTTCAGCGAGTAGCTTCCGGCCTGAAAGTCATCTGTTTTAAGCTGAATGGGCGCGGCGACGAAGCCGCAAGCTACAGCAGGACTTTCACCCAAAGGCGCGACCGCACTCGGGAGTTGGGTTTGCCTGTGGCCAGCCAGGCCGGCCAACGGCGCAGAAAATGAGGAGGAGGGGGAACAGGTTGCGGCATCAAACGACTTCGACCAGTCCTTGTGTCAGGCATTGTTCGTTTGCCGGTGCATTTGCTCGATTGCCAATTTGCAGCTGCGCCATGCTCGCACGACCCAGGGCGTGTTCACGCCATCGCGCAAGCGGCGGCAGAGCTGGGCCGTCTTTAGCCTGGTGGGCCAGGCCGGCCAGGTCGTCCGTACTCGGGGTTTGGGTGCAGCTGCTGCCACTTCCGGGAAGCCGGCCACTTTTCAGCCGGACCGGTTCCCCGCGGGATGCTCACTTGACCGCATCCCGCGCGGCAGAGCTAGCCAGCGATGCTGCTTGCATGTCTGGTTCGCTGCACCCTTCAGTCTGCGTGCTCGTGGCGCCGAACCAGATCTGCGCGCATAGCTCCTTCGGCCTGATCAGGCGTGCAAGCGCAGCGTAATCACCAGGCCGCTGCGGCCTTTCTCAATCTGGGCGCCTGGGTGAACACCTCCAGGGCCGCAGCATTTGCCGAAAGCTCCTGGCCAGGAAGGCCAGGATTCTCGGCGCTGGCGTCATCCATCTGGGCTTGCTGCACAGCACCGCCCTCCAACCGGGGCCCATGCGAGCTTGATGGGCGCGTCAGCCCCAACGGGTCGGGGTTCTCTGGTCCGTGCTGACCAAGCGCAGAGCGCAGCAGATTGGGACCGGTCGTCCAGCAATGCCGGTGGGCCCGAGGCCGATCCCCACGGCAGCCGCACCGATCGGCGGCGACGCGCCAAAACTCTCGGCGCAGGCGCGATGCGAGGGCGCGAGACCGTGGGCCGTGGGTCAACATCCGCCAGGCGGCAAGACCCGCTGCCACCTGCCTAAAGGGGAGTCGATGACGGGCGGGCCAGCTCCAGCACCGCAGGAGCCTGGCAAAGGCAGCAGGTGCCGTGGGCTCGTGGTCAGCCTGAACCATGGCCCTGCCGGCAGCAGGCGAACAGATCAGCCGAAGTCAAAACGCCGAAATGCGAGCAAGCCAAAGCGCAGACCGCCCGACCACATCGCAACGGCATCCACCGCCACCCACTTTCGTGAAATGGAACAGACTTCTCGCGGTCATGGCCGTTGGACGGCGCCCTCCGGTCTCGGCCAAAGCAACCGGAACACGATTTGAGAGCACGCCTGCTGCATTCAGCGTCGAATGAGATTCGGCCGTCGCTGAATTCGCTGGCGCAGGTAAGCAGGTTCGCTGCGAGCGGGTTGGCCGTACCTTCCAGCAGCTCCAGGTGAAGGCGAGAACCGCGCAAGCCCACCGACGCGCGCGCTGTTCACAGCGCAAGCGTGTAAGGCAAGCCGGTCAATCCGAGGCTTGGCCAACGGGCCCTCCACAAGAATGGGGCAAGGGCCTAATCTAACAGGGCCCAGCACCGTATGGTCGCCGGCGCACGCCGGTGGGGCAATCGGGGACGGCCGAGGCCCCATGCTTCAGCGCATCAAGGCGGGGCTGCGTGCCAGCAGGTTGCTTCGCGCGGGCTTCTCGAGCTGGTCACGCTGCGCTGCAACAACTGCTCAACTGTCCCGGCGCGCCGCGCCTTTGGCTCCAGCTGGGCTGCTGGAGCCAATCAAATCCCGACAATCCCCGACGAGCACCGCCGAGCAGGGCCCCTGTCAGTCGCGCGCCGTGCCTCTGAGCTGCATAGATGCAGTGTTTTCGGCGCGATACCGCGGGCCTGGAGCAACTGTCCCGGCTCCAGCGCGCAGATCTTCGCTGCCAACTTGCGTGGCTGGCGGTTCGAATTGCGGTGCTTCAGGCCATTGTACGTTAGAAGGCCGCCTGCAGGCAGGCCAGGCTCCGATGCAACACCCGCCGACCGGCAGGTCAATTGCATTGCCAAGCCAGCAGCGATGGCCCGCCTCATAATGGAGGCTGATTCGCCGCAGCCGCCTGGCCGTTCCTGGCAGGGCTTCAGCAGCAATATGCACGCTCCGCGCCCACCAAACCGGCTACTCGCTCAAGAACAGGTTGATGCGCCACCAAGCACCGCCCGCCGACCAAGGCGATCAACCAGGGGGAGATCCCCCAGCAGGGGCCCAAACACGCCATGCGTCTGTCACACGCTGGCGCCACGGCAGAGATGCCAGCGTTCTGAGTCGTGGCGACGGAAGGCCATCGCCGGGATCTGCCGGTGTGCCCTGGCGACCACGACCCCAGTTGCCAGGGATTCCAGTGGATTTGGGCGCTCCTCAGGCAAGTTCAGCCTCGCCGGTCCGGAATGATCCGCGCTTGCGTCAGACTCCGCGCGTGTGCTGGATCTCGCCATGGCTATAGCGCTTGACTTGCAGTTTCGCTTGTTACTGAAGGCCCCGCGCGATTCCTTGCCGGCGCGTTTTAGCCCGGCGCTTGGGCACTGGAGCGATCACGTCTCATAGCGCTCCTGTCACAAGAGTGGGCTGCCCTGACTGACGGTAGGGTCAAGGGAAACGAAGTGACGGTACAGGTGCTCCAGGGAATCCCGCCCTTGACTGCAATTTGAGATGCTGAATCGCGGCTCTTGCCGTCGGCGAAGGGGGCTTCTGGCGATCTCTGATTACCCCACCCGCTGTGCCACTGCTCGAGGTCGGGTGTAGATCAACTGCGCCGCGGAAGCGGAAGAAGTAGTCGATCTTCCCTCGGGAAGTTCATACAGCGTTGCCTGGGCTCGATTCCGCCGTCTCTCACAGGTCTCAAGCGGCTGTGGGGGATAGTCGAGGGGCTCGGCTCCCAGAGCCAACGATTCTGGTGTGGAGGTTGTCGGTGGTTCCCGCGTCAGACGTGGGGTAGACGACCTCAGAGATGGGGGACGTGCCATGTCGAAGGTGGCGGCGAACCAGCAAGCACACGAGCGCAGTTCAGGACGGCTCGATCTTCGGTGCCGGCGTCGCTGCGGATCACACCTGCGGCTTGGGTGTCGCTGCGGTCGGTCGGAACGTACTGGACCTGGCGGACTCAAGCCAATGGCCCGCCGTACGGTCATACGTTCGGTAACGACGGGGAAAATCGGATGGTGACCTGCCATTGTGAGAGGGGGCAAACGCAATGGCTCCGTTGCGCAATCTAGCCAGGTCCTACCAGGCAGCAAATCTCTCTGTGGCAGAGACGAAGTCAGCCAGGCTGCAAACGCGCTGAACCGAGTGTGGTGGGCATCAGTCGGCGGCCCTCCCCTGGGGCCTCTGGCTGGGTGGGTCTAGGCACTGCTTCCGCTTCGGCCTGCCGCGTTGTCGGCCGGCTGTGGTTGGGCCAGCGCGCTTCGCAATGTTGCCGGCGCTGATCGCTCGAGCAAGAAAGCGCTCAAGCGAAGTCAATTTGCTCCAGGAGGATCTCAAGCAGTCGGCAATAGCCACCAGCCAGGCCAGGCCAACACCTTTGCTGAAATTGCTGTTGGCACTTCAAAGAAGATGCCGAGCCACGGCGTTTTGCTGGAGCGAGAATGGGGATCAGCATGCCCGATCGCTTGGCCACTTGCGGTGTAGATGCTGGTGCCAGAAACTAGAGGCGCCCCGATCAGAAATGACCGCACAGGAGCCAGAGCGTGCATGTAGCAGCTGCTCAACATCAAGCCCGACGGATCGTAAGCCTGGCAAACTCGATTGGCTTGCTCAATTCGGAGCAGGGGCGGGGCGAACGATGAATGCCCAAAATGCCAGCTGGTAGGCGCCATCAAGGCAGCGTTCCAAGGCCACTTCAGCAAGCAAGCCCGTCCCAGCAAGCAAGGCCGCTGCAGGTCGCCTGCTTGCTCGCCCGACCTGCTTACACACCCGGGGGAAGCAACAGGGAAGGCCGATCAGCTCTACCGGAAGCTGGCCAAGACCATTCCCAACAGCAATGGAACTGCTCAGCTTGGCTCAGGCCCTGCTCAGCATCAGAGCAGCGGCCAGACCCACGGGCCGCCCTAACCTTCTCGCTGGAAAGCCAGGAAACGGCTTCCTGATCCCCAGGATCCCGGTGGATCAGGTGGGAGGCCTCTCTGGGGAACCTGGCCGCTCTTGCAGATGGCTCCCAAATGGCCAAGGCCTCCTAGGCGCCATCACCTGCCTCGCCGATCGCAGGGATCTGGGGCCCCGCTGGCCCCGTGGAGCCTCCAGCCCCCTGAGGGCAACGGTCGACAGCATCGGCCGGGATTTGTGGCGTTTGTGAGGCTCCTGATCTGGCGGGGCGAGCCATGTCATGCAGTCAGAGTGGATTGTGGCGTCGATGATCCTTTTCCTTGGGCAAGAGCCGGTCATCAAAGAAACTGTCCCGCTGCTTGCAGCGATTGCCGCTCCCTTGTGCCAACCCCCAAGCCTTCGGCCAGCGTCCGGCCGAGACAGGAGGAAAGGAACGCTTGAGCAAGGCCCAAAGGCGCTGAGAGCCATGCACGCCCATGGCGAAACAGGCGGAGGTTTATGGGGCAATGCAAGGGTCTTCGCCAACGGCTCGACCCGCCCGCCATGCGCAATCGCCACCTGGAAAACGTGCACATATCCAGTCGCAGCCGGCTTGAGTCAAGGTGCTGGGCCTGGGCTTTGGAGCGGCAACGCCCCCGATGTGCATTTGCCTTCAGGAGAACGCGAAGTCGAGGACCATACTGTTCCCACGCTGAGGCCTACGAAGCCCTGGGTTACGAGCGCTTGCCATCAGCGGCCTCAGAAGCTTACAACGGTGTTCGCCATCTTCCAGGATCTCCGACTCCCCCCTGGAAGGAATGTGAAGGTTGGCTTTGCGCTCTGTTGCCAACGGCACGATGGCGAACCGCCCGGACGACCTTGACCTGAACAGAAAGCCGCTGGAATTCAGTCGCCCTGGTGGTGATGGGTGCGGCGTGCTGAACCTCTCACGTCCCAATGGATGGCTCTGGCAGCGAGAAATAACGCTAGCAAGCTCGATTGGGCTGTCCTGTTTTGCGGCGCTATGCATCGAGGCCCAGGGCGAGCAGCGGCGAGGCGCCTCTGCAATGTGGGAAGATTTCAACATCGCCGCTGGCACGGACCGGACCAGTCCATCGATCCTCTGGCCCGTCTGGGCCGGCGGCATCATTGCCAGACGACAGCCGAGCGCCAGCCTGCGCGCGCATGTAAGCGATCGGCGCACGATGTCTTCCCGTCTCTTCGAGCCTCGAACGGAGAGCATTGGAGCTGGGGGACGTTACCGCAGGCAGCCGGCGCCCTGGACCGTGGTCGACAGGCGCTGTGCCGGAATCGATTCACAATTCTAGCCTCAACAGAACGAAATGCTGATCGCCTGCGCCACCGCCTTCGTGCATCGACAAAGTGGTAAACCTGCGGCAACACCCAACCCAGCGACCAATTAACACCGGTGGTGTGAAATCTGTCAGTGGCCAGAAGAAGGACATCGGATGAGTCGACTATAGATCAAGTCGTAATCCAGCCTCGATCAAGCGCGCTGGTCTCTGAAGTAAGAGCGGGCAATGAACGGGAAAGGGTCTGCTCAGAAATACACTTCCACAGTTTTCGGGGACCAACAATTGCGCGATACCCATCCCTTAGATGGTCAGGCTGGGGCCCGCCGAGCCGATCGCCACAACTGCGCGGGTGGGGAGACAGTTTGCCGGGGTTGGCGCGACCTTCGGATCGAAATGCCCGGCGCACCCGTTGCATGGTGCCAAGAATCCTCGGGCTGAAACATCCAGTCGAGATAGCAGCGCTTGTCGGATCGCGACCCGGCTCCCTCGGTGAATGGCGCGCGGCATCAATGCACAGACCAAAATGTCGGCTCCAGTTCCTGGAACCGATCCCACACGCGGGGCTGCTGGGTCGTAGGGATCAGGGGGTTGAAGATTGCCATCACCTGGCATGGAACGACTTGGCCACCCGGCAGTTTGTAAGCGGGCGCTCAGGCTTCAATTCGCCGCCAGCAACGGCCGGTAAGGGCACTGCCCGGAACCACCCCATCTGAAACGTAATAGGTGGGGGGTGATCCGGCCCACCGCTGCAAATAGCACTTGCGACCTTCCAGAGCAGGGCCCGATCCGCTTCGCTGCGGCCCGACGGATCGAGCGGCACCGGCCAGGCCGGCAGAGGTCGATCGTGTGCTCTGGCGCCGCGCTACTTCCTCGCTGCGGCCCATCGAAGCTCAATAGCAGTCACATAGCGCCGCATTCTCGCGGGTATATCGTTACTGGTGGCCGAAGTAGGTGCTTCGAACCGCAATGACATGGTGGAAGTTATCCATGATCTCCATCCCAGCCGCGAACGACCGCCGCCGCCGTACCACTGCGGGCACCGCCTCACCGGCGGCCTCATCGCACTGAAATCGGCCAAGCAGCCTTCAACGTCTGCGGTTGGGGGCAGCAGGCCGCAAGGGTGATGCCGTGGCAATGCCGAGGGTGCCTTCCGCTGCCGATGAACACACCACCAATCCAAGTCCCGGCCATCCTCCGCCAACGAACCGCCAGCCGGGGATCTGGCCATCGGGCACGACACCTCCACTCGAACACGTGGGGTTGCTGTGACGCCGTATTTGAGCAATGCACCCACCGGCGTTCTCAGCACGGTTGCCGCCGATGCTGAGACCACCTGGCTGGAAGGGATCGGCGGGGCGTAATAAAAGCCTTCCGCGCTCACCGCCCGGTCACCCAAGCTGTTGACCACCCCGGCTTGCACGTGAAATTGCGCTGATTCTCTCAGGATCGACGAGCCAGCACCGAGCGCATGCGGCTGGTCACATCACCAGCTAGGGCTTTCCTGTCCACCTACTCGCTCCGCCGGAGAGCCGGTGCCACTGCCGCCGCGCCACGAACGGCCTCCCAGTCATGGCAGCAGCGCAAAGAATGGCGCCACTTGCTCGGTTGGTTTTTCCGGCAGCAACACCTACGGGCCATGCGGGTGAGGTAAGGGCCTGTCGTCTGTCATAAGGTGAGCAGCTCCTGGCGCTTCGCCACGATGGGCCCGGCCGCTGCAGGATCCGTCGCAGACTTGCTTCAATTTCGCCTTCCAGGGAAGGCACAAGGTGCTGGGCGTATCCACCAAGGAAAGCAGGTTATGCCATCCTGGACTTTAACGAGCGAGGCGCAGCTCACGAAATCGTCCGTTGTTGCGTAACGGAATGGGAAATGGTTTCGCAGTCTGAGGGCTGGTCTTGCCGCTTCAGTTGCCGGAGCACGCTCCTGCGTTCTGCGGATTTCAGCTTGACTACGGGCCCCGTATCGGCTCCTGCTCCCGAACCACCGACCGGTCTCCATGGGAACTGTTTCAACGCCGCTCTCAAGCTGATGCCGGGGCGGCTGAAGTTCCCTCCGTGCGGGCTTTTCGCTTTTCCGTGGGCGGGCAGCCGATCGTCCTTTGACCGTCGTCAAAAGGGGCCTACGCCTGGATTGTGATGAAACCGCTACATCGATTACATCGGCAAGTTGGGGCCGGCCGATCTGCGCCCACGCCCATTTCCCGAGTGATCGCCGCCCTGCATCAGGCCTCGACAAGGGCACAGCCTTTGGCGCGCCCCTGCGCCTGGAGAACCGGTTGCCGAACTGGTGATTCGAGGCGGTCCCGCAGCGTGGAGATGGTGCGCTTCGCAACTCCGGCACCGAAGCCTGCCCATTCGGTGCTGCGGCTGAATGCGTGCCTTCACTGGCCGAGAAGCTGTCCAAGTTCGAAGGCTGTTTCACGCCACTGCCGACATGTTCCTCGGTCAAGGCCGGGCTCCGGCGTTGCCACGCTCGGCCTGCCGATCCCCCGCGTGCCCCGCAGCACCACCGCCAACACGCCTCCACCGCCCGGTACAACGACTGGAGCCGTTAAAAAGCTCTTTGCCGAAAATCCGGGGCGAAAATCGGCCGGGTGATCCATTGGAGCCGGTGGTGGGCAATGCCGGCTTCATGCGTGCCGGAACTCGGGCTTTCTGGAATGGCTTGCGCGACTCAACCCGCGACCAGGCGCCCTGCTCACCTTCGATGAGGTGCGACGGCTTCCGCATCGCCTACGGCGGCGCGCCAGCAAGTTCGGTGTCACCCCGACCTCACCCCCTGGCAAGGTGAATCGGCGGGTGGTCTGCCGTGGGGGCCTACGGCGCGGCCGAGGCCGCCACATGGACCTGTTGGGCTCGGGCCGTCCGATGTAATCAAGGCCGGGCTACCCTTACGCAATCCCCTGGCGATGACCGCCGAATCAAACCCTCGAACTGCTCAAGCACCCGGCACGCTAAACGAGCGCCTGGACACAATCACCCAGGCGTCTCTGCGCAGGCATCCTGGCGCGGGCAAGGAAAGCTGTGGCTGGCCGATCAGCGGCGCCCAACATCACGCGCATGTTCGCTTCTTCCTCGTGATGGTCCCGGTGCGCAACTTCGAGAGGCCAGGCGGCCGAACACGCGCCAAATTCGG
>Ga0163217_1108718_pt1 | contig 10936 bp, 8 predicted proteins | sample SynspAceP_FD_185933 | JGI IMG/M metagenome (GOLD analysis project Ga0163217, IMG submission 185933) | Saline lake microbial communities from Ace Lake in Antarctica - Synechococcus sp. Ace-P (PacBio error correction) | ecosystem: Environmental > Aquatic > Non-marine Saline and Alkaline > Saline ...
CTTTGTTCTACCTGACGGAACAGCCCAGTTGCAATGAAATGTGCAACTATGGTCGTTAAGGCTTCTGTTTAACCTATGCCTAATGAGACGTCATTTGCGAGGAACTTTAGTGAGGTGGCAATCTGTTAAATTAGGGCTTTCACTTCTATGAGATTGCTTCCAACTATGCTGCTGTGGACAGCCAAGTTTCGCATGAACGGGTAACTCTTGAGATTAGCATGGGTATTCCACTAATCCTTATAAACGTCATTGCGAGGAGGCGCAAGTGACGAAGCAATCTGTTTGTAATAGGTATTTCTTCAGTTTTTTATTACCACAAGGCTTATGAGATTACTTCACTAGTGCCTTGTCCATGAATACAATTAAATGCGTAATGCCAAGGAGTGCAAAGGTGATTAAAGATTAACAACTTTCTGCATCAGATGCAAAACAAGGACAACGACTGCACCTCTTGATTCCGCCTTTTGTACTTGTCGGCAGCACTTGGTTTCTGCAGCCCCATGGGGAAACCCATTTCCTTTTAGATCCGTTTTTTGCTCCCTTTTTTAAAGCCTTTTTTTCAGCTTTTTTTTCGATTTTCTTGTCCTGTTTTTTCCTTCCTGCCCCCACCTTTGATCTAAAATCAACTGGGCAAAAAAATATCTATTTAATTCAATCTAAATAAGATTAAATGTTAAATTATGCCTTTGGGAGTAATTGCAGCACTATTGGCTGTAATCTGTTGAATTGTCCAACGGTCGAACAAGTATAAGCCACCCTTTGTCATTTCCAATAAGGTTTGATCTTGTCCAAAAAATATTACGACGTTGCCAAAGCCTCCTCCTCAATTTTGTTCCGCTACAATACCATTGAAGAAATTATGGGTGGCATATCCCTTTTTCCTGAAGGGTTACTATGTACCAGTTCGTTAATTGCTATCGGATACAAAAAATTTCAAATGGTCCAATAATTCGTGGAACATTTTTTGAAAAAATGCAAAGTCCGGATTTGGGTGCATTGAGTGCAGAAGACACCATAGGCATGTTCCCACCCCTCCCTCGTTTATAATAATTTTTCACCAAACTTGAAGCATATGTAACCGTTTCCCTCAACGGAATTGGGTATACAATAATTGTGCAATTCCCGGATCCAATCCTTGCCTTCGGCCCATAGGCCATTGATAATATACCTGCGAGGACTCAGCCCAACGAACTTGTTCGTTCAATGCTTTTCTGCTAATTTTCAGACAACATAACTATTAAATTGAATAAAGTTACCAAAATAAAAGAACCTTTTACCGCGTAAGAACTTAAGTTTTGAGGTTATTTGTGCAAGGCCCAATTGAATCCGTTTCCTGGGAATACCAGCTTCCAAAACTTTAACAATTATTTGCTGTGAGCAGACTTACGTGTTTCGTTTACGTCCCTTTTACAAAACTAATCCGAAAGGTTGGAGATATGGATCAGGCCACTTCCTTTGATGCCCACGTCCACTAAAAACATCCAAAATTAGTGATGTGGTTCACAATTCCGGGTAATAATTGCCCAGCATTAAGGATCGGGCAATGTTCTTATGTTTCTGGTTTGGAAGGTGAATAACCTTTGCTTTTTTCCCCGTACGCGTCCAATCCCGGTTTTTCCCCAATTACTTCCTTAACAATATCCTGTAAAGTGGGTAATTCCCCACATTTCAAGTACATAAAATGTTTAAGGTCTAATTTTTTTAAGGACTTCCTTGTTTCCAATAATTTTCTGATAGGCGGAACGCCCTGACTTTTGACCATTTTTTTGCACCTAGAGAATAACTTTCAGGATGTAAACCTGCGGAATCATCCAAAGGGTTTTTTGCCCTGTTTAATGGTAAAAATGCAGCTCCTTGTTCAAAAGGCTTTGGCTCCCAAACGAAGGCAAACTTTTTTAATTTCGCTTCGGCTTGCAAAGGGACCATTTTTCCGTTTCTATAAGCTACAATATTTCAGCTATTAATTAGTTTTGACCTATCCGGGAAACATAGCTTAGGAAGCTCGGTACACCTGGCCGTATTTATATTGACCCGCCCGTGTGTTCACAACAGCTTTCCTTCTACAGGCCGAATCCAAGGGATTTTTTTTTAAAAGATTCTGATCTACATCGTGCTGGTATTGGAGCTACAATCCCGATCGATTGGCATCCTATTTTCACCAATTCGGCCAAGGGATGCGGCCCAACTTTCGCCCTATGGATATGGCAAACCCCTAACGGTAACATTCGTAATTGGGGAATTCGTCACGGGCAATTTTGGGAAAGGCAGAATAAATGGAGGCTCCTGCTTCACTAACACCAAACACCTCAATATTGTTTTTGCAGAATGACGCTTGATCAATTGCTCTGTTTCCTTGAGGGGCCGTACCGTTACCATAGCATCCGCCTCAATCTTAATGGCATCCGGCCGGGAGCTTAATTTTCTTTATAGCGCCAGTGCTGTCCCGTTTTGCGGTGCAATGTGGATAAATGGGTTTCATTGTGTTCCAATCCCTGAGAAGTTTATAGCACTACATTTTACAAAGCCTGTTCTGAAATCCTGGGTCTATGGCTAAAATCCTTTTTTTCGCATCCAAAGGGGACCCACGAACAACAGCTGCTTTAGGTTTTTGGAAAAATAACTTGAAATAGCCGGATTCATTGCTTTCCTTGGCGCTTTTTTTAAAATTTCATTTTTTGAAAGTGAAAGGGAAAGCAATCTTTTATAGGCATCTTGAATGGCCAATTGAAACGATTGGAGTAGTAGCATTATTGCTTTTTAACTGATCCTATAATATTCATGTTGGAGATGGCTTTCTCGTCATCATTTCGCGCTTAACCCTTATAAAGGCCTTCATTTTCAGCCCGTAATAGGCCAATAGTCGGTGGGCGAGGGACAGCGATTAAAGGTTCGCTCCATTCAAAATAGATCTCCCCCTAACAACTTTTGGCCTTCTCATCCTCTTTCTTAGTTTGAAATGTATCTGCTTAGGTGGCTTTATTTGCAAATTTCTCCAAATTGGTTGGTCCCTGATCTGATTTTCGGATATCGGCAAACGTTCGTTTAATCATTCAGAAATTATATGGCGAGCTCCCTCCCAGCCGCATCATCTTCATTGGAACGGTATCACTAACAATAATTTAAGAGCTTTCAAAAATCTATTTCATCGGTGCCGTTGGGCCAAAATAATTTTTGCCAAGGCTCCAGACCAATTTTTGATTGGCTGTTTCCTGCCTTGGTTTTAAACCGCTTTTTCTTAAAAGGGGAGATAAACGATCCTTCCAATGTGGTAAGATCTTCGGCATGGCAATCTCTGTCCTAATTCTGGGGTAAGGAATATTGTTCCTCTAATGGATTTAAGGATGGTCGATTGCGTTTCTCCAAGGCCCTTCAAACTGTGCTTTAAACTGCACTATGTGCACCAATTTGCACCTCATCAAAATTCCGGTACGGTTCTTTTCCCGGTATCGGGAAAATAAGGGCAGGGTACAATCTCGTTCCAACCAGCGCACACGGTAATCCTTATCTATCTAGTTACAGGAGAGCGCTGGGTGTGTGTGAGTGTAGCGAAAATGAGATTCATGGGGTAATCGATTTAATTCAAACGGCAGAGAGGATCCAATGTATTCGAGACCTAACTTATTGTCCCGCCATTATCAACTCCCATCTTTCATCCGGATTAACAAATACCCAATTTGCCAATCAGCGTTTTCGGTCATTAGAATCATGCCCCTCGCTATCTACTCACGTAAGGCTCTCGGCGCTAGGTTCAAACAAAACGGTCACTTTTTTACCTATAGGATAGTTAAGATGCTTCCTGGCGAAAAAGCATCTGGACAATTCCTGCAGACTATTGTTACTTAACATCCAGTCCGTATATCCTAAAAGACCAACAATTTTTTTGCCTTTGGCATTTTTTCTGCTTCAATAATGGGTGGCCTACCCTCATGTCCAACTTGAAAGTCATCAAAAGTAATAGTGTCTTTTTTTGTGGGCTAACTCTTTGTTCATATTTTCATTTGCTTTTTTGGTAGCTTCCAATTTGTCTAATTGCCTGAATGGCTTTCGTCTCAATTTTGCTGAAATAATAATTCTGCAGGCTAACCTGATGTTCCTGCCGGAAGCAGCACTTCATTTTTAGCTACATTTTCCCAGTTTAGGTCGTTGTCACAGGGTGTCAAATCCCAGATATTGTCCCTTTAGTTTTTTTCAGAGGTAAAGGGCAAAAATGGTTCGCTCAAAAATGCTAGGCCAGATGCTATTTGAAGGGCTACGAACATAATGGCTTACTCTTCTTATCCTGTTTTATTACTTTCCAAGGTTCTCATCGCCAAATAACTTATTGCCACAAACGTCCCTAAATTCAAACCTTCTTGGCCCGCTTCGCGAAACGGTAATCTTTCTAATGGAATGGCAATGATGCTCAAGGGTATTTTTTTTAGCGCTTTTCCAAGTTTCCCCGATCTACCTGGCTAATAGGCGCCAGAGTAAGGCACAATACATTGTTAATATTTATTGGTAAGCACCCTACACGATTGGATAAAGTTCCCGTATATGGCCACCAATTCGTTATTGTTCCTTGCTTGGAAATCTTTCCAAGTGAAATCGTTAAATCCTTTGTTTCCGGGGCCGTGCAGTTAGCGTATACTTAGCACATCTTGCATGTTGGGAAAGTTCTTCCAAATACTCCATGTAAGCCATACCGCCCAATTCTTGGAGGTGGACAGTTTGTTACCTTCCCAAATTTAAAATTCGTTGGCAGGGAACATTTTCCGGTAAAATAATAAAATCCGCCATGGCCTTCAGCATACTTGGGAAAATAATACAAATGAAAAAACAATATTATCCTTAACCAATAAAATGCACCATTGGTGTCCTTGGCTTTCCAGTAAGGTTCCCAATCCTTGCCTTCCCTAAGAGGCCCCATTTCTTTGGTAGAGGATATTTAAATAAACCTATAGGGCATCGACAGAACATACAGCACCTTGCCCTTCACCGCTACATACAGGAAACAGGGATACCCCATCCAAGTCGCGGGTTACGGCCCGTGGCTTTAGCAATCATCGATCCAAGTTTACATTGGCCGTAAACATTGGGCTTCAGTCGTTTTATGACCCTCTAGAAATCCAATTTCTTAAGAAAATCCTCGTTATCGGTTCAAGGGTAAAAAAACCAGTGTTTTGGTTTCTTTTTAGAAGAGGGTAAAACTGCTCCAGATATGTAGATTTGGATTAATAAGGTCAGTGGCGGTTTAAAGGTGAACCCACAGTTTTCACATTGTCGCCATAGGCCTCTTCGAACCCACATTTTTGGGCAGGTACCAACAACAAAAACGATCGGCCAAGAACTGTTTGCGCTTCTTGGTCGTACAATTTGTTCTGTGGTTTCCCTCAATAAAAATCTCCCTGCTCATATAGTTTTTACAAAAGAAAATCCGAGGCCGTTTTATGGTGGGGAACTTTCGGCAGAGTTCTGGAGTAGTTTATTGAGGTAATCCCCAGAAATTCCTTAAAAGGATTGTTTAATAATTCCGTGGTATTTATCCTATAATATACTTTGTGGGGGTAACACCTTCTTTTTTTGCTTTTCATCGAAATGGCCAACCCAATTGTTCGTCACTTCCACAGACGAAGGCTACATCGTGCCATTTAATATCTCAAGTATCTTGCGTAGATATCCGCGGGGCACATAAACACCGGCCAAGATGCCCTAATAATGTATAGGTCCGTTTGTAATATGGTAGTGCTGCGGTAATAGTATAATCTTGCTTGATTTTGAAGGTTCTGCGACATTAATCTTGGATTAGGGTGCAAAAATAAAGATTTTTTAAACGCGCAGCCTGAGTTTTATTCCTTCAAAAATAAGCCTTCGTTATCCCTGAAAACAAATTCAGAATTTACGAAGGCCTCCTTGCATAGTAAGTAGGGGTGGATATTATGCTACAAATAATGGATTTGCTGAGATTTTGATTTTTGAACCTGTATTCTGTAAATGTATTTTCCAGAGGCAAAAGGTCGGTAATCCTCCCCTAATATTTAATTTCTGTAGACCCCTTCCAAACATCATTTCATTAATACGGAACCCAATATTGACCCATAATGTTGAAACAATTGTATGTTTAAACGTGGGCGCTAAATGGCATTTTCAAGGTAAATGTGCGGTGTTGAATCCGTGGGTAAATGGTTTTGTGAATAATGGCATCTACCAATTCCGGATTTGGATTTTTCCCCAAGTAGGATCTGTTGGTGTAGGTGGTGTAAGGTTGCCATCACTTATAAGTGATTTCAGGAAAATCTACGCCCGCTACAGATTAAATCTAAATTTACTGGTTTATAGTGTATCCAGTCCCATTAAATGCTGTTCAACAAGAGGAATATGCTACACACAACCTTCTGCCAATAACGGTGGCATAAAGGTCTCTAAAGTCCATAGTTATTCAGGTTACCTCTACTATTTGGGCTCGTCCAAAGCTGGATGCTCGCCCCACAAAAGCAACTTCCGTTTAAATCCTGAATCCAAAAAATAGGGTAGGAGCTGCTTTACCGTGATCGTCCATTAGATCCGTTTTCGTAAATCCTTCTAAACCAAAATTCGAAAAAGTCATGCTCCAAATACTTTTTCAATCTTTGCTGGTAAGGCCAAGTCATCATAAAAAATTGTCTAACCGCAATGTGAATAAATTGGACATTAGACGTTCGTGCACCAAGGTTGATTTCCATGGTGTCAAAACCACCAAACTGATCATATACACCTTTGGTACCCCAAATTTAACCTTTTATCAAATCGTGCAACAAAGCCAATTTGTCTGGCAAAACCGTGTTTTGATACTCTATTTGGTTTGCGCACGCATATAGCCTCAATGTATTTTTTCCGGAGTACTCATTGGTTAACGTGGATACCCCTCTAAGAAATTTTACTCTGATCGCTATACATACAATCATCAAAAAGGGGCATATCTACTGAATATTGCAAACCAGTTTTCCGCCAATCGTTCCCAACTGATCTTATTAATTGGTTACAAAGGCGTAATTGGGTCTTCGCCTTCAAAAAACCAAACTTCCGTAGGTTTTCCCAAACTGTATGGCGGGCTGGACCTTCTGGTCTACTGCCCGGGGAAATCCCGATTAAATAAATCGGGATATAGGTTTTCAAAAATGTCCTTCCCATCCAATCCCGGTATCACCGTCCACTGAATCAATGTTGTGGTTAAAATCGGTATTGCAAAAATATCAGAACCGGTAAAACGTGCGATAGACTTTGACCTTCATAACCTACACCATGATACTGCTTTAAATTGGCCTTCGCCCACATAGGCTCCAAAGGATTTCAATATAGGTAGGAACCCCAATATTCATCGGTCCAAAATCTAAAATTTTACTTTCCGGTAGATAAATATTTGGGGCGCGCGTTGGCATAGATGTCGTAACTGATTAATTGGTATAATAGTACTAAGGCCGTCATTTCCACCCGATAAACGAATTAAAAAATTAAAATATTAACGGTTTCCGCCATGGCTATTGCCGAGGTCCAAAGGGATGGGGCCGATGCGGTCAGAAAATTACTTGCCCAGCATCATAGGAGCCTGAACCGGCCATTACTAAGGCCTGTAAAAAAGAACGCCTGCTCCAAGTCTTGTGTTCTAAAATCGTGACCTATCAATGGTCCTTTGCCCTTTTATGGGTGAATATGGTGAGTAATCGCACATAATTGTCTTTTTTTAATTTGGAGTTGGAATCAGGTTGTCTGGAAGATGTCTAATAGAAGATGAACTTGTGAAGGAACTTCTTTGACTAATACTTAAAATCCATAAGATTGTCCTCCAGGAATATATCAGGTCCATAGTATTCTTCCGGGACATCCCCCAATTTTAAATGACGACATGGGCATTTTTCCATTCCTGTTCAGTGAACATTCCTTGGGGTTAAAATCCTTATCAACCTATGGCCCGTACTACAATCTCTGGGTTACCTTGTAATTGCCTGTTGGCAGGGCCAAGGGCATTCTAAGCAAATGTCCTGAATTGTCCGTGTTGTCCGAAAGAGCCCTCTATAAATGGACTCTAAAGGTTATGCCAACGCCAATTAAAAAAATTGTATTGATCCAGGATCTATTGCGGTTGGCATCCGCAACATCAAAAAGGGTCAAATAAATCTTGACCCAACATACCGCTATAATTTTAATTAGGCTACCAATACTAATGTCATTATAGGAAAAGCTAGTTTTCGTTAATAATATTTAGATAAAGGTCGAAAGGACTTTTAAAATAACGCCAAATGGCTTCATCGGTCAAAAAAGTGCTGCTTTTTAAAAAATGGGGTTTTGACTTAAACACAGGTCTAATTCAAAACCACTGCTTACAAAGTGTGGTACCCGTCAATAATAGTCTTGGCATTATTTGCTTCATCCGTGGAATCCGGGTGTAACAAAAAATTATATATATTTTTTACAATATGAAATAGCCCTATTTGGGCACCTTTCTCTTCAAAAAAAAGAATGTCAATACATCATCAATAACCGCCAGTTTCCAGTTCTTCCAAATATTTTTTATTCTCTGAGTTGAAATTTGGTAAGGATTCAAAAAACTACTTGCTCCAGCCCATTCTTCCCTTTCCACATAGCCAGAAATAGCCTTGGCCGTTTTCAAATGATATCCTCTCCGTATATCCGTTGCCTTCCCCTAAATGTAATAGTTCGTACAGTTTTCAACGTGCATAATTCTCCATTGGGGTTGTTACCATTGTTGTTAAACCCCCGTCCAACATAGTAGCATGGCACTAGTAAGTCCAATTCCACTAACAAAGGTTTTAAAATTACAATCGCATTGCGCTGAAGACAGTTTGATATAATGGTAAAAGGAAGGAAATTAACAATTATAAACGTCCAATTCGGTGACAAAATGATTTGTTCTCCAAAACGAAAACTTAAAAACGATCTCTTAGATTATTGCCAAAATAGTGGGAATTGGTATAAGGTCCAGTTAAATTCTTCCTGTTGTACCTTATTATTGTCACGTAGGTCATCAATCCCTCCGGATAATTGCTGTTATTTCAATTGGCCCAAGTTGGTGCGGGCAATGTGGGCATGTTTCCTGAGCTTTCTGTATAGGGAGTTTACCAAGTTTGTGGCAGTCTGCCTTGGCTTGGTCAATTGTTTTTGGCCACGGAGGCGCAAAAACCCAATCTTCTATATAGATGTGAGGCCTCTTTGTGAATCCAGTGGGGTGGAAATAGGGGGCCAAACTAGAAGTATTACAGTTTATGAAATATTCCGAATAATTTATTCCGCATTTGATAGGTTACTAGTAGGGGTCATTGCAATAACGCACATTTTAAAATTGGAAATTTAGTGTCCAATACAAATTTTCGCTATAATGCAATAACAAATTAACGTGGTTTGTTGAAATTTGGACGACAGTGAGCTTGATTTTTCGAGCCAAAAATGCCACGTTTTTTGGTAAATAGAATTGGAATAGTAATGGGAAGAGCACAATGAATTTGGCAAAATGGGGGAGCAAGTTGGCGTGGATTCAATTTTAACGAGAAAATGGTTTATACAGGTAGTTTCATAGAAATTATAGGTATTTAAAGAAGCAAGAAAATTGATATTATTGCAAAAAAAGGAAGATATTTTTGGCGATTGTTGAGGTAAAATCGAGGAGTTTCGATAATATGCAGTCCATTGCCGAAACGGTTACGGAAAAGAAATTAAGTATGTCTGGCGGCTGATCAATTATATAATTAGTAAAGATCTTGATGTGGAGCTAGGTTCGGATATGTTAAAACAGTACATAAGAATGGCCCCAATTTTAATATAGAGCCATTTGGAAAAGTGCATTTTTTATCATTTTAATTATTTGTTTATTTGTAACAATTTTTTATTTTTTAACAAAAGTTAAGAAAATGAAGAACTATTTCATGGTCCGTGAAGAACTAATTAAAAAGAAGCCATTTTTGCAGAGTGCTTTAGCTCAAGGTATTATAAATTTAACTTCGCTTTCTAGGATAGTAAAACCAGAAATTGAAAGTGAAGTTTGGCAAGGATATTTCGCATGTGCCAATTGTAATGGCTTTAACGCTTTCCGATGATCTGGAGTTTCGTGCGACCCATAAGATTATTAAGGTCTTAAAAAAATATAGGGGAGATTACAGTAAGGTCTTCATTGACCGATTTTACCTTTTTGGTTCCGAAATCCATTTTGGAGAAATCAGCTATTTTGTTAAAAGAAGTAAATAAAAATAAAGAATGTTTTCTATACTTCTTCAAGAGGGTAAAAACGAACTTCAAATAAAAATTTTGGGTGGTTTTTCCCAGTAAATATTTTGGAATGAGGGGCCAGTGGACAGAGTTGTTCAGAATTGAAAAAGTGCACTCAGAAGGCAGATAACCTTTCTCCATTACCGTAAATTACCGGCCGAGAAACGTTTTCCGTAACCGGGAATCTATTACTTTAATTTTTTCAACGCCTGGCTGGAAGGGATTGTATTATAATGAGGTAATTTCCACAACCAACGAATTTACCATAATTTGTTAAAATGATGAACAGGTAGAATGTTGCCTTTAAAACTATAAAGGATCTAAAAACATTATAATACAAATATGCAGTTAATGAAACAATTTGGTTAATAGTTTAATGTGTTTAATTGAGCAATGTTTTAAAATTGTAAAAATGGGATAATTTTAAAAACGCAAGTGACTTTACTTAAGATGTGTTATTGGTGCTCCTTTTAAAAATTTCAACAACCCTCTCATAATCCTCTGGTTTGCCAACAATGCGTTTTTCCTGTCCCAAAAATAATAATAGGTAGGTGGTTTTGATGTAATATCATTAAGGTGGTATAATGGATCTTTTCCCATTTTCCAAGGGCAATACCATGAATAAAAGGCCGGTAATTTTGCCGACTCCAATTTCCAAGTTACATCGTCATCTTGCTCCAGACCAAAAATTAGCCCAGTACCT
>Ga0163217_1021195_pt1 | contig 10935 bp, 11 predicted proteins | sample SynspAceP_FD_185933 | JGI IMG/M metagenome (GOLD analysis project Ga0163217, IMG submission 185933) | Saline lake microbial communities from Ace Lake in Antarctica - Synechococcus sp. Ace-P (PacBio error correction) | ecosystem: Environmental > Aquatic > Non-marine Saline and Alkaline > Saline ...
ACACGCCACCGAAAATATCAGGCGGCTGCACGATGCGATTCAACGCGTTGGGCGTCATAAAATTTTTCTCAGTGTCGCGCCGTAGAATGCGTACCGAGGTGAGCAGATATTGAAGACGATAGATTTCTGTCGTTCGCGATCAAGCGGCGCATTGCAACGTGGCAACGGTGCCGAAAACGCAAGAACTTCCACTCATTTCAGGCTACATCAGGTCTGACAATTCGCTGAACCTGCCGTCAGACCGATTTTCCAGCGGCATCAGCGCTCGGCGACATCTTGTTTTGCTCACGCTCAATGACCGGTCGGTCCATGCCATTGAGAATTAATTTAACGACAACGTTGCCGCGAACCGTCCCTTTTTATTTCGGCAGAGGGCTATGATGAACGAAGTCGCTTTGTCGAGGGCGAAGGGTGGCGGTCTGTATGCCCCAGTAGCGGCCCGACAGAGCAGTGGGGCCAAATGGAGCCCTTCTGACGATCTGAATTCTGACGGGTCCGCGCGAAATGTGGCATCAAGTGGCCTGGGCGGCGTAGAGCCGGGCGATGAGATAGTAATCCATTGCTCGCCAGCCCCCTTGTTGGGTGGCGTTGTCGGCGGGCGGGTGGTGCAAGAGCAGCAGCAGCCGGTGCGGCAGTGTGGGTGGCGCGGCGGTCTATCGCGGCGGTGGCGGCGGCCAGCAGGTGTGGTTCCTCTGCGGCGCATCCCTTTGTGAACGATGCGGAGAACCACCGGCACCGTGGGCGGTGACGAATGCGGTTGAACAGATTATGTCACGGGCGGCGTGCGAAGCCGGGCCTCTGACGTTGTCCGTCAATCGATTCGGCAACATAGACGTCACAACGATCATTGGCGAAGACGGCACATTCGAAGCGGTGTCGAGGCACAACTTCCCGAGACGGTGAATCATGAGGCCGAGGGTTGTCACAACTCGACGGGAACGAGGCAGGCTAGACGGTCCGACGTTCAATTATCGACACCACTGCGCCACGGTCACCTTTGTCCCAAGGGTACGCAAGAAGCGTCGGCGACTTCTTTAACGGTGAGCTTCGCTGATGCGTTACTTTGCCGGCAACCGGCGAGGCGGGCGCATCTGTCGATGTGGACATATCGCCGGCACCTCACGCGCAGCACCAGCGTGGCCCGAAGACGGTACATGGTCCCTCACCTTTGAAACGCGGCCACATTGCAGGGCGGCGAATACGAATCCGACGTGCTGCATTTTCGACAATCCCGAATCAATATGGCAACACCTCGACCAGCACTGAAGACGCTGGTGGTGGATACTGTTTGCGGCCGACGGTCGCTGTCACCATCCGGCACGCAATCCCGTGGGCGACAAGTTTTTAACGCGGCTTCCTTTGCGGGCGGCGTCACGCTGAACGGCACGGCGAAACCCGGCTCGAACCGTGCAGCTGAACCATCGGGGCATCATCCCGTAACGCGACGCGTGGGCGAACAATGGCGCATGGTCCGCGACAAATGGGCAAAGGCAGGCCTTGCCGCAGGTGAATACATCAGCGATGTTACCATCGTAAACGAAACCGTGCCTTTTGGGAAATAGCCTTACTTCGACCGAGCAGCTGGTGGTGGATACCGTCTCCGAGGTCACGATTGGGCGGCGGATGCGGTCGAATCGACAGAGCGGTGATCACGCGGCAGAGCGTCGGGCGACGGCGTGCGCTGACCGGCACATCGCAGCCCGGGATCGACCCGTTCGGTCACTTTGGCGGCGCGACACGCGAATGCGTTTTGGTTGATGCAAAACGCAACTGGTCAGCGGATTTCGCGGCCTCTGACATTTCCAACCGGAGAGGACAACAGCGACCCGTTCACGGCTGTGGCGACGATACGCGGGCAACACCGCGACGCGCAACCAGCCAGTCGAGATCGACACACTGTAAATAATCTGCTCACGGTCAGACCGGCGGCAACGACGGCGTGATTAACGCGACAGAGCAGCGCAGGCATGCGTCAATGACCGCACGGTTTCGAGCCTGGGCTCGTCTGTTTATGGTCCAGCTTGGCGCAGATCTCGCCGCGCGGCAACGGTTTGCGGCAGATGCACGTGGACCGTCAGCTTTGCACCCAGCGATATTCTGCATGGGCCACAATACACCAGCACAATGACCGCCACCGCGACAGACGCGGCGGGCACGTGGATACGTGTCGCAACAGTCACTGTTGATGACCGAAGCGGAATGCTGACCAATCAGCCCGCTGCTGTTGAAGGCGATGATGTTGGTTAAACGCCGCCGATAGCAAGCACGGTGTGGCCCATTTCCGGTACCGAGAGCGGGCGCGGTCGTACAGGTCAGCTGGGCCGGGTGGACACATATCGGTTGTGGCGAATGCAGCGGCCAGTGGACTAGACATATTACGCGCCGCGAGGTTGCCCAAGGCGTCTATACGCCGACACAGCGCGACCTACGACCTGACGCCTGCCGGCCAACACCGCAGCGAGCCTTCTGACAGCGTGCGCGTGATACCCGCGTTCCGACAACCTGGTCGCTGACACGGTCGAAGGGGATGACATCATCAGCGGGCAGAGCGTCTGGCGAACGGCGGCGTGCTGGTCACTGGTAACCTCTGAAATCGGGTCGTCATCGTTGTGTCGCTTGGCCGGCGCGTCGTGAACGGGCGATGGATGCCAATGGCAAACTGGTTCCCGTGACCTTGCGCCGGGTCAGGTGTCCCAAAGGCACGATTCAACACAACTCGTAATCTGTCAAGCAACCGATGCAGCAGCAATACCGGCCACGTGCCAAGCCCACCGGCGTGCTGATCGACACGGGTCGTTGACACCGCCTCCGAGATGGCGCAAGCAGGCGGGAAATGACGTGTGGTCAGCTCCCGCGAAATGCGCAATCCGGCATTGATTGAATCGTCGGTTGAAGCCGGCTCAAGCGTTGTGTCAACTTTTGACGCACCAAACTACACCGTTTCGTAGATGGGTGCGGGCAACTGGTCGGTGACGATTCCTGCCCTCCGAAATCCGCGAAGGCACATATGATGCCAATATTCTCGGTCACGGCGAAACGGACCGTGTGGCAACATCGCATCAAAATCACCGACATACAACTGTTGCGATTGACACCCTATGCCCCCGAAGGCCCCGTACATCGCGTCCTACTACCCGTGGCGGCGACGGCATATCCGAGTATCTCGACCGGAGATCAGCTCCCGATACACTGACTGCATCAAGTCTGCAGACCGCTTCTATCTCCGAGTGAGTCGACCAAAAGTTGACTCGACCCCATAAGGCGAGCGGAAACTTTCAGTTCAACAGGCAATGTACCGGACGGGTCCGACCTGATCGTGACGGCAACGGATGCGGCGGGAAACTTCTCGGGCACAATATCTGCCGCTGGATACGAGGCGGGGCAATAACGTCAAGCTTAACCTGACCAACCCGAACCTGGGCAACTACAACATCGAAACCGTTGATCTAGCAGTTCGCCGAAGAGGCGCAACTGAACCATTACCGAAACCGCATTGGTCAACCTGTCGACAACACAAAAACGAGCTGATCAATCGGACGGGCACAACGACGACACAGTGACGATCACCGCGCGCCACGTGGGGGTCCGAAGTACGTGGCACCAGACCTACGACATTCTAACACCTTGGTGACGAAGCACGTTTATTGATCGATAACCGATATCAAGCGTCATCGTCCTAACGACTGGCAACCGCCGCCCTCTGTCCAAGGGGGCGCGGTGCACACGCAGGCCGGCAACGAAACCGCAGGCGTTTTCAAAAATAAAAAAACCCGGCACGCTAAAGGCAGGAATAAGAGCAGAGTGTAAAACGGGCGGGGGCATATGCGCAGCAAGCGCTGGCCCTATCACGGCTGCATGTCGGATTCGGCAGCGGCATGAAATGCCCGGTGGCCTATGCCGACCGACATCGTCCACACGGTTCCCGCACCCCTGATGCCTCGCAGGCGAATGAAACCACCTAACGCTGAAAAATCAGCCGCGACAGCCCAATCATCAAGGTCTGGCCGGCTGCGGTTTCTGTTTTGCCCGATGGTACGTTGTCGGATCAGGTTGCGCGCGCCCGTGCTGGCCGCCAACAGCCGCACCGCCGAGGCAGAGCTGCGCGCCGCAACGTTGCGGTCCGAGGCGGCGAGCAAGAACTGGCTCCCCAAGACGGGCCACAGGTCATACCTCACCTCGCTGGGGTCGCTCGCGCATCTGGTGGTGGATCAGGTGCTGTTCGATAAATGGCCGCCGCCGCGGGCGGAACCGCCGCCCTTTGCTGTGGCCGACGTCGAATCGCTGCGTGTCGCTGGCGCAAAGACACCAATAACCCGCGTGTCCACTGCGCTGAAACTATACACCAACAGCGATCGAGGCGCGCGTATACCGCCGCGCTAAACGTGGTCTCGCTCAAGGATATGACCCCAATTTCGAATGGGTTGATGCAGGAACGTGTCAAAAGGCCGGCGTATCGGTGTGTCCCGACCTGACCAATCCTGCGCCAGAAGCTGCCTGGAAATTCCCGCCACGCTTGAAATGCCTCGGTTGAGCGCGAGCCGACAATCGATGTCCCGACTTTAACGCCAATGTCGATCGCAACCCTCTGGATGCCATTGCCACGGCGTGCCAAGAGGTCCCCCGAAAACTAGCTTTGCCGGCGCGCCAGTTGTCCGTGGTCCGTGCCGAAGCCGAAAAGACCCCGCGCCATTGCGGCGTCCACAGTGGTCGAAACGTGCCGGAGTTTCTGCCGGGCCTGTTCCGCGGGCGCGACCATCGGTGAAGGGGCGGTGCAGGACTGTCGCTTTGTTCGGATCACTGTGGTCTGGGCACCAAGGCGTCGCTTGACGCGTCGGCAATAGGCCGAGAAACCGCACGCGCAAAAGTGCGCCGCCAATCGATCGAAGACAGCGAACCGCACGTGCGCCCGTTCTGGAAAAACAGCTGAGCGCCAAAACCCGTCAGGCCGCCGAAAGCCGCAACCCTTGCAGTACAGGCCCAAACGCAACCTAGGATCTATTTCAGGAACAGTATGACGCCGTCAGCGTCAGTCATGGATGTGGTCGGCGGTCTTACTGATACATACTCGCGCCCAGCACAATCGCAAATCACCCTTAAATACGAGGTCGGTGCGTCTGAAAAAACGAGTATGCGCAAAATACAAGGCGTGCTTGCGGCGGAAAGCCGCGATTTGAACCCAGAAGCCGACCTTTACGCTGACGATCAACCAACGGCAACCAAGGGTCGAATGGCCGGCAACGGAGGCGGTGCAGCCCAAGCAGAGAATGCCAATCGCCCCGAGGACCGGATCAATGCGCGGGCAAAACTGGCCGCGAACTATGGCCGAATTACTGGGCGTCCACCACTGCCGCCCGTGATATCTTGAACGTTTGTTGCCGACCCGCAGCAAGGCACGATCGCATGACGAGGCCGAAGCGCTAGCGCGTGGGAAATGGAACAGCAGGGCTGGTCCACTCAGGTCAGCCGCGTGCAGGCATTTTCGAAAGATAGTGCCGGCCTGGCCTATAATGACATCGGGGCAGGGTGCTGTTGGTGATGGGGCGCAGCGCCGGCGATCTGATCCTCTATGATACCACCTGCACCGGACAACCGCGCGATGGTGCCGAATCAGCGATTTTCAAACCCTTCTTTGCAGGCTTGGGTGCTGCGCGCCGACCCTCGCTGAAGAACAGTGGCGGAACCCATAAAACGACGGTGTGCCTGCTGCATTGGTTTCTGGGGGCAATTTCCGCGTTTCGTCGCCGCTGATAGAGGTCGCAACGGGGACGGTTTTTGGCGAACCCTGCTGGCTTGTCGGCCGTGGCGCTGTTTTCGTTGCAAGTCTATGACCCGCGTGATCCGCACCAGTCCGAAGCGACGCTATGGTGCTCGCCGCCGGTGCAAGGCCCGCGCTGTTGATGGAGGCCTTCCTCAAGATGGCGCGGCGCGGCGAGTGGACGGGGCAGGGCGCAGATCGAACTATCGGTGCAAGACGTTCTTGATGCGCCGGTTGCTGGGCATGCGGTCGGACGGCGCGGCCAAGCGCCCAACCAGCTGTTTTTCCCGCAATGCTGAATTCGAGGTCGGTGCGCGAATTCTGTACGGCGTTCGAGCCATTGCACGATCGCGGATATCCCGTTTAATTTCGTCTTCCTGTTCCTCGTCGCCCAGCATCGCGGGCAAATGTGGTCTTGGTGCTGGTGCTTGCGGGAATCTTGGATGCTGGTGCCGGGGTTCTTTCGCAAAAGAAAGCGATCCAGTTGACGCAGGAAACCCAAGGGGCGTCGACAAACTCCCTGGGACTGCTGCACGAAGGCGATATTCCGAACTGGATACGGTCAAGAACCCAGCGGGCAAGAGGACCCCGTGCCTGCGTCGTGAACCGGAGCTGAACACCTTGTCGGTCGGTTAAAATCCTCAGAGCAACGCAAGCTTTGGCGTCGTTCCTCACGTTGCTGAGCCAAGGGTCCCAGCAGGCTACCTATGTTGCCGCGGTGATTGGGGGGCACTTATCTGGTGTTGCGGGTTGAAATTCACCGTGGGGTCCAATTATCGCGGTCGGTATCCCTGACGGGCCGGCACCTGGGGCCGCTGACGCAGTCTTTCGGGTACGATGGCGCGGTGGGGCAATGTCAAGGCGCGCTGGACGGGCTCGACGCCGATTGTCGCCGCAACCGCAGGACAAACGCCCGAGGCGCGCACGCTATTTGCGGCCCGCGAAAAGGTTTGAAAAGGCCAAGTTCGAGCTGCGCGATGTGAATGTTGCCGTCTAGTGAGGACGACGGCGCACCGAAGGTTGATATCAAAGCGATACTGATCCAGCCGGGGCAGCATGTTGCCGTGCTCGGGCCAACGATCGGGCAAATCGACGCTCTGCTGAAAAATGCTCAGCGGCCTCTAAATGCCCACGACCGAATGGGCGCATCCTGATGAACGGCACAGAGCTGGGCCAGATCGAGCGCGCGACCTGCCGCCGCTGATCGGCCTATCTGGGTCAGGACGTGCGCCCTGTTCCTCGGCACGCTGCGCGACAACACTGAAACCTCACCAATGCTGGGAGCGTGACGATGATTCGCCCTGCACGCCGCGCTGATTTTGCGGTCTGGGGCCGTTGGTGGCGCAACCACCACAAAGGGTCTGGACCTAGAGATCAAGGAACGCAGGCGCGGGACCTGTCTATCGACAGCGAAATGCATTGGTTTGGGGCGGGCGCCTGTGGGGTTGCAGGATCCGGCGATCTGGCCTGCTGATGAACCAACGGCTTGCGCGGACCAACGACTGGAAGCGACACTGGTTTCCGCGATTGCAAGAACTGGATGGCAAGGCGCACCGCGACATGCGCGACGCACCGTGGCCGATCCTTGCACTGACAGAACGTACGCTTGTGTGGCTCCAAGATGGCCGTTATGACCGTTGACGGGCCAAAAAGAAAAAAGTGCTGCGCCCAATCTGGCGGTCCAGAAGGGGCCATGTCGCATGAACTCTGTCAGCACCACAGCGCGCTTGGGGCGCAAGATGAACGGGGCAGATGCGCGGGCCTTCCATAGTGATCTGGCTCTGCGGCCGCATCGGTGCTGGTTTGTTTTTGCTGTGGGCCCGCTTTTGCGTGGGTCGATGAAAATCGTGCCGCGGCCGAAGGTCGATGATTTCCGCTCGCGGCCACAGATTATCTCAGAACTCGAAGGTGGCATTCTGGCCGAGCTTGCCTCGTGGGCGAGGCGATCACAGGTGGAGAAGGGCCGACGTGTTGGCACGGTTTGCACGGCACGCAGTTCCAGTCCTCGGTGGATGACTGCGCGATCAATCAGCGCCTTTGAAAATCCGCCGCCTGCGGGCTGGATGGCAGAAGCCTGGCGGGCAATACGAACTTTGACGTGCCCGATCGCCTTAATAGCAACGCAGCACCCCTGGATAATCGTCGCCTCCGGAGCGCACGTTGCTGAGGCGCGGCAATTCGATTTCGTTTCGCCGCTCTGAGGGGGCCGGGGCGGGTGCTGACCGAGGCCACGAAGAAGCGTGAGCTGCTTGAAAATATGCAAGAAAAAGATCGTAATCACTGGATCGAGGTCACGCGTGCACGCAAGGCCCCATGCAGATGCAACAGGATCAAACTGGACGAGATCGTCACGCGCACAGAGCTTGGACCGCGCGCAGGAATATTCGGACGTTCTGAAAGAGCTGGCGACGTCTGAAACAGAACCTCAAAGGGCGACACCGACCGTTTGAACGCGGACCGTGCTGGTCAGCCCGCTGCGGGCGGCATCGTCAACACCTGAAGTGTGACACCATCGGCGGCCGTCGTGCGTCCGGGCGAGGAGATCTTGCAGATCATCCCGCTGGAACGAAAGACTGTTTCGTAGAAGCCCGCGTCCAAGCCAGAAAACATCGCTGGTGTGCACGTCGGGGCAAGAGGCGACGGTCAAGCTGTCGGCCTATGACTATCACGATTTACGGGACACTCAAGGGGACGGTCAAACTGACTCGGCTGATACGTTCAAGGACGAAACGTCCCGCGCGGCGGGAAATGGCGATCCGCAATTATAAGGACGTTGCAGGTGGATACTGAAACACCTCACCCCACGAAGGCGTCTTTGCAGATCCGCCCCGGGGATGGCAGGCGAGCGTCGAGCTGCACACAGGGTCAAAGACGTTTGTTTTGAGTATCTTGTTTAAAGCCGCTTTATAATCTAAAGAGGCGGTTTTCGCGAGCCGAGGCCTGGCAAGGGGGGCTTGTCGGCCCCCCTGACCACCCCGAGGAATTTTTTCCATTTGGAAGATCAGGGGTTTCCGTTATCGAGGCCAGAGGTGACGCGGGCCGTCCATTGGTCAGGCCACGGAGCATGTCGGCCCCGAACGTCACCTTGTCCTGACGGGAACGCCGAGGGCTTCGACGCAAGCGATAAAATCTTGGTACAGCATCTTGCCTGATTTCGGGCTTGGCACGCGCGCTCGAGAAACAGGGACGCGTGCCAGGACGTGTTCGGCACGAAGGGTGAACTGGCTGACGATGCAAGTGCGCCTGCCTGCCGTATCCGGAGAGCTGCGGTTTCATCTTGCTGCAACATCCTTGAACAGGCGCAGCTTGGCGATATCTTTTGCGCCAGCGCTGCGCGTCCGTTTGGTATCGTCGGGCATGGCGCAGACGAAAATCACAGGCCATGGTTGATTTGCCCGATGACTGGCCGTCGCAGTGACAGAGGCGTCGGTAAACGCGTTGGAGAAGTGCGCGCATGTCAGGACTTCCAGTCGATATTGTCGGCGGGGCCTGGCCCGCCCTGGCGTGCGGAACCGGTTGGATCCGGAGCTTGCTTCGTCTGCATAGCCAAAAGAGATCGCGCAGAGGATCAGACGGTCTTGGGACAGGCTCGAAATGTTTACGCAAGGTGGGGCGCATAGGCCGGCGATGGCGGATTGGGCGAATGGTGGCAACGCCAAGCGCTTGTGGCAGCCAGCGTAAAGGCGGTGACAAATGCCGCCGGCTGTCCAGCGCGCCATATGCCCGAGCTTCTGCCGGGAGAGTGTCACAAATCGCCACATGCGCGCCGCGTCAAATAGCGCATAGTTCCGCAGCCATCTGCGCGGCGCGGCCCTGCGCGGTCTGCCTTGTCCGATGGCAAACCGCGTCCATAGAGCTGAAAACTCGCAGGCCCGCCGGATCGCCGTAAACGCCACTGTAGGATGTGGGCCAATCGAGATCGGCGGCCGGGGGGTGTCCCTTGGCGGGATCTCTTGCGCCAGCGCGTCGGGAAGCGGTCGGTCGCGCCCCTTTGGTGACGGTCAGCTGCCACGGCTGCGCAATATGCATCACCACGGGCACATGCGGCGGTTTCCGAACGATGCTCGCGTGATCACCGCCCTCCAATGCGACCGTATCGGGGCGGAAAGCACGGCAAGGACGATCCGCGCCCTTTAGAATATCGTGAACGTATCGATCTGGGTCATTTTTGCAGCGCCATAAAATATCCGACGAATCCCCGGCGACAATCAAGGCCGAGATCACGGAAAGGTTGATCTTGACGGTGGAATAGGGGCGTTCCCCCTGAACACTGCCCGGTCGGTGCGGCGTTTTTGACGACAAAACGATAGGTCTGTGCCGGCGGTATTATATGGCCGCCAAGCCAGACTCGGGGCAGCCTAAGGAAATGCTTGAACGTCAACATCACGACCTGCGTCTGGAATATGTGGATGCGCTGGCGTCGCCCAATGGTCAAAACGCAACGTCGCGCTGGATCATTCCGTTCCCATGACCTCGCGGGCCTGCGCAATAAGCGCTTCTTCAAAAGCGTGACCCGCAATAGGCTTCGCGCGCGAAACGCCTGCGAGGTATTCCCGGTGCAGTAGGGTTCCAGGCGCCGCCAGATCCTCACGGAGCTCAGTGCATCGGTAAACCGTTTTCGGAAAGACGAAGTTTGACGCCAGCACCAGCACATCGTCCAAAAGAAACGCGCCAAGCAACGAACCGAGTCGCCCGCCAGCGATTTGGCACCTGCCTGCTGCCAACGCGCTTTGCCGTCGCGCATGCACGGTTGGGTAACGTAAATAGACCGTCCCTCTCGCCGGAATAGCTTGGATCGGGTGTCGCGTCAATAGGTCCAGTAGGGGCAGCATAGAATTCCCTGCATCTTGCGGCCCTTGTCGCGCGTAAAATTCTTGCAAGCGCGTTGGGGGCAAAACCAAGGCTGCCAAGCCAGTTCCTGTCATGGCATCGCGTGCGGTATTTTTCGTCAGGTCCGAAGGGCAGCAACAGCGCGGGTTTAAATGGGCGGTTGAAGGCCGGTGTCGATCACCCAAGGCGTTTTCGCCAGAACGGGCACTCCGTCGCGTGTTTGCCGGGGGCAAATCCACTTGTGCCGCGCAAGTTGGGGGCAGGTGGTAACGCGGTTTCCTCCATTGGGGATTGGGGGAGCGCGGCGTGGCGAGGGCGGCCTTGAAAATCGAAGCCTCGGCGATGGGGCC
>Ga0163217_1026740_pt1 | contig 10935 bp, 9 predicted proteins | sample SynspAceP_FD_185933 | JGI IMG/M metagenome (GOLD analysis project Ga0163217, IMG submission 185933) | Saline lake microbial communities from Ace Lake in Antarctica - Synechococcus sp. Ace-P (PacBio error correction) | ecosystem: Environmental > Aquatic > Non-marine Saline and Alkaline > Saline ...
GCGAGCTTCGGGTTCGCTGTCGTCGCCCTTAAAAATGTTTGGCCGTTTTAAACGTCCACAAGTGCGCAGGAGCCTTTGCCGTGACAATGATTGAGACGATGCAGATATTAGGTAAAAAAGGTCCACCGCTTCGAGCCGAGCGGCAACCGTCCCGTGCGAACGCAGCATGGTCTTTCGAAGCGATGCCGCCTTCGACGAGTTCCATCACGTATATTACGGCCGAGGTCGGCGTCCCAACCGACTGAGCACACTTGAACGACGTGGCCGTTTCTGGCGGGCCATTGCACGAGGTTCTGCAGCTATCTTGTAGCTCGACGAGCAGGAACTAGGTTCAGCGCCGCCGGCGGTGCAATTAGAACTTCCACCGCCCACCCGCGACCCTGGGTGTTTCTTCAGGTCGCGACCGACCGAAACACTGCATTGGCCGAGCGCGCCGGCGCCGAGGAACGGTATCTGATCGCACGACGCCGAGGAGGACTAGGCTGGGCGGCATGTCGCCTCCCATCGCAAACACCGCCGCGGCTGCGGCCGCCCGACCCTACGACGCCCCGTGGTCTTCAGTGCGGTCCTGAGTCGTGTCGCCGGGTTTGCGGTCTTGGACCCGATTTTGGGGTGACAGAATCACCGAATTCGGGGCGATGGGGGGCACCCCTGAGTTGACTCGTTTGAACCAGGAAAACACGGGATATTATTTAGTCTATTCATCGCCGCGCGCGGCGCCAGGGACAACAGCAGCCGACCGCAGCAAGACTTCTCGTGGTGGAGTCAACGCGAGCCCAGGCGGCCAGTTAGAATCTCTGACGTCTCGGATTGCACCTTTTCTCTCTCAACTTTTGCCCTGCGAGGTCGCGATGCGTTCCAAGTCACTGCCCGCATTGTTACGTCAAGGTCTCAGACGAATAAGTCGCGCGGCAAAAAAACAGGGGCCGTGCCGCGTGCAAAAAATCGATCAAAGTTCTGAGCTCACGAACAGGTCGCTCAGTCCACTCCGGCGCCCACGACGGGCGCCGAAAGATTCCAAAGGCAGAGCGTTTCTCAAACGATTCAAGGCGGATCCCCGAACTGACGCGGAAAAATGCTCGGCATCGCAGTCGGTTGTGTGCTCGGCGTGTTCCCTGCTAACAGCCGGTTTCGATTGACGTATGAGGAAGCACGCGATGGACAATTCTCGGTGATCTTGCTTGAACCGGTATTGGAGCGGATTCGGTTTACGGGTTCGTTTCATTGAAACGGGAATGGCCCCGTACCGGGTATCGAGCTTCGCCATCGGTGCTGATTTGCCCGCTGTTCGTGGCCCACGTGGATATTTACGCGGTTCGCTGACCGGCACTAATTTGTTTGATACTCACGATGCGGCCTAACGAGATGTCGTGGACTATGCGGGGATCTCCGTTTGTGTGATGTTGGGACTGCGGGGCGCTCGCCTCGTGGCCTTTTGAATTGGAGTTTCCGGCTCGGCTTAATACACGCGGGTCTATTTCGCGGCTGTAATTATCTTGGCTCTGATTGCCGGGGTGACGTTGGCGGCGAGGACCCGAAGACCGCTTCGCAATTGCAAACGCAAGGGGTGCCGTGCAATGACGTTGCCTGGAAATCAACGCACGCGGACGAGCGCCTTTTCACGAAGTTCGCATCCCGCCCGTGGATGGACGTGGCCGATGAACGGAGCGAATCCGCGCTCAATAGACACAGCGAATAACACCGTCGATGCGGCGACTGGCCAACCATCCGCCACTCGGGCTGGTCTCGTTGGTGTACTCCGCCGAGGGACGCACAGACTGTTTAGGAACATTCCTCGGGTGTACGCGAACTCGCTTCGGTTGCTCGATCCAATTTGACGTCGCAAACCGGACATCGAAACCGATACTTTCAGCAGTGTCGCCAGGAGCGTTCGTCGTCGCGGCGCTGAGTGCACGGATGCGGGCATTGCCGTTTTGCACACCCGATCGAAGACATGGGTGACGCGCTGAGCGTGAGCGTCAACCCGGCCCTATGACGAAGCACGAAATCCGGTCGAGCGATATTGCGTGATTCGGAATCGCACGTGCCCGTTCGCCGACCGAATTGGCAGTGCGTTGCCGACGAAAACGGTTTGGGATGGCGATTCTGCCGACCGAAGTCTTCGACGAGCGCGAGGGTGTCAATATGTCCTCGCGACGAAGGTGTTCGTTTTTTGCCAGTTGTTTGAAAGTGGACGATCGATATCGACAAACTCGATTATCTGCAACGCGACATGTCTGACGCCGGCGTCCCGTATCGGACGTAATTTTTCGATCCCGAGCGATCGGCGCGGCCTGTGGCGTATCCTCCATCATGAATCGAAACTCGCGAATCGGCGAGAAAGGACGAAACGGCAGCGGAGATGATGGTGTTCGGGCGTTAATGTGATTTTCAGCGAAGTCTACTGGCACCTACACGTGCGGGCCGCGACGCGATGTTGCAGAGCCCCTGTTTGCACTGACCCATGAAGACAACACCCCTCGTCAATACAATCAGAAACGCTCAGTTGACCTCGCGATGGGTCGGATCTTCGGAACCGGCGTGGGTCGAACGCGTTCCGCGATGCGACTTGGCCAGTCCAGCCGTCTGATTTTCGGCGCCGACTGGCAACTATTCAAACCGCGTGGCCGAGTTTTCACGTCGAATCTGGCGGCGAAGGTACACGCCCTTTTGGCCCCGGCGTCCGTAATTGTGGGATGTCGCCTGCTCGCATCGTCCTGGCCGAATCGATCGCGCCGCGTTTGCACGCGAGACATCGATCGCGCACATTTTGATCGCGCCCGCGCGGCGAAATTGGAAGTCGACATCAAAACAATTGAAATGTCGTCACCCGCAGCGGTGGTGTGATGACGCTGGGCGATGTGTCCCCGGTGGCCTCGGTACTCGGCACAATCGCCATCGATAACCACGTCAAAACCGGTCCGCCGTGTTCGCTCCCGAGTCGATTCGAAAGAATCTGGCGGAAATCGTCCCTGACGTGACGCCGTGGATCCAAACGCGTTTATTCGGCCGCGACAGACCGGCCGACGCGATCGTGTGACCTCCGGCAGCAGAAAGGTATCACTGGATCGCGTGGTAAGAGCAACATCGGCGGGAAAAAAGTTCGGCAGAACCTCACGTAGGCGAGTCCGTCGGAGCTCGCGATTTTCAGCGTCCTCGTGGGGACGTTGTGGCGTGGTGCCACGAATCACTCGGTAAGGGAGATGCGTTGCGTTGCGAGAAGACGCAGCTTTCCAAAGCTTACGCGTCGGGATAGGAAACACGGGGGCTCAATAAAACACCGGGCCCCAATAAAACACGGGCTCAATGAATCACGGGGCAGACGTCCGCATACCATTCGCGTTTTTGATCGAAATTCCATGGCGGGCTTCCGGGGCAAAAAACCAAATCCGGTTTCGTAGGTGAAGCAACGGCGGGGCGGCGTGGCTTTTCCAGGCTTCCGATAATCGGATTGAATGATCCCGCAAATTCGAACTTTCCGTCACGCGGGCGAACAACTCGCAACGGCCTTGGACGGCCCCAATCGAGCAACAACCGTTGGTAGCATCGGCCAAGCATCGCGCGATGGAATCTGAATTGAATCCAGGTGACTCGTTCGCGTTTTCTTCCTGCGTCGGGACTTTGGGTTCAAAGTGCAATTGGATGCTTTCGGCTGTTGGACCTTGCAATCACCACCGGTTGACCAATCGGCGCCGTATTTTGTACCAACATCATTGCGGCCACTCTTTGAACTGATCATCACGATTTGGGTCGTGCGGCACGACATCCCCCTGCCGCACCGGCAAGTAAAACGGCACCCCGCCAATAGCCAATTGTCCGCAGTAAACAGTTTGATCGCTGCGTAGGTCGCTTGTTTCGCTGCTGCGGAACGCTTCTCTTTTAAATAACTTCGTACTGACGGCGAAGGTTTTGGTCGCGAATCTGCCGGCATCGTTTTCGATAGCGGGCGAAAGAGTCTAGGACTTACATATGAATAATTAACACACATGTAAGATGAAATAGAGATACTTAGCATTCACGTGAGGGGTGAAGTGATCTTACCGCAGGAATGACAGTGGTAGAAGTAACCACGGCCCTGCGTCCGATACGACTTCTCGGCACGGGTGATCTTGAATATGGTCACACGGAAACCATTTTCGATCTCCACCATCCGGTTCAAACCAAATGCTCGTCTCGGCGCAAACCGCTCAACGCACAACAACTATTTCGCACCCGGTCTCTTTGCGAGCGTAATCGCATCCGGATCCGGCTCAGACTTTTGGTTCTTCATCGAAACACCATCGGTGGGATAGATATAGAGATAATAGCTTGGGAGCAAGTTCTCTCACACCATCCGGCTGCCGCCGAAGGGTTTTCGATCACTCACTACGCGGCCGGGTGCCATTCTCCTCGCGGCAGGCGAAGACTCGGCCGGCCAAACCCCGAGTTGCTCCCGATCCCGCCGGACGCCTATAAGCCCTCGTGGCACTCGGTCGACACGATACGACTAAACCGCGGGGTCTCGGCTCTGGCTGCTTCGATTTCGCCTCACAGAACTCGGCGAGTTCCTTGTCTGCAAGGGCGGGCGCGCGGGGCGGCGGGGCGGGGGGCGGGGGGGCGGGCCGATCGGCGTCTTGGATCCGCTCGCGGTTTGGTAGAAAAATGTTTGGGTGCGAAGGAGTTCCCACATTTCCGAAAGAATTTTTCCCGCGAACTTTCTCGGTTTGTTTCACGTAGACGCAACGCCACTTGTCGTGTTCAAGCAGGCTGCGAGAAACACCCACAATGGCGGTCCTTGGGTGGGCCGCAACGCCCTTCTGGACATGGAGTATGTACAGAGCCGGGGCGATCAGTTTGCGCGCTGGCTCAATCACCCGCGCGCACAATAGATCACGATCGTGTTGGACAATAAAAACAGCCGGGCTGTCGTGGGCAAGTTGCAGAAGAAGCGCTGTTTTTTGATAAGTTTTTGATAACAAAACGGGGCTTATCAGAAACGCCTTACTTTTAAGGAATGATCGTGGTTTACAGGACGAGCCCCTGAGGAACCCTCCTGTGAACGACAACGCTCCCCTCAGCTCGGATTTCCGGATGTCCAAACGCAACGGGGCACGCTCGGCAAGGCTCGGCTCGCACAAACTGTTCATCGCCAGCATGATCGGCGGCGGGCGTGTTCACAGCACGACGTGGGCTCGGATCGGCGACTTGGGAGACCCTCGAATCGTCTGCTCAGCGTGGGCGAGTCGGCGGGCGGTTAAATCTGGATCAGCGGTGGATCAGCTAGGGCCAACTCGCTTTTCGTGTTGACCGAGCAACGCGGCGAGTATTTTGTTCTTATCTCTGCTTGTTCATATCCCGGCGCCGGGTTCATCGCGGATGGGTGGTCGTTCTAGGGGTTCACGGGCGTCCGGGCGCGCTGGCGGCACTTGCGGTTCGAAACCTACCGGCGCTGGTGAGAAAGGTGCCCACTCCTGTTGCCGCGGGCACCGTTTGCCAATCCTGTTGGTCGCCCGGATGGCAGTTCGCCCACGCGTTTCACCACGAACGCGGCGCGACAATAGCTTACAACACGCTCGTCCGTTTGAAATTATTGTTGATCGTTGTTTGCACTGTAGATTGCCCCAGGGGCCTGGCACGTGATGGACGACGGGTGTGCCGGTGATCGAGCGAGTCGACGTTGTTCACGGCTCGCGACGCAGTGTGACGTGGATCTCGCCTGAGCTATTGGTGCGGCGGTGTACGGCGCCGAGGAGAAACAGGGATGGCGGACATTGCCGGAGCGGATGATCCAAAGCCGCGATAGGCGTGACCGCGTGTTTGTCGGATAAAAATACGTTTTCGAGTCCAGGAATTGAATTCGCGGGAAACAGAAACGATGTCCGAATGTCGACGGCCGACGCGATCGGGTGGAAACTACGTTTTATCAGAGCCTCGTAGGAAGTAAGGCAGCTGGCGCGGACTCGCTACGTGAGTTTATCGAGACCGGTCACATGGCAGGGGCGCGTGTGTAACGCTTAAAATGGCTGGCGATGGCGTTTGTTCCCCAAATGGTTGTGCGATGATCTTTCACAACCGCCGACGCGACCGGGTGCCTCTTGCAAGGCAATCGCGATCGCGATAGAGTCAGTATCGCGAAGTGTTACAAGACCTGCTGAAAATACCTCAGTCTACGTTATGCTCTGCTCCGCCGCGCCGTATGCGTGGTTACTGATCCGTCGTCGCCGGGGCAAACCCGATCAGCCGAGATCGGGATCTAGTTGCGGATGGTTCTATGTCGGTTCCGCCACTGTCTGATCATCGCGTTGCGCGGCCTGGCAGACCGTCCCTGACAATGGCATCGGCGGTCGTCACATCCGTCTCGGCGGCGTGTTGTACTGGGCAGCGTGCACGACCGCCTCCTAAAGGAATGTCGATCATTTCGGAGTAGTTACCGTGAGACGGTGGGCCCAGCTCTTGGCGAGCGTGCGACGAAGAAATGGGGAGTTAATTTTGGGATAGTTTCCTTCGCGGGCAGTCCGAGCGGAAGCGATCACCGCTAAAGAATACACCGATCCGACACGGTTGCTCCGTCGCGGTCTCCGGGATCCGATTCATCGGTCTCGGGGCTTTGCTCGGGAACCTGTTCGTCTCCGTTTTCTGTTTCGGTCTTGAGTCGCAACACGATTGAATCATCGACCACTTCGATAACTGTCGAACTTTCCTCAGCATCTCCGCAATTGTCCGGAATCGTTTGTTAACATCCTTGCAAGAATTCTCCCTGGCAACGCAATCGAGGATTTTTCTTGGGAGGCACCCGTTCTTCGCTTCAACACTCGCGATCGAGCATAACGCACGACCAGGGAACATACCGGTCCTGCATGGAAACATCAAATTCCGCATCGGCATTGGGAAAATGCCCGGCACGCCTGGGACATGTCCGTTGGAAAACTCACTTTCCCAGACACGTTCCCTCGGGTTGATCTCCACAAAAATCCGTCCAGTAAATGGGCTTTCGAGGCGATCAAACAGCGTTGATTTCGTCAAGCCGTCAGGACCAGTTCCCGAACCGTTGGCGCGCTTTGGCTCCTAGTCAGGACGGCAGTCCGTGTTGGGTCTGCGCGGACGATTCCTCAGATGGCGTCTCCTCACATGGCGGCGCGTGAGCACATCGGAACCCGCTTCGGATTTTCCACGCACCTGATTTGGTGAAACGACTCGGATTCCTTTTTCGAGTGCATCGAGTCTCGCTCCATCTCCACAATGGGCAATTTCCCGGCGTTGCCGTGTCGGTGATTTCGCGACTGATTCGTGACGTAGTAATAGGTCGCAACCCCGAGGGCCCACCACCAACACAACATAGAAAACGATCGACCCGAGGCATCCCCTCAAACCCGCAACGTAATCCGCCGTTTGAAGTTTGGTGGCCGTTCCGTCGATCGAGTCCTCGGGGCGGCCATAAGGTTCGCAGCAACCGGACGTGTCCCGAACGGGAGTGCCCCCGCGCCGACGTCACACGGCGCACGGCTCTTCAGGGTTTAATGTCGCTTGGATTTGGCTCATCGATTCGATCGCGTTCGTGTTAAATGTCTTTTTGAGGTTTGATACGCGACGCCGGGCTCGTCGCAAGGAAATCACTTTGGTCACCCGTCTAAAAATATCGGGCGCGGTGTCCGATCGTGATACACGGAAAGCAGCGGCACGGGCAGCACTCGCCCCGAGGCAAAATCGATTTGAGATTGCTCCATGTAAACGGCACAGTTCGAGTCAGGGTGTTTTCTGTAACCGAGGTAAAAAACGCTCTTGAATCGCTCATCTCCTCCCCGCACTCCCAACTAGGCCACATTCCGGGAACAGATCAAGCGCGAATACACGTCACCATGTGGGAATCATACTGTCGATCGGGCTTTGGTGAACCTTGATCTCTGTTCCGATCGATCAACAATGCGTTGAAACTCGTGGCCATGTGGGGTTTGCAGCACCACCGCATCAATAATCTTCGCCGCGACGGGCGAGTCTAACGCGCGAATCTCGCGCGGCAAGGCCGACACAAACAACAACCGCATAAGGTGGCTGGTGTGATTGGGCAAGTAATGCGTTGACAGGTGCCGTTTGGCAATCAATCAGCGAACTTCGAAATCCGCTAAACTCTTCGCCAACAACACAATCGCAGTGCTGGGGTCAGGGTCTACCCACGATTTTAACGCTCGAAGCGCCGCTAGTAGGGGCGTCCAATCCGCCGCCGAAAAGGATTCGCGAAGTTGTTTTCGCGAAATTCGCCCACGCTCACAATAGTAAACCACAACGACCGAGGCCAAGCAGCACCGACGCCCAGACGTCATCGTGTGGTGCGAGTCCACGTCCGCCCGAGCAACACCGGTCTATTAGAACCCCTCGCGAACGCTTCCCAAGTGAACCCCGAGTCAGCAAGAACACCCGACGCACGCCTGGTCAAGGCCACGATTCCCCCACGCACACGCGAACTAACTCTTCGCAATCGGGGCAATCCGGTAAAACCAATCGTGTCCAATAACCGTCGCCCGTTTTCTTTTCCGCTGGGTACCAGACCGACGCGGATCAGCACACGAACCGCCAAAGCACGCGAAATCAACAAACTGCAACTGCGTCACACGTGGGGTGATCGTGTAAGGGCGGTAATCCGTCGGCTTGGGCAGCACGCCGTACAAATCGGATAATAGATTGCCCCACGCAATGCACCCCGTCGCCGCGATCCCATACGCGACGAGCAGTCAACGGTGCCTCTTTCGGATCCGCGTTGCACTGTCATGGGAAAGAACGCGAAAACGGAATTTTGAGATGCCCGCGAATGCTCCCATGCACACCCGCCGACGCGATCACAAAACAATCCACGACGATCAAGGCAATGCGTGTTCCGACAGCTCGCTGAAATTGATCATCTGATTGCTGACAAATTCCCTCATAGCGGGGAACACGATAATCGCCCCCGCGCCGATTCAGGCAAACGCCGTCGTCCAAGGCAAATCGCTTTGGTGTGGCAAACCCCAGAGCTCGTCGCCTTCTCGTCCCCACCCGATACAAACAGCGCCATACGACATGAACAACCAACGATTTGTAAATGATGTGCAAAACCGGTGGCGCCCCCGTCGCGTTGATCGCCAGGTCCGTCCCGATCCGATCCCCGACGACCTGAACCCGAGTTGGTTTTTATTGAGGCTATACGCGAGCACATGCGCGTCGCAAGATCACATTTTCGATCCCCCTAAGGCGACACGATCGGAAGCAACGTCATCGTGGCAACCTGACCCAAATCAACGTTCAAATCCGCGATACCCAGTCCGACAGCGATACACCGCTAGCTTCGATGTGACTGCGTCAGGAAACACCGTCCCGTCAACGTCGCTTTCGATACGAATCTTGCAACCATTGTGCAACAATGGGAACGCGCACTGTAATCCGAACGCGGTCAAATCAACTTGGCGCCGCCGTCGTCAATCCTGCCTCTCCCGCGGGCCGACAAACGTTTCACAACGCCAGCGGGGGCGAACCGGTCTCGACGTAACTGCACAATCGCTCCCGGACAGCAACAACACGCCGAAGTGACTTGGAAGCATCCGATTACCTCATCCCCGCCCGGTACGGATTTCTCCGATCGGCTCGCCGAAATCAAAAAACACACTCGAAATCTGCGCGTCATTCCAGAACACGAAACAGCGTCATAGATCTCCCGCGCAACGCTCAGTTGCGCCGCACGATTGGCTCCCGCCCCCGCGTCAGGCAGCCGACACATGTTGCGTGTGTCAACGCACAGCAACGCAATAGATCGCCGACACGATTGCAGCGACGATGGAAACAGCAATCCACGGACGCGACAAAGGGTCGAGCGAACGACATTCAACTGCCGCACCAAAGAGTTCGAATGCCGTAGTCCGCCGCGGCGTCAGCACGAACATCACGAGACTGACATCCGACAGTCCCAACACCGACCCAATGGCTGCCCCGTGCCGCGCAAACAAAGGCAGACAGCAATGGCCGAACATTCATCACCCAATCCCGGAGGCAAACTAGCGATCGCGTCATGAATAATAATCCTCCGAGCGTGAAACGTTATCACCGCAAAACCGACCGTCAAAAAGACAATCACGACCAAACAATCCTACAAACCGCAACCAAAGCTAAACAAAACTCGTAATTTCAATCCCAAAAGGGGATGGAGGATTGGTGTAGAAAAATCCGCCAGGCGCGAAATGCCCAACGCGCGACAAGCGGAGTGCGTAATGAATCGAGCGCGTAATTCTTTGGGCCGCTTCAAACCAAACTGGATCAAGTTGGGCGGTGAGGGTCAGTCATAGGTTTGCGTTTTCCGTTTCTTTCCATGGCCGCTGCGTTAAACGGGAGGATTTCCGTTGAATCGGGCAGGAGTGCTTGATAAAATTCATATCCGCAGCAAAGAACAACGCAATACTGCGCCATCGCGGTGCGACAATCACAGAGGAACACGGCACAAACATCGGCGCTTCCTTCATGTTCGCGTAGCCGACAACCACCGCTCGCGAAGTCGTTTCGACTCACCGAATCCTCCTGCGAACTTCGACACGTCCTTGCAAACTTCGGTTTCATGAACGCACGGATCGGGAATAGGAACGAGGTAGGACGTGTTTCAACAGCGGAACTGACCGATCAACGCTGCAGCACACGTATTGGCTGCGTCCCGACCGTCTCCCGACGGCCAAGAACCATTTGCTCACGCGCCCCACCGGGAGGCAAACCGATGATCTGAATCGAGGCAATCAGAAACGCTTTGCCACGTGAAGGGCCTGCTTCCGTCCGAGACTTTCCATCTCACTGATGTTCTTTTTATGAGGTGGCAACGTAATCGCGCCTGCGCAGAAAAACGCGTGATCTTTCCACCGCGTGCATCGCGATGTGCATCCGCCACCGGATCACACTGCTCGGCGGTCGCCTAGCCATCGCACCAGAGCGTGATGGTAGGGCGAGCTT
>Ga0163217_1067670_pt1 | contig 10935 bp, 7 predicted proteins | sample SynspAceP_FD_185933 | JGI IMG/M metagenome (GOLD analysis project Ga0163217, IMG submission 185933) | Saline lake microbial communities from Ace Lake in Antarctica - Synechococcus sp. Ace-P (PacBio error correction) | ecosystem: Environmental > Aquatic > Non-marine Saline and Alkaline > Saline ...
AGAGAGATAGCTTATGGTATCTTTTATTTACTAGTTTTTTACTTGTATCTGTTTATCATTACCAATTATTAATTTCCCAATCCCACTTTGTTTTTCGCTTTTTTATAATGTCTTTTCAAAAAGGAATAGAATGTCTCTAAAAAAGAAAAAAAAATAATTATAAAGGGATATCTTAAAAGCGATTAGTTCTTAGTGAATAGTCCCCATGACTCAAAAAAAGGAAGATTTTTATGAAAGGGTTATCTCCCCCAAGTAAAAAGATTTGATAAAGATTTAGCGAGAAAATTTTTTTCTGAAAAAGTTATAAGAATTTAATTTACTGTTATTTTTATTTAATCATTTTAATGAAAATATTTTTTGGTTGTAAACTAAATGTGTTTCCATATTTTGGAATTTAATACGTTTTCCCGGAAAATTTTCATAAAAGGCAAGATTGTGCTCTAAAAAAGAATAAATGTTATTTGAAGAAAAAAGTCTAATTTAATTTAACTGTTTTCATAAAGTCTAAAATGGGGGTATCTAAAAAGTCTTTTTGCAAAAAACTATTTGATAGTTCGATATAAGTTTAATTCATTTCTTATTGGTATTTTTTTGGATTTGTTTTTGTTTTTTTAAAACCCTAATATCCAGATTTATTTAGCTTTACATGGATGTGGTTTTTTTGGGAAAGTAAAGTAGGATCAAAAAAAAGTGGCAAAATATTTGTTCAAAAACCCAGAAAAAAAAGATCTATGTGGTTCTATTACCTTAAGTTTCTGAAATTAAGCTTGTGGAGTTGGAAATCCAGGTTTTTTAATTTCCTGATATGCCCACTTCACCATAATGACCAAAAATTGTTAATATCATTTCCCTAGTAATTCAGAAAGGGAAGGAGAAAATTAAAATCTGTGTTTTGATACTTTTATGAACAGATTAGGAAATCCCGATAAATGAAAAAAAGTTAGCATTAAAGTAATAGATATAAATGAGAAGAATTAAATTTTCCTGGATTTACTTCTTCTTTAGATTGTTTATTAATGACCTTCCATTTCAGAAGGGTCTCCCCAAGTCAATAATGGAGTTCTCTCTTTGTGGGGTTAACCGGGGATTTCTGTTCCCGCTTGGAAATGTTAATGATATGGTTTAATGGCGTCCCTAATTGTAGTGTTTTCATTAGTTTTTGATGTTGAACAGCTTTCTTTGTTAGTTTGGGATTTGTTTTTTCTAAACAGAAGGGAGCTATTAAAAATCGATTTTAAGGAAAGCATATTTAGGATAATAGTTATATTGGCGGGAAGGTTTGCTTTATTTCTAATCAAATACCCTAAAAAATAGGTAAAAGGTTTCAGTTTTGCGGATTTTAATTTAAAAGTAAATTTTATATATTCATTCTTTATTAAATAATTTTAATTCATTATGTTGTGGCATATTAGGTTTCAGTAAATTTAGTATTGTGACCAACAATTACTTAGATTCAAATCAACATAAGGTCCGCGATGACTTCTGGTAATTGATAGTTTTTTCTAAAGAATCACTCTGTCAACGTTAGGACAGAGAAGACTTTCTATTTTGGACCTTATCTCCTGCTGGTCCATCAGCACCAATGATTTCAAGTTGTGGAGAGTATGGCTATTATATTCAATGGGCAGGATTTACAATCATCAGGGAAGTTGAGAAGGTAAATTGTTAAACAATATATATTTAAAAGCCATTCCGACACATGAAAGGCATTTTATATTATTTGATTGATATGGAATTGGCGAGTGTCCAATGGATTTTAATGGAATCCTTCGGTCTTGCCTTCTTGATCTTAAGCGCAAATAAATTATATTTGGCTAGAGATCCTTTTGGTGTTAAACCCTTGTACTAACAATCATAAGGATACATGATTTGATATTTTCTTCAGAAATCAGAACCAAAATTCAAATTAATTGGACCGGATAGGGAGCTGGAATAAAGATGCGTTAGCTTGTTTATTAAGGTAAGGTATAATCCTTCTCCTTAAACGTTTTATAAGAATTTGAGAAAATTAACCCTGGCATTACCTTGAAGTTGATTTGAATTCAAATGATATTTCAATTAATGAAAAGTTCATATTTGATGGGGCCTTCCGTTTTTGGTCCAAAAATTCAATCAAAATAATCGAAGTGAAGAGTATGGTAATTATTTTGAAAGGCATGTAATAGGCAATTTACTTTCTGACGTTCGCAGTCGGGATTTTACTTAGTGGTGCGAGTTTTGATTCTGCTAATGGTGGCTGCTATAGCAACAAAAGTGCTCTAGTATGCAATTGAAAGCCTTTACGATTGGTTTTCAAGGGAGATCATTATGAGGATGAAATTCCATAATGCCCTGCAAAACTGCTGAATTTTTTGGGATAGATCACTATGTTAAAAGGATTAGTTGATGATTTCTTTCAGATTTTAAAGAATGTGCCCAAAATTGTTGAGAACCGTTTAGCGATACTTCGATAATTCCTATGTATATTTACAGAGATTTGGCTTCTAAACATGTTTAAAGTTTGTCTAACGGGTCAGGGAGCAGAGAGCCTCTGGGCGGCATACCTAAATATAAATCTGAATATTCTTAATAATTTCCTGGTGGCTGTTCAAAAATTTGGGATGAAGTATGCCCTTTCAATTTTCGCTTAAAAGAATGAAAAACTTGAAAAGAGGGATGAGGGCTTTAGGGATTTCTGAATGAATTACAAGAGATTTTTGTCCATCTATGAAAGTTTTTTCAAATTCAAGAAAATTAATGAGTTGATAAGTCAATCAGGACATCACTAGTAATTGAATAGAGTAAACTCATTTTTTAATGAAATTTTAAATTGTAAGAAAAAAACATAGTGTGGACAGAATGATGCCTTAGATACTAGGATGAATTAGCAGATGATTTATTGAATTATACTGATAAAAATAACACATGAATTTTGCTTTGAATGTAGAGTTCCAATCCTTGACTAGATTTAGTTAACTTTATTGAAATCACTTCCCTATCAATTAAATTGAAGCTTGACCAAGGAAAATTTATTCAATAAAAAATATGCTTGGGAAATTATTGCCCTGATGAAATTATTAATAAAAGAAGAAAGGGTTTGGTTCTCCCAACTACAAGACTTGGTTCAAGTCTGAATCGGCTTCCCATTTAAAAATATTTTATTAAATCATATATACAAACCTGTTTGCAGGAGTTTTTTAATCAAAGAAGAAGGTTGCCGAAATAAATAACGCAACATGGAAAATGGGTAAACCCAAAGGAAGATAGCAAATTTTCTTGTTGTTGGAGTTTTATTATTTTCTTAGAGAAATTTCAATTCTTAAATTGAGCTAAAAAATCGGGATTAATTTTTGTTTTTAAATAATTTTTAGTTTAGTGATGCTTTCTACTAATAATAAATAAGCTTCTCTTCCTTTGAATATTAACATTAACTGGGTGGGGTTTCTTGCTCTATTTTTTCTATTTCTCATCTAAGTAAGGATGTAACTTAATCTGGAATATGTTTCATGTTAATCCATATCTATCATGAATTTGTCTACATACGCGAGAAGATCACCTGATAGTACAGTATGTAGGAACTCCTATTAATGCCATTTCACGGGGCATGGATCCTCCCCTGCGCCAACGAATATTAAACAGTCTTCTGCCTTTTGATTTTAAAGTTCTAAAGGCTTTTCAGGTACTGAAACTCCTTTAAATTGATTGGAGTATAAATGTTCAAATTGGTCTTTTTCGCTTACAGTAAAAGTGATTTTAAAAACTGTCCCTTCAAATTCTAGGAGTAGCTTAAATTCCAGGAAAATTTGACTGCGCTTTGTATATTGGGCGCTGTCTGGGGTTCTGGCCTATGAATATTGGTTTTTATGGTTTGATTGTTTGTCCTAAAGTTTTCGCGATTTCCTCAACCTTTTTTTCTCAGAGATAAATACCTTTCTTTGAATTTCCTGGGTTCAAGCTTGTCTTTCATTTGATGCTCCATGATTCAATGCTTAACTAATCGGGAAATTTTCGGAAGAATGAATTTTTATTAGCAAAATAAATGCGGGTATATTTCCTAATAGCGTGTTCGTTGTCAATTTTGTATAAGAGCGATAAGGAATTCCGAGGATTTTTGCAGCTAATGGAAGATAAAAACTACTCTGGCCTTGCTGCTGCATCAATTTTTTTGTATTTAAGAAAAAAACTAACAAGCTTTCGAAATTCTGTTAGGGAAACTAATGAGCTTATTATTAAATCCTTTTTCTGCTCGAATTCACCAATTAACTTGTAAATTCCCCACTTTTTTTGTTTAAGTATTGGACTGTTAAATTTTGAAGAGTCTCTGCATGTCAGGATATAATGTGATGTTCCTTAGAAGGAAAGTGGCCTTTCAATAATAGGTTCACAAAAACTAACCCCCCTTTTTGGGTTTTTTTTTTTTTTTTTTGGGGGGGGTGGGGGGGGTTGTTTATAAAACATCCAGATATTCATTTAATTCTTTAAATTTTTTATTGTTAAAACCGCCCGATTGAGTATGTAACAATTGACCATTTATTGTTGATGAATATTTAGCTGCATTTTTAGCGTCATAAACCCATAGATCATTTGCCGGCTTGGCATCATTAAGGTATAAAAGGGGTTGCTTGAATTTTTTTAGTTTTTTTCGAACGTCTTCTAATGTCCCTTACCTGTAATTTGCCTGAATAATTAATACCTAAGCCCATAATGGTTAAATCTGCAAAATTAGCAAAATGAAAGAATCCGGCCACTAATCCAATAGGAAGTGAATCTTATTATAAATTGATCGTAAGTTTTATTTTAAGTTCTGTAAATAGTTTAATGAAGATTATCGCCCATCATCAATTCTGCAGGATTTTCGGGAAATTTTTTCCGCATCCAATATTGTCCTACGTTATCTGCTTGATTGGGATTGGTATAGATTATCTCTTTGATCTGCATATTAGGGTGAATTGAGATATTCGGAAATTCCGCTTTTCTGTTTCTAATTCCTAAAGCCTGAAAAGGAGAGCTGGTCTTCTCAGGTCGAACTCGAGTACGACAACTGAATTTTGCCTGTCATGCCAATAAGTGATTGCTAAGTTAAGAACTGAAAAATGTTTTTAACCCTCTCCACTTATGCAGACGTAACTAATACAGTCTTATTTGGTTTATTATAGGTTAGAGAAATGCTTAACATTTTTAACTCTTATGAAAAACCTGAACTGTTCGGCAATAAGGTTTCTTTTATTCTTAGAGATCGCCTATGATGCCATCTTCTGTTTGTTTTTGGAAATCTCATCCTAAAATGAGTCTAGTAATTCTTTCGACGTCGGACTTGAATTGAAATTTTTTCCTGCCATTGGTCTTTAATAAAGATTAGTCCAAATGGAAAGCGGCCATCCCCATAATCAAACCAAAGATGCTAAGACTAATTTTTTTATTGGGTTTTAACTGGAATTCCTGAAGATACTCGGCTCCCAATTGTTTTGGAATTCCACGATGCTTGCCAGCAAGCCGTGAGTAAGCTTCCTCTCTTTTCTGTACCAAAAGAGACTAATGTGTTGTTTTATTGCTTCTTGTTCTCTATTAATGTCTAAAAGATTTCTTTCCCATGGTAGGAACTCGTGAAGCCCTACTTTGGTAACTGATTTGAGGTTGACTGGTAAAGGCTATTTTTTTTGAGATGACTAATCCATTTTTAATGTGCCTTAAGTTCTCTACATGCTTTATTTCCTAATGCTTGATAGTTGTTGGCTATAATTGATAACAATGGGGTTTATTGGGGCTGGTTTTCCGGAGTCATTCTTTTCTCTGTCCGCTGAAAGTCTTGTTAAAATCTGAAATTAGTTGGTTTAGTGTCGGTTCAGAAACAGTAAAGTGTGCGCAGGTAACCGTCTCGTACTCGTTTCCCGTTTCTATTCATATAAATTTTTTATCGATCAAAGGACATCGATTCTGTTATTGTAGAATCCGCAAGTTGTTGCCGATTGGGTTGTGGACCTATTTAAATAAAGCTGAGCCTCGCACTCACATCAGTTATTGAATTAACTAAGCTTATACTGTTCGGGCTTTGTTTTTCGAATGGATCCAAGTTCTTGAGTAACGTCCAAATTAGCTGTTCGTCAATGAAAGCAATGGTACATTCTGGCAGTGATGTTTTTCTCGTTGTCGGCTTCGCTATTATAAACCTCAATGGCAGTTTTACCCAAAGATCTCTGCCCTTTATTGGTGTTCTGAAAAATAGAATTGAAAGCTCAATTACATCTTGCTCGTTTGTTGACGATATCAACCTTAAGGCTTTAGCAAATTCCTCTTGGCAACTGAAGGATCCAAGAAAGCGATTTTCTATAGAATTACCTTCTAAATATCAATCATTTGATCTCAAATAAAGTTCTTTGATTTAGTTCAATGGTAAATTTTCCATAAGAAATTTTTGAAGAGTCTGGCCGAAACTTCAAATTTTGGGTCTTAACCTGATGGGTTATCAAAGTTTGGAATTCTTCATTGTTTTATTAATCAAGATCGAAAGGTAATTAATCTTTCTACTTTGAAGAATTTATTTCTTTTCGATGGTGGTTATTGTAAAAGGTACCTTCGGTGCCAAAATCTCCTTTCATTCTGGTAGGGACCGCTTAATGTATGTAAGAATGCAGTTTGAAAACCCAAGGTTCATCAAAGGCCTGTTGATCATCAAGTGCTCAGCCTCAGTAGCCCAAGCTTCGTTTTTCAACTGAGGATGAGGAAACCGTAGCCTTGGAATGGTGGTAAGTACAGCATGTTGGAGTTAAGTCCGATCCTTATTTTCATCCTTTAGTAGCAAAGTGCCTTTTATTTATAAAGAGGGTGGTGAAGTAAGCAAGGAAATTGCTAATCGACATACACAGAAATAGACCGATCAGCGAACCAATACCATTTTTTGTGATAACTTGGAAGAAAATCATTTTGTAACTAAGCTGTTGGGTTCATTCTCCTGTTTTTTCTTCTTTCCTTTTCCAACTACTTTAAGTAATATCTTTAATTTCCATGTTAGTCTTAGTTATCAGTTATACGCCGATCTTTTTCCGACAAATTTAAAAGATATTAGAAAATTGAGTTCAAAACAGTAAGCTAGCGTTATTGCAGTGCTTCATCAAAGCAATAGTAGTAGGGGTTGTTATCTGCTTGGATAGATTTTTGTTTGTATGGTTCAACATAAACGACATCATTCTGCTGAGGTAATAAATGGAGAGTCAATGTACGGTTTTTGTCATTTAAATTCACCTGTTGCGCTCGCCTTACTACTTCCATCTTTTCCTCGAAATTAACAAGGATATTCCCCTTTTTCCATAGGCTGGTTCATAATCGCCTGCTATGTCCCAAGTGCCTCAAGGATGGTTAATTTTTTTCAGTGGGGATGATTAAAGGGATGAGGGCTGCTGTACTTCCCCTATTAACCGTAACTTTGAAGTTCATGAAACCTGATATTTATGAATGGGACTTTTACATATTGATCCAAACATTAGTGACCTTTAGAAACATAGCTTCTTGTTTAGTCAGTCCGCGCAGATTTATTTTGCCGAACTAACTGGATAATTAATGAATCCCGTCCTTTGTCTACGAGATAGTTCTCATTAATTGGAGAAGAGAACAACAGTGTTGACTGTTCCTTGGAAGGCAATAACTAACTCCTGCATTTGAATAGCATATTAGAATTCGCGGATTGAGACCTTGTGACGGTGATGCTGAGCAGGTCGTCTTCTGTATTCTTGGCTCTGAAAGTGTGGTAATGGTTGAAGAATAACCCAATTTAACGGGATCCAATTCAGAGAAAATAAACTAGTATTTTCGGCTTTGAACAGGAAAAAAAGATGAGAGAGGACATGATTAGAAAAGGGACGATTTTTTTTCATAGCAACATGTATAAATTAAAGGCGGAAGTGATTTATTAGAGTAGAGATAGCTTAATACTTTGTGAGGAGGTTAAATTTTAAAATTCTTCTTTGAAACTAAATGATGAAAGTACTTAAAGATTAATTAAATTTCAAAAAGCAAAATAAAATTTATTTTTCCCAACGACTTATTCACTTTGAGTCAGTTACCACAATAATGCAATCGATTTATACGGGAAACAAAAGTATATCCTTTTGGGCTTTTAGCGATTCATTTCGGTATTTTACAAAATTTACAATAATAAGATGTTTTGTCTCAATATTTTAAGTTGAGCAATTGTAATGCGGTAGTGCCCATTTAAGGGTTTATTGTTTGAGATTTATCTGGAATAATAATAAGTGTGATTTTTTAAAATATTTTGATCTGAGCGATCATTTTTTTTTTTAGCACTGGAAATGAAATCTCAACCACGATGAATTCCCCGATACAAGCGGTAAAATTTTAATCTATTTTGACTTTTAGCAGCGTTTTTCTGAAAATTTCCCCTCAATATTCCATTTAAAGACATGCTGATGTTAAAAAAAGGATCCGAAAAAAAATATTTAATGAAATTAAAGGTTTACCCTTTTTCTGACCCACCGAGCTCCCCTCATCGCCAGCACTTTTGCCGTTATGAGGAATTTTTTGCTTATCGGTTTTTGGATGTCCATGCTTCAGTTTTACGCCTAATTATGAAATGATAGCATAAGTAATCCTCTATTTTAATTAAAAATTTAAACTTGACTGCTTATACTATCATGTTCAATAAAACTTACTTTTTTATATAGTAATCGGTAAATAATTGTATATAAAAATCAAGGCCTTAAATGGGTGGGGCTCAATAATTATTAATTTCTTTTTTTGAATCGTGATAATTTATAGTTCTTACCGTGTTTTCGATATTTTGTTTTGAGATGCACCGAAAAGTATGGGATTTTCCACATTAGGTAAATTTACTCACATTTCCAATGCCTCACCTGCGGAATAGCTCGCCACCAAGAACTTGCATTGCGATGTCCTACATCTACTTCTGGCTAAAGACCTTGTCGGTATAATTCTTTGCGCCACACAGACCATCGCCCTAAAAGTTACTTTATTTATTGACGCGGAGCAAGGTTAATTGGGTTTTGAATCCCATTCTTTTCCTAACACAATCTAATAACTTTGGCAAAAATTTCCTGGTGATAAATCCAGGTTTCTGCGTTATATTTTCCCTTTACAATATTGCGAAAGCCACGAGGAAACTCGTCCCATCCAAGTACCTAGTAGTAGATCTGTGATTACATTTTTGGAGAAAAGATACTGGGGTATTTGAATTCCTTTAAACATTCTTCAATCCTCAGCAGATCATACAACAATTCCATTTGGAAATGTATCTTTTGGACAAATAATGCCTAGCGGCCTTCCTTTTAACATTGGTTCCAAGGAAAATTCCCGGGCATGTTATTGCTTCAGAAGTTCCATGCAATACCTAGATCAGTCACAGCATTGGCCATATTTTTGTATCGCGCACATATGGCATGCAAGGATAGATTTTAAATTCTTTGGTATTCTCGGAATTCTTCCTGATGAATTTCACCAAATGTTTGCAATTCTAATCATGAGTGCCGTAACACATGAAAGTATTTAAATGCCTGCAGCGATTGCAATAATCCATTGTGTTTTGATGATCGCAGCAATCATCTTTGAATTTAAATTGACTGGGCAGAGATTTTTTTTTTCCGTCCTGAAAATATGATTTACGGAAAAAACTGATTACCCAAAAAATTAATCTTTTCCATACTATTGTAAAGGCTTGGAATTGTTTCTTGATTAAAGAAATTGTTTTGTCGTTTTTCGCAGGCACTGTCAAAGGTGTTAATTTCAACTATTGATTCTCACCGCTCCACGAGATTTTATTGAAAATAATCTATCTGGGCTGAATATTCCTGCTCCCTCTAAGGTAAAAGTTTACCCTCCTCGGTAAGATTCGCGTGACTATTTCACGTTCCAGCCCTTTGAATATCCGCTTGGGTAATTATCACCTTTAAAAATAATAACCTTCAACTCGTTCGCATCAGATACTATTTTCCACTTCAGTTTCCTATAATTGTGAACAGAAGTTGACCATTTTACGAATAAGTCTCCATCACTCCAATTACGAAATGACCCCAGAGGCACCTGAATTTAGTTCCTGACTAAGAAGGCGTAAATCAGAATCATCTACATTCTTTGGAGTATATAGATTTTAAAGGATTGACCCTTGCAAGATCAATTGATGATAATAAAGTATCGTTAACTAGAATCTATGACATGAGAAGCAAGTCCATGAAGACAAGCGCCTCCTTCACTTGATAGATCTCCTGTTCACTCTTTTCTTTTATTACCCAGCCATAAGCTTCGCCTGAAAATGCGTGATTTCACCAAATTGTCCCAGCTTTTACAAGCTTTTAACCTCTCTATAAAGTCCCTAACAAATTATTGTGGTATCCGACATTGATTTTACAACACCGTCTGCTTTTTTAGCTAGATTAGTCAGTCATTACTTTCCTCAGGTTTAGACAAAATGGTTTTCAGTAAGTACATGGAACTCCTTTTTTTCAAGAGCTCGCCCTTGACCATTGGATAATGGTATTGTTGTAGATACTGCTACAAATACGCAATCAGAAGGGATACCTCTACCATTTTCAGATAATCGAAAAACATTTATATAGACCAGCTATACCTTTCAAGAACCTCCACAAACCAATTTTTTCTGAGGTATTCGCAAACTCCTACAATTTCTAACATTCGAATGCCTCCTAAAATTGAAAAGATGGGAATAATCCCATTTTTCCTAGCTCCTATTAAAGCAACTTTTACCATTTTTTTCAAGTGTATTTTTTGTTTTTTATTAAATTTTATCACTAGCCGTGACTAGAATAATTTGGGTTTTTGATGTTACAAAGTAACTTTTAAAATCTATTTATAGCAAACTATTGTATGCGAGAAAAAGAAATGAATAATTTTTGTTTTAAAATTTTAAAATCCTACAATTCGAATCTGGGTTTTTGGAAGACGAAAACCACAGTTTAATGAATAGTGTGATCC
>Ga0163217_1077289_pt1 | contig 10935 bp, 13 predicted proteins | sample SynspAceP_FD_185933 | JGI IMG/M metagenome (GOLD analysis project Ga0163217, IMG submission 185933) | Saline lake microbial communities from Ace Lake in Antarctica - Synechococcus sp. Ace-P (PacBio error correction) | ecosystem: Environmental > Aquatic > Non-marine Saline and Alkaline > Saline ...
GACGGGGAAAAAGAAAAGAAGGATTGGGGAAATGTTTGGCCCCCGTGGCTCCCCCCCTTCGACCAGAAATACAAACACCCCCACCCTGGTCCATACTAAACCCGTTCATTCTTTTAATCCGTTAGGCCAGAATAAACCATCAATCCATTAACCTTGAATTAACTGAAATTAATTACTTGTTCCTTCCGCCAAAACTCCTGAACGATTGACCCGCTTCTACTTATTAAAAACTATAGGCCATTAAAATAAGGGCCCTAACATTTTCAAACAAACCCACTTCCTTATAACCTTGGTAAAAAACCAACCTGAATCACATCTAAAAGGTTCTAAAATGTCAGTACGTTTTTTACAGAATCCACCATGAGGTAGATGTTTTTTTTTTCATTCTCAGATAAGTTAAATCGTGCCGATTTTGTCCCAGAAATCATCACCTTTTTTCCATTCCCTCCTTTTGAACAAACTACTTTCCTCAACTCCGTCAAGATGTTTCATCAGGTCCGGGTTTATTCATTAACAAAAATCTTTGTAGGTGGTCCGTCCTTTTTCCCCGTACCATACAGCCCCCCATAAGAATTTTCTTTGGTATCGGTAGAATATCTACAATTTAAATTATCTTTAAGAAAGCATCCAGAAATTCCATTCATTCCACTTTCTATAACCGTGTGCATCCACCGTAAAATCCATTAATAAGTTGAATATTTCGCTTTTTCGTTTATCCCTGCTCCAAATTCCTTTAATCCGCATAAGTGGGTATCATTAATCACATAGTTCCAGAAAAAAAACAGGTTCTTGAGCTTGTTTTAGGAAACGAACTCATTTGGTAGCCAAAAAATTCCCATCCACCCCATGGGAATCAATCAGATAATATTTGTAAAAATCGTTTTCCAAAACAAGCAGTGGACTAACCGCATTGAATTTTCCAAAAAACTCCAATGTGATTTTCATATACATTTATCATGTCTGATACATATCTTCCCTAAAAAACTGAGAAATACTTCATTTAGAAACCAGAAACCTTTGGTTCCTTTTAATGACTCTCTTTCTGATTTTGGATCTCTCGATAATAATAATCCTGACAAAAGATTTCAGTCATGAACATCGTAAAGTAGTTGCCTTATCGCTTGTAAAGTAAAACTGTCGAATGTATCAAAAATAAAACTGTAGACCCTATTAAAAACCCTTCTAGCCTAAATCATCGCTAATGTTTATTCAATATCGAATGCAACCTTGTTGTAAAACTTCGTTATTCATATGCTTCATATTTTTCCCGGTTTTGATGGCCTTATTATCAAACATTACACGTGTCCTAAATTTTATGTGCAGGATTCCCATCTGTAGGTCACCAACTACTTCCCTATTCCAACTCCACCTGTAGATAATTCGAAATTGACACTTTTGAGTTGATCTTGACGTGCCTTTTTGTTGTTCGATTATATCCCGATAAAAACTAGCCGTTAAAGAATCGGAAGTCATAAAGCTTTCTTATCCCTAGAATTTTCCATCGATATCCCGTATTTGTTCCTGATTGGTATTCTTTTGAAAATGAATGTGACAAAAGGGCATGGTCTTTGTTTTAACATCAACACAAGTTCCCACTGACTATGGTTTTTGGCAATAGAGTCCAATGAATAACACAAGATAGTTAAGTGACTAAAAAAAAGAAGTTTTTTTATAAAAATTCCGTGGCATTAGTAATTCGAAAACGGTAAAAATAAGAATTAAAGTAGTGATGTTTATTCTCCCCAAATCATCCCAATACTCCAGCTGCTCTTCTGTATTGAATACATCGTTCCACCCAACAAATTTGCGATACGCGAATACTTCAGACACACTTCTTCTTTTGTGAGCTCCATTATCGTACGTGCTTTACCCAAATGGTACTTGGATACAATCATCAACATCTTAATACCATTGAAAAGCCACCAAACCTAAACATTCTTGGTCTTCACATCTAAAGCACCTTCAGCATAGGTATTGGTATCTAAATTAAAAAGTCGCTTGAATTACCCTTATTATCGCACTCCAGGAATCTTCTCATCATTTTCTGCGATAAAGCGGTTAAATTCATTACTAATTCAACTCATTAGGGTAATTTTTAAAGCTATTTTTCTTCCCTTTTTTAACAACCATTCTAGATATCAAGATACTGACTTCAATAAAGTATAATTAAAGGTATCGCCTAACCAAAATATCTGAAAACTGTAATATCTGGAGGAGTAATAATTGCAGCCAATATCAATACAACTACAATTGAATGCTTTCGATAAGTCTTTCATTAACTGTGGAGTAAGATTTCAATCTTAAGACAAGAAATAAACGAAAATCCGGCAATTGAAAAATTACGATAGCACAAGCTAAAGTATCGAAGTTAAGGTACTGTATAAAGTTTAAGGCGGATGGAATTGGTCCAGTGCTACTCACGGTAATAGATTCCTAAAAAAATGCCTGAACAGATAACGGACTGATGACATATATAGCCAAAAAGGACACCATGCATAAAATAATAGAGACATCCAAAAAAGACTAACGCCATGGCCGACCGTCTTTCTTGTTTCTTTACAACCAGGCAAAATAAATCGCCATACTTCGATAAAATGTAAGGAAAAGCCATAAAGTTCCCGGCCACGGCCAGAAACCAAAAATGTGTAGTAAATTTGACTCTCGACATTGAAATATTGATCAAACTAAAAGGAAATATCATTAAAGCAGAGTCTATACCGAAATCCAGAACATGCGATAAATCACAAAAAAGTCGATAGTTAGGAAGTTGCTTTTTGTAGGTGCTAAGATGATTGGTAATCAAATACAAACTCGTTAAAAACAAAGGCAAGTGTCATAAACAACAACACCGCTATTACAGATCTTACAATGCCAACGAAGTACTTCCAAATGATCAAAAAAGACATTTCGCCCTTGTTTTGAAAAAATCTTCGTCATATAACGGTGATTTGATTGCCTTCCATTAGAATCTGGCAAATTTAAGAGATAATCTATAACCGCGAGACGATTAGTATAATTATAGTATGCCTTCCACGAATCAATATCATGAATGTTGAATAACCTGCATATTGGCCTCCTTAGGACGATTAATTGAGGAGATATGTGAACCACAGCTTCATTACTTTAAGGCCTTCCACAGCCTAAGCTATCATAATCGATGCTTTGGATTTTTAACATAGAATCATTGCTGCACGTTGATCGAATCAAACCTAATCGACTCAGAAAGCAATTCCCCGCAGATCTCGCATCGTAAATAACAACCTCACTTTTCCATTTCCCTACTACCCGCACATGCTCCAATCGTTTAGGTAGTTTATTTCAACAAATCATCAGTCCCTTTAAACTGCTGTTAGTCCTACGGCAGTTTCTCGTTCAAATCAGCAAGTTCGCACCAACTCTTAAATATAATTTTTTCCCTAAAGCCTTCCACCAGATGAACTTTGCAAAAATCTGTCGAACTAAACGCATTTCAATTCAAATAGACATACGGCCAAAGCATCTCCTAAACTAATTGAGCTGTGTGCTTGTGGTTGGTGCTAAAAATTATGTGGGACAAGCCTCTAACTTCAAAATGAAGCATTTAACACAAATCGGGCTTGAAGTAAGCTAAAACGGAAAGTCATGGTACCGAGAAATCGCGATAATCTTATGCCGAAATTTTTTAATTAAAGGAAAATCAACACTTACTCGTGGTGTTGTCCGCTTTTAGCGATACAAATCAACCACATCATCAAACTGCTAATATGCCCAAATCTCCGTGATATGGCATCGCGGCATGCATATATATTGAAGAGTACCGTGGAAATTCATCGTAGCCACGATTTTGTGCAATAATTGCACTCTTTCCAAACGGCCGGTAATCACCACCTTCCTTTTGGATTCATAAAATGAAGTTCAACACTTTTGTAAACAAGTCGGTCCGTCAATGTAATCTGATCAGTTTTAAGAGCGAGCAATCGGCTCATTCTTTAAAACTTCTTTGCAATTCTTTTTACTCTGTTCAGATTCAGCCCTTAATTTTTAATTAATTCAAATTTTACTAATTACACTGTCATTCATAGAAATTAGTGAAAGCAAGAAGTAATGGAAAATAGCTAAAATCCACGATATTCATGCAAACCTTGAGGAAATTGAACTTAAACAAGGAGCTGAAAAGTTTTTCGATTCAACATAATTTAAAGGCAAAAAAGAATCGATCATTTCCAAAACATTTCTGAATGGAAATGACACTTTTGTTAATCAAATGCCAACCGGCGGTGGAAAAATCCATGTGCTACCAAGCTACCTGCAATTAATGTCTGAGGGAAACTGCAATAATAGTAATCTCCACTAATTGCATTGATGAAAAATCAAGTAGATGCCTTGAGGGGCTTTTCTCTGATGACTCAGAGTCGTCATTTTTAAGAAAACTCTTCATTGAATAGACTGATACATGCCAAAGTAAAAAAGTGACCTATTGAAGGCGTGCACCAAACTTTGTATGTTTTGCTCCAGAAACATTTTGACAAAAGAAGAAATATAGAAAATTTCTTGAAGCAAATCAAATTATCTTTTTGTAAGCAATTGATGAGGCGCATTGTATTTCTGAATGGGACACGATTTTAGACCGGAAATATAGAAAACTTAGAAGTATAATAGAAAGCTATTGACGAGTGCCTATTGTAACGCTCTAACAGCAACTGCGACTCCTAAAGTGCAACAGGACATTCAGCAAAAACTTTAGCAATGCAAGTGCAAAGGTTTTTAAAGACCTTCCTTTAATAGAAAAAATTTAATACTATGAAGTGGCAACCTAAAAGTGAAGTAGTAGCCAAATCGTGATTTATAAAAAGCAACCCAAAGAATCTGGCTAAATTGTTTATTGCTTAAGGTAGAAAAAGAGTTGAAGAAATTGCCCAACGCTACAAAGTGAAGGAATCAAAGCATTGCTTATCAATGTCAGGATTGGAATGCGACCTTACTAGAACTTAAACACCAAGACATGTTCTTGATGGAAGTGCCAGATGTAAAATTGTAAAGCTACTATTGGCCTTTGAAAGGGACATTGACAAGCCAGATTGCGTTTGTGGATCCATCACGATATTCCCAAAAGCAGCTTGAAGTTATTATCAGAGAAACCGGACGAGCAGGAAGAGATGAAGGAAGGGGAAATGTATCGCGCCTTTTATCGGACAAAGACATCGAAAAATTGAAAAATTCCTTCAGGAAAGCCCAATTGCAGACACAAGAAATCGGCAGACAACTAATAATTGGAAACGTTTCTTATGCAGAAACTGCAGTTTGTAGAAGAAAACAACTTTACAATTATTCGGTGAGAAATATACAGATGAAAACTGTGGGAGTTGTGAACAATCGTTTAAACCCAAAAAGAAAGTAAACGACGGGCAATTGGAAGTAACCCTTCTTCTCAAAACAATTTTTTTGCGTAAAAGAGAAATTAAAGCAAAAAATATATTTTCTAATTTTTATCGCGGAAGGAAACTAGTGAAATCAAAACCTATAAACCATTACGACACATGAATTATATGGTGAAGGTGGAAGTGTTAGTTGACGATCCAAAGCATTTTGGAAATCTATTTAAGACATGCATTATAGCTGTTTTTAAATTAAAGAAATAGAAATTCACGCGTTTTAAAAGTGAGTAAGAAAGGAAAAGAATTGCAAAGAAGCCTGGTAAGGTTGATTTCGTAAAACCCTCATGATTACAGTGAGGATACAAAATGAACAAGAAGTAGATGGAGGTTCAAAAAGCGGTGCGCCGGTGATGACCAATTGTATCAATCTAAAAGATTTACGTAAAAAGGTAAGCTAAAAGAAAAAGACTGCCCCGCCATACGTTTTGTTTTCATCAGGATGTCCCTCATAGAGAAAAGGCAACCCGTATACCCAATAACAATTGGAGGATTGAACCAACATTACTGGTGTGGACAAGAAAAGAGCGAAAAGTTTTGGAGAACCTTTTAATCGACTCGATCTCGAAAGTAATGGATGAAAATGAAATAGATCGCCAGATGAACATGGGGTAAATCTTAGTCAACAAATCAGGATTGAAGGTTATATTATCAATTGTTGACAGAAAATACCACTTGAAGACATTGCATCGGCAAAAGGAAAAAGTCTGTCGATGAAATACTAGAAGACATTGAGCTATCGTTCATCAGGAACTAGAATCCAACTAGACTACTGTATTGGTGAACTCTAGATGAAGAAATACCAAGAAGAAATCTTTGATATCCGTGAAACTTCCTACCGACTCCCAAGAAGATGCTGTAAGAAGAAATTGAAGTTGTATTCAGAACAAAATTAAGAATTGATCGCGAATAAAGTTCCCTTCTGAATTAGGAAACTAAATAAAAAATAATACACTCAGCTAAGCTTTTCAAGTTCGGAGCTGTTTTTGTCATAATTTCTTGGCCTTCCCACTTCCCTAGCAATCTCCAACTCTCACATTATTATCCTGCATTGCTAATACTTGATCGTATCTTGTCTTAAAAAGTTGGATCGTGTAAATTTTCCATCATTTTTTCACTGCACGCCTTCGCATGCTGCAATGGTTCTCTAGATTTTTGAACCGTAATTTTTAAACTCTTGCACTCCTTTTCAACTCCTCTTAAGCTCAATAAAGATCGATTAGATCTTGTTTGGTTGTTCAAATCTTACTCTGGCTTCTTACGTTCCAAAACCTTCCGATTTCTTGAAAGATCTCAATTATTCGGTCTCAAAATCATAAACATCTCCAAATGTGTGGTTACATCCCATACCTTTAAATTCCAAATATAACCTTTTCAGTCAATCCGTGCAGAAAACTCTATTCGGAGAATAACTATCATTGCCGCCACAGAAAGCGATCATGCTTTCCTTTAATATTTCCTTAGAACGTAAATCAAGGTGTTTGTAGCCATCAAGTAGTCAATAAGTTAATGGAGCAAAAGCAATTTACAAAAAGGCTAGACGGGCTCTTTCACCCTTCCCCAGAAAGCACCTGACTTTTATCTACATCCTCTCCTCCGAACAAAAAATGATTCCAAGTCCACGAACTTGTTCGCATATCACCTTTTGCTTCATCTTCATGGTTTGAAATAGCGTTTATCTCCATTCAAAATCTCAGATTGATTTTGTCATAGTAACTCCCACTCTACATTATGTCCGATTGGTAATAGTCCCAGTATGCTTTTCCATCCAACCAATAGTTTTCACCATGGTTACTTCGCCTCTCAACATTCTACCAAACAAACGCAACTTTTCACCTCTTACTAAGCTTAAATCTTAGCATCGACAAAAATCTGTTTATTACCATAAGCTTAACCCCACATCATGATACCAAAACCAATTTTCTCCAGAACGAGTGCACGAGGAAAGTAAAAAACGCATGGCCCGCCAATTGTCCTCTTCTCTATTTCAATTCTGATTCCCTGTCAATTATCCAATTGCTGTAATCTAACTGCACTTGAAAAACTGCTTAGTAAAGGCCTTAAGATCAAATCCGTTCAATAAATTCTTCCGTCCTTGTCTCTTCTGTGTAATTAAAAGCAGCTATCTCTTGTTCCCTCTTCCTTCGAAGCTGAATGTATTTGTATAAGTCCTATAATCATAAACACGTCCAATAGAATTCAATTGTCCCCGATTGGTTACATATCTTAGAAACGCTCTATCGTGAGAAATTAATACAATTGCTCCACATAATTCTGCATAAGTCTTCGCAACCATGAATAGACTCAAACCAAGTGTTGGTAGGGTTCATCCAATAAAAGTAAATCCGCATTGGTCAAAAAGAATCTTTGCCATTCAATTCGCATTCCTTCCATCCTCCACTAAATCAGAAGTTGGACGTGTAAAATCGAAACGTTTAAATCCCAAGTCCTACAATAGTTGCTCAAATTAAAGCGTCTAACATTCCCCGCATCATTTAATATCAACTCTTCATTTAAATGAGTTAAATCATCGAGTTAATTTCATATAAGTCAGATTCATAAGCCTCTTCTTACTACTAACTCATGGTGGATATTATCAATTTAGAGTGAACTTCAGTCAGTTGGGCAAAAACAGTAAAAGACTCTCCCCAAACTGTCTGTCCCTCCTCAAACTCCATATCTTGGGAAGATACCAAATGAAAAAAATCAGATGGAGTTGAAATATTACCAGAATCAGGTGTTTTGAGCACCATGCTAAATTTTGAGCATTGGTGATTTTCCAGCTCCATCTTTCCAACCTAAACCGATTCTTTCTGCTTATTATATACAATGAGACATTAATAAACAAAAAACGATCCTGCAAAACTAATGTAATTTTATTGATCCAAACCATGCCGCAAAAGTATAAAAACTAGAATTGATGAAAGAAGGTATTCACAACAGAGAAACTAAATAGTTCCTCACAGCTAACATTTACAACTTTAAGACATTACCAAGAAACACAAAGTCGATTGATGTTTCACGATACGGCCAATCGCTGAACATTTTGTAGAAAATTCAGAGATTAGAAGACACTTTTTGTTATTGCATCCGAAGCAGAATCAAATCATTCTACCTTAAAAGGAACAAATGGAAGAATCGGTGCAAAATTGATGAATCCTTCCTAACAAAGAAGATATGCATAACAGATTACGTCATTACATCAATAATATTTTGAAAAATTCAAAGTAGGAAGTTGAAGAACGTACAATCACCTATTTCGTTCTCAAAGAAAGTGGCTACATTATGCCGATGTTAAGTCAAAGTTTCCTATCGGTTTTGGTCAGCTCATTTTATGGGGCTCACTAATACCCGATGAACTAGAGGAAAGTGAGAAATTTAACCTAGCGAAGGTGTACTGTGGTTTTTTGGAGAAACTGATGAATACATCTTGAAAATCCAACAAACCTTCAACAGAAAATTTCTATCTATAACAAACAATCGAACGATACTCACCTATAAGGAGGCATATCATCATAAGAGCTTGACCAGAATTTTACAAAGTACTGGAAAAAAAAAATAGGGAAGTCCAATAGACTCCCTTTCTAGTGTATCTGTAATTAAGTAATTGCCACATATTCCCGTCTCAATAATTTACCTATTTCTCCCATTATTTTGGTAGATCTAGTAATCAAATCGATACCTGTCGTATAGGAATTAACTTTTCTGTTGTCATAAACATTCGTCTCTGATATACTAGCGACAAACATTCTTTTCCCCAGAAATAATCAATCAAAAAGTATTCTAGCACCATCATTACCTGAATATATACTTCCGGCATTTGCACACATACCGTCCCTCAGGAAATAAACAACAAATGGTCTAACATGATTGAATCTTAGGATTTAACAAAAATGGTGCAATACCGATTAATTCAACATCCACGCAGAACGTTCACGATCAAAAACCAATCCGCTTTAATTTCATAACGTAACCACACGGCACTAGAAAAGCAACGGCAAATCAGTTTGTTTTCAAACCGTTCCATCATACTGTAAACAATCTCAGTGACTGCAGTTTATCAGCAGCCTTCGCCTGAGTAACTTAACATAAAACTGAAATTTCTGATCAAACTTGAATAGTCCTTCATCAATACCTTGCTTCATAACATCAATCAACTCATTCTCACATAGCCCAATTCATTAAAGGCTTCATTTGGAAATTTCATTGGATAAGTTTCGCTTTCAGCAACTCGACCATTCTCCAAACATCACGCTCGTATACAATACATCTGCCTTCTTCTTACAGGGTATAAGAATAACCTTTCCTAGTAGTTATTTTCCTTAATATATACCTCATCCAAGACTCTTGTCCATAGTAAGCACGCCAGACAAGATCAAAAATGAAATCCCCATGACTTAAATAGTTTCAAATATAATTTTAATCATTTAAACACTAACAGGCTAGAAGAATCGGTGTACCGTCGGACATTTTCACTTTAATATCCTCAAACGAAACGTTGTGTTCTTTTAACTCTTCGTAATAATCTTTTACGTCTTCTGTGAATACCACCGTTTACCTTTAATGTCTGTAAAACCAATCAACGCACATTAACTAAACTCGTAAGACAAATACATCAACTTTAACAATCAAAAACAAAAACCATCCATATCTAAAAATATGCCAGATAACCATCAATACTCTAGGAAAAAGTGCTCTCTCCTGGTTCTTCCTGATAACTCACATCTTAGGGTAGAATCTGCTTCACAACGAAAACCATGAAGCCCATCATCTTACTCTTCCCATTCATTTCAGCGTTCACAGTAATTTTTACATCACCAGGAGAAAGAAACAGTAAACGATCCAATCGCCCACCAGTACCTTTAGTGATTTTACCACCTCCACCCACCCGTTATAGAGGGTCGAATAGATTCTGCAGGAAACACCCGGACCGAAATGAAACAGGAATTCGGAACTCCCATGTAGAATACAATCATTTGTAGCTGAAGATAGTCGTACTTGGTTTTGCAACCCATAAAGTAGTCCTCAAACGTTCTTGGAATAATCTTCCTCCTGGTCCTCAAAAATTAATTGCACCTTTCAGGTATATTCCCTTTCCGAACGAGTTGCTATCTTTACATAACTTTTACCGTCGACCATTCGCACATCAAAGAGTCACCTGAAGATTAAACCTTCTCCACTTGGAACGAGTTCCTTTTCCAACACAATCTTGGATTAGTAAGAATCCATTCGCAGCTAAGAAAACCTGCTCTAAATGTAATCTCCAATAAGATTAATTTGAGAGAAATAACCGGCTCCTCTTAATTTTTAAAATTAAACGAAGCTGCATCTACTTCATAACAAAATAATTGCAATCCGATCAAATTTCCTAATATCATTTGAAAACTTCGAAAAATGATTGAAGCGCAGCAGGCACACCATAGAAAATTAAACGCTTCCCAACGTGAATTCTGTTCCACCGCTTTCCTCTATTGGCGAATCAAATGTTCTCATCAACGATTGATCATGCAGAAAAACACCTTGC
>Ga0163217_1025303_pt1 | contig 10934 bp, 9 predicted proteins | sample SynspAceP_FD_185933 | JGI IMG/M metagenome (GOLD analysis project Ga0163217, IMG submission 185933) | Saline lake microbial communities from Ace Lake in Antarctica - Synechococcus sp. Ace-P (PacBio error correction) | ecosystem: Environmental > Aquatic > Non-marine Saline and Alkaline > Saline ...
AAAAAAGGAAGGAAAGAGGATCCACCCTTTTTCTATAATGGGGGGGCCGGGAAAAATTGCCAAAGGAAAAAAAAAAAAAAATTTTTGCCCCTCCAAATTGGGGCCCCCGGGAAAAATGCCCCCCCCCTTTTCGATGGGCTGGGAAGATTTAATGCCCCCGAATTGCCCTGAAAAGAATTGGCCCCCCCCGAAAAAAATGGCAGAAATGTCCCAAAAATTTTTGAATTTTTTCAAGTTCCCTGGAAAAAGGATCTAACAGTCCCCCATCGGAACATGGGAAAAAATGGAGTAAAATTTTGGGTCCCCTCTTTAGTGACCATCGACTTAAACATGAACCCCAAAGCCCAAAAAGAAATGGGCCCAAAGGAATGGGAAATAGCAGGGCCAACGATTGGGCAAAGCAAAAGTGAAAGAAGCAATGAAAAAAGTTGGGAAACCACGAAATGAAAAGAAGGGAGCAGAAGATGGAAAGTTTGGCCAAAAATCTAACGAACCCTAAAATGAAGGAAATTCGAGGAGAAAGAGTGAAAGCTTTGGGAGAAAGTCCCCAATGAACCCAAAAATGAAAGGAATTCCGAAGAAAAAAGATGAAGGCTTGGGAGAAGGCCCTCCAAAGACCTAAGAAATGAAAGAATTCGAAAGCGGATGGAAGAGTGGCGAAGAAAAATTTCAAACCTAAAATGGAGGTTTTTCAGGCGTAAAAATGGAAATCTGGCCAAGGAAAAGAAAAACGCGCCGGGAAAATTTGAAGAGTTTTCCAGCGAAAAAGCTGGAGGAGCAGTTTAAGAAAAAAGGATAATTTCAAAAAAAACTAATAACCTTTATAATGGTTTTTATGTGTGTTGAATTCTATAAAAAAGACCAGCTCGATTGAGTTTGGGTCTTTTTTTTAGGTTCTATTCAACCAGCTTTGCAAAGGCAAGTCAACCATTCAATGGCCTAGAGAAAAACTAATGCTTTAAAGAAGGATCTTATGACCCTTAGCCACCAGTAAAGGAAGAAGATTAAAGGCAATTTTTTTTATGGTGCAAATAAATCGATTAACAGCAAAAATCAAACTTATTTGAAATCCCAAAGTTGATTTTTTAATTCACTAATCTCATCAAAACCTGGGCGCAAAGCCCAATTATTTCTAAAAGATTCCTTGGATCAATAATGGACTCCTAATAGGACCAAGGGAGCGGATCATCTACAGTATTGAATAAACACCATGTAAATTTTCCATTCGGAAGATTTAACAGAAGCCACTCTCCAATCTGTAGCAGAGTTGCTTCTTCATTAGCTGATTAGGCCCGTGTAAGCCAATCTCACGATTTGCATCAGCGGATCAATCTCATTCTTCCTTCTTGCATGATAACAAATGCTAGAAAGTAAAAGGGAAGAAAAAGATGGTAAATCGAGTATTTTTTCAATTGGGATTAGAATTTTGGTTGAGTCCTTTTTTAACGAATAAAAAAAATGGTTTAAGGTTAGGGTCTAAATTAAAAACTATAGTAATGATTAATCCACTCGCTGAGGCAGGCTTAAAAGTTACGTTTTGCCCTTGCCAGTTATCAATGATGAAAATGATTGGCAGGGCAAAAGTGGGAAGAACAGTTTAAAAAGAAAGAACAACTTGCGAATTCATCGCCCTTAAAAATTAATTTTGGTGTGTTTGAACTCTAAAAAAAGTCTTGCTCATTGAGCGGGACTTTTTTGATTGATGGAGTTTTTGAATAGTGGATTATTGCCAAAGGTAAATTAAATATAGCGGCACCAATTGAAATCCATGGCTTAAAACCACTCTAAACAAGGCGCTAAACCTTTTTATCTTCATTACGATTTTAGTCGATGTGAGGCTATGGGGTAATTATATCCCGTGTGCTAAATTGATGAAGACTTGAACCGGTGAATGGAATTGAGGTCCAGTCATCTTAAATATGGTGGCTTGGGGTTGATTTTCTCTTTTTGCAGGGATGGCAATTTCTCTTTTCGTCCGATTATGGGTGGTTCTTTCGGAATCGATTTGGTCGAAGCCGGTTTGCTTTTTTTTCTCCTTATTCGGATTGGGAGTTGAATTATGTTGTTTCCATTGCGCTTGGCCCACAATTATTTTTGGCTTTTTGTAGGTCGATTTGATTGCAGGAATGTTTTGGAGCCAAAGCTTTAACAACTGCAACTAACGCGGTAATATCGCAAGATGATCAGTACACCGGAAAAGCGTGGACTCAAACTTCGGTTTGATTGGGAGAAGCGGCCCTTCGGTTAATGGTTTTTATTATTGGTCCGGTGATCGGAGGATTGGCTGGAGCTGAGTTTTGGACGCAAGAGCAACCGTTTTTTAGTAGCTTGCAGGCCTCTCTTATTGAATGTGCTTAAACTGGGTTTTTTTGTGCTTCCTGAGTCACTTCCTTTAGAGAAAAAACGGCTTTTAATTGGCGAAAGAGCTACACCCCAATCGGCTCATTAAAGCAATTGAAAAAGTATCTCAGTAGTCTCTGGATTTGTGGTGGTTTCCGCCTGGTACTGATTTATCTAGCGGACATGCTGTGCGCAAAGCCAATTGGCGGCCATACACCATGTTAAAGTTTTGAATGGAACGAGGCATGGTTGGATATTCCGCTTGGGGTGGGTTGGCCTGCTCTTGCGATTGTGCATAGAGGTTTTGATTCGGTAGTTATCCCAAAGCTTGGAAGCCGTCGCCTCGAGCCCGCTACATCGGAATAGCACTCCAATGCGATTGGCCTACTTTGTTTTGGAGGCTTCTGTGGGCTGATGATGTTTTGGTTTCTTGGTTCCCTTATTGCCTTAGGTGGGATCTCAGGGCCCAGCATTGCAAAGGTATTATTTTCCGCTCAAGTCCCGGCAAATGAGCAGGAGAAGCTACAGGGCGCACTGACAAGTCTGGTAAGAATTAACGGCTATTTGGGTCGGACGGTCATGATGAATAGTATTTTTGCCTATTTTTCTTCGACGAAGCCCATTTTTTATCTTTCCCAGGAGCCTCATTTTACCTTGCTTCATTCTTGACTGGGGTCAGCTTGTTTTTGCCTTTATCGGGTACTTTTCTACTCGATTTGGAGAGTCCCACCTGATCATATCCTGATTTATATTCAACAGGTAGATTTTCCAGAAAATCGAATCCGAAGCCAATCAGGGATAAAATATTTCTAAAAATATAGTATTATAGAATCCCACGGAATTTCCCCACTTTCTTAGATAAAGTGGATTCGTGAAGTTATTTTTTTAATTACAATTCCTATATCGCTCGAAAGCCTCAAATTCCCGTTTTGGGGTGTTTTTTCGCCACTCTAATTCCTTTCTAATCATGTAGTACCCTCAAAAAAATCTCAAGATATTTTTCTGGTTTTAATGGATAGGAAATAAAGATTTAGCTACTTTTAATGACAAAGTGGGAAAAAGTGGGGGCAAAGTGGTAGAATGTGATTTCATTTTGTTTACTTTTTTGTCTCTAACCTCCTATTCACAGAATCAATATTCCTACGCAAATGTTTAATGTCCAATATGATTGTAAGCTAGATCCGAAAGGACGCTGGTCTTGCCAGCCAAAATCAAAGGCGGCGATTCAGAGTCTAAATGGCGTGACGCTTATGATTCAGAAGGCTGCGGAATGGGATCCTGAAAATGATATCATATGGTGGATTCCGAAAATTGGAATAACTCAGGTAAAATCGCACTTTCTATCAATACCGGAGGAGACAAGAAGATTGAAACGTTCTTTCTTCATCCGAATCGCTGAGTAGATCTGGGACAGTTCGGGAAGATTACTAATTCCTAAAAGCATTCCAAGAATATGCGGGTCTTGATAAAGATGTATATCGTAATCGGCTTGGGGAGTAAAATCGAGCTTTGAGTGCAGAGGTCTAGAAGGGTCCGTCATCAATGAGGACGAGAATCCCTATCACAACAGATGGAAAAAACATCTTTCTTAAAAGCAGCCATGACAGAAAGTCCTAACCTTATCTCATAATTCCAGTGATGCTCAATCAATGCACTGAAGGATTGCTATAAGATCCTAACGGGATCTAATGTCGATGGTGACCTTTGGTGGGTGGTCGGGCATTCACGAGAGATTCTGAAGCATTTGGACAAAGGTCCATTTGTATGGATTTCGATCAGGATCAGGATGGCAGAAGCGAATATTCCTGCCAGCCGGACAACTTCACGTTTTAGCGGCCAATTCCGAGATTTGAAGAAATATGCTCCGCTTTTACGGAGTGACTAAGGTGGATGGGATTTGGCCGGATTTGGGAATTTCTTTCCCCATCAAGATATGATGTGGCCGACCAAGAGGAATTTTCCACACGCTTCAAGGGGACCTGGATAATGCGGATGGATCAGGAGGCTTAGTTTCTGCCAAAAGAAAAGTAATTGAATACCTACGAAGGCAGCTAAGCTTCAATAAAATCTTAGGAATCCTAGCGGTGAAGATCCAAAGAACGCGAAGACGTTAAGCGAATTGCAAATTGTGTCCAGAGCGGACGGCAAAGCCTTTTGGAAACGACGGAAGACTTTACTGCTTTTCTAAAAAGAATATGCCTCAAAGGGGAAAGATTTATAGTACTACGCCCAGTCCTTTCCAAGCATTGCGCATCGAAGTCAACGATGAGATCGATGCCTGGAGGCGCTATTTGAATCGAATTCCTTGGAGGTGTTGAAAGCGGAAGGAAGATTGGTAGTGATGAGCTATTCCATACCTAGAGATCGATTAGTCAAGAATCGATGATTAAAGGGAAGTCTCACGGTTGAGGTGAAAAAGGAATTCTCTAATGGAAATCTTATTCGGCATTGGAGCCTTTTGGAAGACACGAGGAGCGCTGATTGCTGACGAGGCGGAAGTGGAAAAGAACGCCAAGAGCGAGAAGTGCGAAACTCAGAATAGCTAACCGAACTGAGATATGAGTCACCAATACATTCAGAAAGAAATTACGTCCAGGAAACATCCTCGAAAACAGGAAGTCGGAATCGATTTTTCACTTGGATCGAGGAAGAAGCTGGACGTGACCGGAATTCTGGGTGAAGGAGTAACCCAGTTTCAATTGGTTCGCCAAATTTGCGATTTATCACGCTACCTGGCCGCTGATCTATATCCTGGGGAAAATCACCGGGCAGAGAAATATGGTCCGGAAAAATCGAGAAAGCACAACCAAGAAGTAGAAGACCTTCGGGCGGATAGTGACCACGCTGGAGGCAGAAATATATGCTCAGCAGCATGCCAGTTCAAAGTGGCAAAGCTGTATGCGGCAAGGATTGGAGAAATTAAATCACTCCTATTAAAATTGAAAGTACCCAAAGTGAACGTAAAGCAATCCATATTGTATCCTGAATAGCGGGTTGGTTTTCATCCTAATTCGCTCTTGCGGCCTTGCAGCCATCCATAATCGAATCGGCAGTTGCAGTTTTCAAGAGGGAGTCAATGGCGTAAGAAAGCGAGACCATTAACTTCCAAATATCCGAGATGGTTCCTGCTAACTCGAGTAACATTTTAACGGCAGGAGACGGAAAGCCTTTTGGCTACAAGTCTAACCCTTTCTATCGAAGTGGCGATCCGACCCACTATTGCAAAAAAGGAAGATCTTTTTAACGCAAGGTTTTGGATCCTTGTCCCAAAAGCTTTCAGCCCTTTTAGCAAGGATAAATCGGCGTCAGCCTACAAGCGGAATTGATCAAGGAATGCCCGCTGGATAACAGCGCTATCTGGTGGTGAATAGAAAAACAATCGATATCAGGGCATGCAGGAATGTCCAATTGGGCCCGATTTTAGAAGCTGGCAGATTAGGTGGAGGAGTAATTTTTTGAAAAAGTAAGAAAAGCGCTAATCAGCCTTTCAAGTCATTGGCTCAGCCGTACGTTGGATCTCATTAATGCAGATACCTACGGTGCAAGGATTGGAGTAGGCAGTTTTAATTCTCCAGCTTCAAAGGAAAAGATGAAAGCACTTTTCAAGCGCTTAGCTGGTGGGGAGTTGGAAGCCCAGTTTTTTGATGCAGAAGATGTCAAAAGCCTGAAAACGGTTTTGGATGTCTACACCACGTTAGATGTCAATATTCAAAGATGTGGCGGAGAACGGGCTTTGGCTTCGGCAGTTGATTGATCGTGAGCTGAGTTGGCTTTCGGTCATCGTGATGGAGTGAAGACTGGCCCAGATTAAGGCAATCTCTAATGCTTCAGCGTAATAAAAGTGGAAACGGCTTACGGAAGAAAATTACAATTTGGCGATTGGGGATCAAAGGAAATACAGAGCCAGGGTCACATTCAAATTTACTTTCCATGCTTGCTTTGGGCTGAGGAAATAATATCAAGCCTCAATGTATACAAGGTCGAAGACAGGGATATCGGTGTCCGCACATGTTCTTATAACAGACGGCAATGCGTGATGCTAAAAAGTGTGGCTATGGCACATCACCGTTCGGGAAGCTTTTTGAACAAGTCTTTCCATGTAGCCATCCTCAAAAACTGGTCCGATCGATACTTTGCGGATCTAGTCCCTTCCAAATTCATGGCCTACATTGAGAAGGCCGGAATTAAGTGAGCCATTTGAATTTCAACTTGTCGGTGAAGGCAAGGCCTTTTTTCAAAAGCCCGGACGAAAAAACTTGGTAATGGAACCCTCCTTGCCCTGGATTTCGATCGGCTACGAAGTCCAAAATTGGAATCCGCCCTTCATACCCTGCGCTATATAATGGCAGTACGAATATGGAAAATGGTGAAGCGGTATATCATTACGAGTAATTTTTCCCAAAGGAAACCAAATTTCAGGAAAGCTTCCAGCCCGAGGTTCTTCGAAATCAGGATCGCTTCAGAAAAGATCATTTAAGCAACTTCAAAGAATTGTTAGAAAGGTGTGGTAAGCCAATGGAACCAGCAAGAAATAATCTCCAATTGCTGATTAATAAAATAGCGGTTAATACAGGGACAGCTCAAAACTGAATCATGGAGCATACACCAAAAAGTACTACACAGTTTTTGCGTTGCTACTTTCCTGCTGATTTCGTCCGAAAGTATTCGAATGATCATTGTGATCGACCAGTCCCCCAAAATGTTTGGCCGCTTATGAGGCGGTGATGTTTTCCGCCCCAAGTTTTTTCAAAGAAATCGCCGATCGAAATCTAGCTTGGTTAAGAATTAAATCCTGGTAGTAAGCAAACCATGTCGCCCGCGGCAGCTGAGGAATCGAGGCACTTCCCATACATCCAAGCAGGAAGGTCGAGGAGCTTCAAGAAGATTTTTGAAGAGTTTGGACTGAAGTCCAAATACCATGAAAATTCCTGAAAGAGTGGGTGACGACGGTCGCCTCCAGATACAAGTGTCACTTTCAGATCAACGATACCGTAAGGCAATCGTTTCGGATGTATGCCTGGTCCTTCCCACCTTCGGATCACTATTCATTTTTAGAAAATAAAGGGTTGCAAGTCAATTATTCAGGAAAAAGGCGTGTGAAAACACGTCGCTGGTTCCCAGAACCAAAACTAAGCCCGAAATGCTATATAAATCTTGTCTTAGGCTGATGAAGATATTTAAGGACATATTAATATAAAGTGTCGCTGACTTCTACTGTGGGAAAACATGGAAAGTCAAAGTGAAATGCCACTTGCCTTTGATAGTCGCAGGTCAAGGAGGGGACAGTCCTTGTTGCCATTAAGGGAACCCAAGTGGCATGGTCACGAAAATACATCGAAAGAAGGCAACTGGATCAGGCGCCAATCGCTATTGTATGGTGAGCAGCTTCCTGCTTCGATGCCAGCGCAAGGGATAAACGTATGTCGAAGTCAGAATACCTGCCAAAAGGCTTTAAGGGATTTTGGCAAGTAATTTCTCTTTGGGAACCCTTCCGAGAATATCAAGTCCGTAGCAATAACCGGTAAACAAACGGAATAACCACTAATCAGCCACTTTGCTCCACCAAGCTTTTTATTCGCATGGGGTACAGTAAACCGGTTGCTATTCGACAGTTGAAAATAAACATCAACAATCAAGTAATACCTCACACATACCACTCCGATGCATCAGCGTACAAGCGCTGGCTGAGGCAAAAATGGTAGAGTGAGGGATGCACTCATTGCTTTATGGAGGCTAGTCTCAAATGCAATTCGTCCAGAGCGAATCGGCTGGATTGAAACTTGTTGGGCCGGTATTCCTAATATTTCACATGATCACTTAGACTATCAACGGCACTTTTGATGAATACATCAAAGGCTAAGAAAAAGGCTATTTGATGAATTTGCCTGCCCAAAAAGATGCCTTTTTGCGCACTTGGGTCAATGAAACGAACGATTAAGCGATGTCAAGTGATGTCAGAATTGTAAAGCCAACACATCAGACTTTTGCCCTAAAGTCACCCCCGCAGAAATTCAAAGGAAAGATCATTTTTCCAATACCCCTTGAAGGATTGGAACTCGAATATCAATGAAGTTTGCTGGTTCAGTAATGATCGGTTTTTCATTTCAATTGCTTACAACCTGTTAGCAGTGCTTTGGAAGGTGGCAGTTTTTGCTGGGCGAGGAGAAGATGAAAGTCCTTCGGTGAGCTATCAGCGATCGTGGCGCAAAGGGCAAGTTTGGATCGAAATTGGAATAGGAGGAATTATTCGGCCCATTGTGGATTATGCCACATACCCCTGAATTGCTTTAGAGAATTGGTACTGAAGACCTCTTAATGGAGTTGCGAGACGGGCAATTCGAGCAATTTGGAATCACGGGTCGTGGGCTGCGGAGGAAATCGGGATAAGACCAAGCGGCCGATTATGGCGGAAAATCGCGGTCCATGAAAAGTGATAAAGTAATTTTGACTTCAGACAATCCACGATTTGAAGGAGGCAGACAAATATCCTGAAGGATTGCAAGCAGGTAATCGGACCAACTGAAATCCGAAAAATTGCTTACAATCTCTGATCGAAGAAGGCATTAAAAAACAGCCTGTATGCTTTCCGAAAAAAGGAGATATCATCCTGAATTGCTGGCAAAGGCCATGAAGATTATCAAGATAAAAAGGCGTGAAAGCATCATTTTTGATGTGCAGAGTGGTAATAGAATTTCCTACAACAATTCACTCAAAAAAATAAGATTTATACCCAATTTTTGAACTATTTGGAACCGCGTTGATTGGATATCCCTGGCACAGGTGTATTTCGGTACATTTCGTTTCCGACCGTGCAGGTATGGCAGCGGTATTTTTCTTTGTTGATCAACCATCACTTTTGGGCACCGCATATCAATTGGACTCCAAAAAAAAAGAAGATCGTGACAGAACCGTCCGGTGAATCTCGGAATTGGCAGGACAGGCTCAGAAAGAAAGGAACCCCTTTACGCATGGGAGGACTGAATGATCATTGCGGCGATCCTGATTCCTACTTTTGCTTTTTGCTAATCTGAACAAACATTTATATTATCCTTTGCTGATCAACCACGGTTTGGCTTGGAGCCCATTGGTTTCTGGATGAAGTTTACATCAAAGTATTCAAAAAGATATAGGAAGGATTGAAAGGTCGATTCAGATCGTAGGTCAATATCGGGATTTGGAATCATCGTCGGATTCGACGCTCTATTTTCCATGAGGATGAGTGATCCGAAGAATTTACCATCCGGTATCGATTGATGAAGGAGTAGTTGAGACCCTTCTTTTCAAGGAATGTCAAAGTGGCTAAGACGACGAATACCTATTTACCAAAAATAATGAGTTGAATTACGAGAGCGTGCTAAGTTTTCCTTGAGAGGCCGATGACACCACAGTCTTTGTACATTTTGTAGTGACTTTTATCATTAGCGGCAGTTTTCCAATGGGGCGAACATTAACCGATGGAATTGACGGTTTGGCAGCAGGAAACGTCGGCCATTATCGGCTTGACAATCGCCATTTTTTGCCTACATCAGTGACGGTAATGGCTATTTTCCTCGCAGTACCCTCAATGTGATGTATATCCCTAATTCTGGGGAAGCTTGTTGATTTTCGCTTAAGCGTTTATCGCGCCTGCGTCGGATTTCCCTTTTTGGTACATGCATTTCCTGCCCAAGTTTTCATGGGTGATACAGGTAGACTGATGCTGGTGCGAAGTGATTGCGCTGTTTTGGCTTTGCCGCTCCGCAAAGAGTTTGCTTCTACCGCTGATGTGCGGAACTTCCTGTAGGACGACTTCGGTCATGATTCAGGTGAAGCTAAAACTTCAAAAAATACACAAAAAAGAGATACGGTGAGGGGCAAAAGAGTAATTCCTGATGGTCACCGAATTTCAATCATCAATTAACCAAAAGAAAAATATTCCGGAGGCGAAAGATTGTCACTCGATTTTTTGGATCGTAGGGAATTCTTCTTGCCCCTGTGATCAACACTTGCGACTTTAAAACTTAGAATAAATAATGAAAACTGAATAGCATCCTTGAGCCGGAGAAAGCGGGAATGGGAAGCAGCAATGCTTGCCAAGGTGAAAGGCTAAATGCTGTTTTTTGTATCTGAGTTTGGTCCAAATTTCAGAATTCCAATAAAGCCTTAAGTTTGACCATGCAAGGTAATTTGAGTTTTTTGAGAAGGCGGACATTCGAAAAAATCATCCTCAATGCCCTGCATGATTATCAAGAGTCGCGGGAATCTCTCCTAAGATTCCGGGTAGTCAGAAAAGCATTTGAAAGAAGGAATCGCTGTTGTGGATGAATTTGGAATTTGACCTACCGATACAGTGCTGGGCGAGTGATTGCATCACAGGAACCAACGGCAAACCACCAACAAAACACTTTTGACTAACCACCTTCTCAAAGAGGCGGGTTTACGATGTAGGAATTAGCGGAAATGTTGCGAAAGTTGGGCCGCTCAGTTGATCGAGAACGGATCATGAATGGTTGGGTGATCGAATGCCAGTAGCTATCAAGACATTGATTGGACTTCTTTTTTCTTTTCAAGCCGAAGTAATTGCTGTTTTGACCAATATCACACCTGAATCATTT
>Ga0163217_1010989_pt1 | contig 10933 bp, 7 predicted proteins | sample SynspAceP_FD_185933 | JGI IMG/M metagenome (GOLD analysis project Ga0163217, IMG submission 185933) | Saline lake microbial communities from Ace Lake in Antarctica - Synechococcus sp. Ace-P (PacBio error correction) | ecosystem: Environmental > Aquatic > Non-marine Saline and Alkaline > Saline ...
CAACCCACCCAGGGGGAAAGAAGCATAAATAAAACACTCGAGGAGCCCCCCTTTTGCCAAAACTGGATTTTTAGGGGCCTGCAACGCCTTTTTTTTTTTGACGGCGGTTTTCGCCTTGTGAAACCCTGCCAATTACAATTGCGCCCCCGCCCGTCATTTTCTCCCCCTTTGGGTGGCTTCTTGGCTTTTTCCAACCTTATTCGCTGGGGATTTGACCCTGGTCATTGCAATCCCTTCCCACAGGGCCGGCCCGCAAAAACGATCGGTTGCCCATCAAAATATTCTTCGCTGTTCAGGCCTCGGCCGTTAGCCCGGATAAAATTCAAATAACGCAAAGCTTTCAACTATTCATGGATTTGCGATTGTTTACCGTGGGCGTCAATTTTTCCGCATCGCTAATCTCCAAGGCGGAAAATACGTTTCTCCCAACAAGAGAAAGAGTAGAAGACCTACGGCGGGACAGCGGGCCTAGTAGCAGCAAGCAGCCCCACACCAAGGAAACGATTAACCTGTGCATAAGAAGACGAATTCAGTCATTATCGAGGCAGTCCATTCAACGGCGGCATTAACGCGCGAACCAAATCCGGCGGTGCCCATTACCCAGCGAGATCAGCCCAAAGACGCCACTCGCCTTGTATCGAGGCAGGGGGCCGCCGTCATTCAAACCACACCAGCGTAATTCGGCAAGGCGCAGAAGGCCTTCTGCTGAATGCCGTACCTCGCTGGCTGGTCCGATTAATCTATACGCAGCGCCCTGAACGCGGTTGAATCTATTCCCACCGTGGAACTACGACACGAACGGCGTGAGCTATGAAACCTTTGCCGTATTAGCCGACCGCGGCACCTGCGCATTAAGGCAGTCTGCGACCCCCCCGGCTCAATAAACCCTCGGCAGCATGACCTGAAGGATGGGCGCGAAGGTATTGTTTAATTGCCACAGCTATGCGGTCATCAGCCGAGCGCTGGATATTCCCAACAAGGAAACAAGCTGGGGCCCAGTTTCGCCATCTATGAGCCCGGTTCTTCCTGCGCACGGTACTCGCGTTTTTCAACCGCAAAAGTGACGAGTGCCGCAAGGAGCGATGCCTGAAGTTCTCTACTTTTCTACCCGAACACGGCTCCGTTCGGTGCGCCCTTGGGAATGCTCCCGAGTTTTCAAGGCTCTGGATAATGTACTCGACATCCTTGGGGATTGCCCCACTCCCCTGGGCGGGTGTCCCGTCGTCGGCGGCCGACGCAGGGCGCTCTGACGTCGCCTGCCGCCCGCGCTCGAACTCGGTGCCACCTGCAATGTAGGCCTGGAATTTTCAAGGCGATCGACCAGACCCTCCAACGTGGGGAATTAGTTCGGAGGCTGCAGCGCTTGTGCCACAAGATCGGAACGTCCCTGTCGCCACTCCCGCTCAGGCTGCACAGATTTTGAACTTGCGACACGGTAGCATTGGCGGCTGCATCCCGCCGACCAGCCGATCAGCCGTCAGCCGTCAACTGTCCACTGTCAGTGGGCTTTTCCCAGCAGTTGACAGCAATATAAATCCCTTCTCCGATCAAGATAGTTAACGGCACAGACCCTCGTTACGTAACTTATTCAGCTTAATCAAAAGGTCCAAGTCGGACAATCAGCGTCATTTCAAGTATTTGTGTTGTTTCAGCCTAATTATTGGCCATCATGCGGAAGGCAAATCGGAGGCGAGAAATACGGCGGACTTGGGCGTACTGAATTCGGCTCCGTCCAGCCTTTGAAGGTTGCCCTACGCTCCCTGCGATTGCCACGTTAGCACTCGTTTTCAAATAGCACGAGCTGCGCAAACAGCAGCGTTACGCGGAGATAGGCGTTTTTCGTATCCGTCCAAACGGCAAACAAACAACATCTGCAGTGTCCTGCTCGGACTGCCAAGCCGGGCAAGTTCGGAAACTCAACGTCGTAGCAATATCAGGATGCGATTTTCCCAAAGTCCAGTGTCGAATACTCGCAGGCGTCACCCGCCGTGCATCGTCCAGGCACGCGGCCTCATACGGCGTGGGGTGAATTTGTAAAATTGTGCTCGCAGTGGCCATCACGGCCGGCAGAGGTAAGCACGTTCCAGCACTCATCATTTTTCCAGCCGGGAATTGAGCCCGCGATGATATTAAATATTATAGGAAACCGCCATTTCGACATCGCCCTCAACGATCTCAATCGCTGAACCCCGCCAATGCTTTAATGGCATCTACGGACGTTCGATGCTGCTCAACCCCATCAACGGGCGTAAAAGAAATTCCGGGAAATAGCGCCAGATCGCACGTGGTACTTCCGACAAAGCGTCAAACGAAGAACTCAACTTGCTGCATCAACTCGTCAACAGACCTTGAGAGGACGCATTTGCCCACTGAAACAACCCACCTTGCCCCGTACTGCGGGTGGCCCCATTAGTGGATGACTTGGTCCGGTCCGTAATATAAGTTGTTCCACTCCAGCCAGAGTCGCCAAAGCCGTGTGACTCTTTGTCCTCCGGCAATAGTTCTTCAAAAATCGCTTAAAAACGTCCAAAAACCATTGGATAGCTGATACGTAAGTATAGGGTCGTATATCTCTTCTACGTTTCACGCCTCTATTATACGCCTGTGGCGTCTATCCTAAGAGTGGTTTTCAAAAATAATTGGGGATACGACCACCGGCCGAAATAATGCTTTCAGATTCAGATTTGGCAACAAAACTCTTTTGCGCGCTTCATATAGACCCGCCCCAACCGCATGCCGTGGAATCCGGGGAGCATAAACATCCACTCGTACAGCACATCACCCTTCGGGATCATGCCGTCCGTCCAATAGGCGTTGCCAGTAATTTCAATCATAGTGTGATCGGTCACCGAATTTGTCGTAACCGACGAAGTCACTCGACAGCGCCCGCTTGCGACTACATACGCCATGACTCGATACAGATCTGTCGCCTTCGGTCGAACGTCTTTAGTTGCGCCCTGAGGAAAACCTCCTCCTCGGCCGCTCCACCAAGGTCCGGGAATATGACCTGATTCCATTATTTTTTATGTCTGGGGTTAAATCATCAATCCGTAAGAAGATGACGGAGACTGAGCTTAATGCTCGGTACGTCTAGTTTTCGAGTCATCGGTCATTATTGAATCCTACTTATTTATCAGCGGTCAATCATTGCATACTTCGGCCGCATTATAGGGGATCAGCCACGACTATCCGGGATAAGTAATCGTCCTTGCATTGGCCCCTGTCACCTCAGCTTTCAGCCGTTGGGACGTGGCGCAGCTGAAAATATCGACCTCTATGCTCGTGTAATCAACAAAATCAGTGGTAACGCTCCCGCACAGGATATGAAGGCCTCGATGAGCAATCGGTAAATTTTCTTACGTCGCCACACAGATCGCTCCGCGAACCCAACGCACTAATTGACTCCAAGCACCCTCAGGCACTTAGTCCACTACTTTCAACGATAAAGTGTGTACCTTTTCATGAACGAAACGACAGCTTCCGCGGCGAACACTGAACGAATTTCTGAGCACAGTAGTGCTAACGTCCCGCTTATAACAAGCTTAATGGCCGTATGGCCTTCATTGCCCACAAGCTGGCGGTTAGGTCTTTTGGCTACGGCCTCATTCGGTGTGCTGGTAAGGAGTTCGACACGCCACCTTGACCGGGACGGCCGCACAAACATCCTGCGTTCCTGCCTGGTGGTGTTGCCGGCGGCTTAATGGCAAACCCTTCATGGGTGGCGCGCTGCTGGGCCGCGTACAAATTCGCTCTGTGATGATCAGCGGCGCGCTGCTTGCCAGTGCAAGGTTTCTTTTGTTTGCCACTGAACTCAGCAAGTTCCCGTCATGCTGGCCTGCTTCGCACTGCTGATCCGGCCCCAGGCATCACTTTGCTCGGCTACTGCCCGCGGTCACCCTGGTTCAACAACTGGTTCAGTCACCGCCAGGGGCTCGTGCTGGGCCTTGTGATGAATGCCGTGTGGCAGTCATCCTTGTCCCGTTGATCGTGGTCAACTTTTGCAATCTTCGCTTTGAGACGCTGTACGCGGCCATTGTTTTAGTTTACTTGGCGATTATCCGGTGCTGCTTCTGGTCAGAACAGCCCGGAGCATGCAATTGCCAACTCGGTCAGCTGGCGACGGGAAAGCCGAGCGGTAAGCTGTGGCACCCGCCCCCGCAACCGCTGCGGCCGTCAATAGCCGACGTGCTGAAACACCCGGCATTTTTCTTTCCCTGGTCATCGGCTACCGGCCTGATGATGGTGCCGCGTAGCCAAGAAAATTACACACATCGGTGCCGCTGCTCGTGAGAAAGTGACTGGTGATGAGCAGGCAACTCTATACTGGCGGTATCCGGTGGCTGTCAGTGCTGGTCGCTGTTCCTCGGCTGGCTTGGCCGGTCGTTACAAACGCGAGGCAAAGTTATCGCATTATAGCCCTGCTGCAGTCCGTTGTCTGCGAATTCTCATTAAAACCGCCTCCTTCCGCTCCTTATTGGCTGGATGCCGTGCTGAATTGGTATGTGTAATCTGGCATCTCGACTCCCAAAAGCGGTGGTGGTTTCGCGGAGTATTCCGGCGCAAGCAGTTCGCTTTTGTCAGCGGGCTGATGGGTTCCTCACCGCTGGCTCTCCTATTTAACCTTGTCCCCACTGATGGCTTATTGAGACAAACCATGCGGCTATGTGCTGCCGATTTCCCTGATTACGCGGTTTTTTTATCGCGTGCAGCCTGCAATGTGGCTGGTGAGCCAGGTGGAACGCCGGCACCGGAGCCAGTGAGTTGCGGAACTGGCGCCGGCGATCCCTAGCGGCCTACCATCTTGACGTGACATCCAGACAATCAAGCGGAGCAGCAACATGCAGAGTTTTCCGAGATATCCTCTCACTAGAAGGCGGTCATTGGTGCTGAGGTGCGCGGCTAAGACTCACCACCCGCTGAGATCAGCGACTCAGCACGCGACTGCCATATGGAAGCCTGGCTGGATAAGGCCATCCTGCTGTTTCGCGGCACTTGGCCGACACCCCCCCGGAAAAGCAGCTGAAAGCTGAGCCGCGCATTTGGTGAGCTGGAAGTGCACCCCCATCGAAAACATTCGCGTTTGATGGGGTATCACTGAACTTATCTGGCGCTATTCCAACGCCAAAAGCGACGAAACGGCCCCACGTCTAATCACTACGACGGGGTTGCGAGCAGGTGGACGTATCTTTCGTGGCAAAAATAGCGGATCTTGTTTTACACCACCCTCCCAACCGTGGCGCGCTGCTGCGTATGCCTGGAATGCCCATACTCCGGTGGCCCCAGACAGGTTGAGTCGACACCGCAGCGGCCTTACGGGAACGCGCTACGGACAGGCACCGAAGGAAGCTGCCATTGAGACCTTGAAAGTCAACGGTTCCGCTTTAATTTGCCGGACCCTCGGAAATGCTGTTTGGACGGCCCAACGTAGAGCGCCATGACGACTCCCCAACCTGAAAAGGAAAAAAGCCTTCTACTACCCAAATTTTCCAGTACACCATCCACCCGCTTGGTCTGGCGACACCCTGTCAGCGGGCGTAAGGCATTGTGTGTCAGCCCCGCCCTGCCACTTGCGCGAAGTGCTCAATCTCCCGGCAGACGAGGGCGACGCCACTGCTGCATGAGCTGGTCCGCTCCCACGCAAACAGACTAGCGCTTCAGCTACGTGCATCAGTGGCAGGCCTAATGACATGGTGCTATGGGTAACTTGCGCCCATGCACACGTGCCTTCGGCAACGCCCCAGGACGCTTTCCCGTCTGGTACAGTCGCACGACACTTAAAAGCAACCATTGGAAATAAGTGCGACTGGTGCAGCCACAGGCTTGATCGAGACTACCCCCTGGAAAACTGAGGCCTAAACAGAGGCTTTTTTAAAAAGCGTGCGTGGGAGCCACCTTGAAACCCAGCAAAGAGTGAATTCGCACGCATCAGCAATTACAGCGCACGGACACTGACCATCCACCAGCAGACAAACTGCGCACCGCATGCTGGCAAAGCTTCCCTAACGGCAAAACGCGTTCGCCTGAGGCTGTTACCACGCGCTCGCTATCCGTTATCATCGGAAAGTTGATTGTTGAACTGCCTCACACCGCCCCTGCCCATTGTCAAGAGGTGGCGAACCGCTTTGCAGCGCTGTTTGCGTTCTGGATTTGCACACTGGCGAAAACACTGCCGTCGGAGCACTGGTATTCAAACTGGTAACTACTACCCTTGGATTACGCAGTCACTTCACAGTTTCGAGTATCAACCCTCCATACTGACCTCTTGCGCTTGCCGGGGCCTTTGCGTTCAGCGCGCTTTGCTGGCGCTCTCCGCAGGTCGCGTCGAGATAAGCGAAGCTCCAGGTCTACCCCATCATCACACGCAGGTCGAGCTACGCTGAACCATCGATATCGCCAACGTCCAACATGACATCGGTAGAAGCGCACAACTTCCATCCGTTCTGAACGGCCCACTGCGACACACGCCTGCAATCGACGACTGTGTAGGCGGCCGAACTGCCTTGCCACGCAGCTCACTGCGGCCCTGCTTGTCGATGGTGACCATGGAAATAGAAGAGATCGCCTCAAGGCAAGGGAAAACCGCGCCGCAAACCCATGCAGGGTATCCAATCTACGCCGAGCTGACGCTCTCTCCATCGTGTTCGCCTCCGACTGCATAGCCGCCCTTCTTCGTTCGCATGCCAATACCCTGTGCCTCCAAGCCCTCCTTCAACACGATCCTTGTTACGCGCCCACAGCTGCATCCATTGTCCATCGGTACACCCGACAATAGAAGACGTTGATGTGGATATTCCGCCGCAGCGATTCGTCGTCACCGCCGCATCCAGCCAGAACCAGCGCTGCCAGTGTCATCAAATCCATGCCGCCGGCCTTCGAACAGCCGCGACCGCAAAATCTTTGGTCCGGCATCGTTCAGCTACAACCGCCGCCGCCAACGCCAACCGCACTATTTCCAGACCTGCGCCTGTTGCCAACGCCCTACGCTCAATGGCAATCTCTGTTTCAACTTATTCACTTATCTATGACCTCTTATCATTTTCATATAGGCCACACTTCGTGTTGATACCGACACCGCCAGCCAAGGTTAACGGGCCCGTCTCGCGGATAACTCCAGCCCGCTTACCACCAGCCAACTGCACATCCCGAAAGAATTCTGACGGGATCGTATCCAGCTCTACCGTGGTAGCGCCCTGCGGGGAGCTCTATAGCCTCTCCATCAAGCACACCTTTTGCGATTGCTCACCCTTACCGCGAGAACCCGGAACGGAAATCCTGTAGCGCGTCGCCAGCCGCCTGATGTGAAGCGCCTGCGTTCACTGGCGTCGAAATAGTTTCCGCCGCCCACTTCTCGCCCATTCGTGACTCAGCCATTTAAATGCCTCGTCATCGATGGCGAAGCCCAATAACGTTTTCAGGCGCACATCCACACCATCGCGGCCCAACTTCTCCAGCAACTGGCCACGGGATCGTCCATCACAGGTTGCCTCGCCATCGGTTAGCAAGATACCCAGCGACGCCCCTCGCTGCCAGCAAGATCCCTTACTCACTAGCAGGAATCAGCAATCGGTGTTTAGCCAAGTTGATCGCAATTTATTTTTCCGAGCTTTCTGTAGCAAAACGCCGCTTTATCCAGTGCCGCCAGCGGCTGCTCCAGATCCGTACGGCAACTCCCCGGCCTCCTTGTGGCCATACACACGCAGCGCAGTGATACCTGTAGGCAGCCGTTCTCCACTACGCCCGCCACTGCATCCTTGGCGATTTCAATGCGGCGTTTGCCGCGCAATACGCTTCAGCAGCTGGCCGGAGCATCCAGAATCAACTCCACGGCACCACGTGCACCCGGTCAATAGGCCACATCACCGGCAACCACTCGCAAGCTCCGGGACCGGGATCTCGTGAAAACTTGTCTCGCCTGTAGTTCAAACGCAACCGGCTGGCGCATGCGGATATGGCACGGCCGTAACTCCTGCTGCAACGCACCGAGGCTGGTGATGTAACTGATAAACGCCACCGTTAACCCGCGACCATTCCTGCATCAGGTCCTGTTCTAATCATAGGGGTCCTCCGCCAACCAGGCCCTACAGACTACCCCAATGAAAACACCAATGGGCCGGGCAAGCTTTCAGGCAGGCCATAGATCGGCAAAAGTCCCGTCGTTTGCAGCATTGTAGGAACACCAACGCCCTTTTTGCCAGGGCGACCCTCCAGTGCGCGTCTCGCTGCTGCCAGCGCCTTCTCGCGTCACTGAGCGCCGTCCTCCGGTTATAGCGTTTTGAGCAATCAACTTACAACGCATAGGTTCCAACCCTGCCAGTTAACGCAAGATAGCGGCGCAACTGTTACCGAAGGGTAATTAGGTTAACGACATCTCGTTGGGGCTTGATACCTTCGGCATAGCGAATAACAGAGCATTGCGCAATCGACGGCATGTACCCACGCCACGCTGGCGGAGGTATCCCAACTGATATCAGAGCGCGCGGAGCTCGTAGGCGCGCAGCCAGTAAGGAATTGGCGCCGCTGCACAAAAGCTTGCCAAAAACCCTCATCGGCTTGTGGCTCTCCCTGCTCATACAGCGGCAGCAGATTCGGCCACCAGCATCCAACAAATCTACTTGCGCCATCACGTAGGCCACCACGCCATGGCCAAAAGTAATGGTGTTGCGACGCTCGGGCAACCTCCAACCGTACCAGGCGTCCAATACTCATCAAGTAAATACAACGCCCGAGCTTGCCTCACCACCGCAACAACAGAGCTTTTTCACGGCGATCGTTGTTAAACCAACGTTCGCTCGGGCCGATATAGCGCGCTTCATCAGCAAAGCTTTCAAGCGGCATTGCTTGAGTAGTGCCCCACTCGCAAGCCCCTGACTGGTAACAATCGCGGCCGCCGCTTCCCTAATACCGCAATTTTATCCGCAACAGGAGATAGCGGGTGCATCATCCGGCCCGTGAAAAGCGAAGCGCAAGTAGCGTGCCCAGGTTCCCTGCTTGCAGCGTAATCTCGCTTTCAACTTTCCTCCAGCGGCCATTCATCCGAGCACTGTAAAAGCCCGAGCGGCGTTGTTGTTTTGAAGCAGAAATCTCAACCCGCTGGTGTCCTCCTCGCTTAACAGCCGGCATTTTCCACCAAGCTTGATGATTCGATTGTGCGGCTGGCGTGGTGGAACCCCAGATCCCTGTGCAGCGTCCCTCACGATCAGCTTTGACAACCGGGCCTTATCATCCTTAGCAGCAGGTCCGGTCGAAGCCGCTGCGCGAATTCCAAGGGTTCTGACCAGACCAGAATGCCCGCCGTTTTCAAAGTTGGCGAGATCTCGTCGACTCAAAGGTCTTCCGGCACAAAAACCCGGCGTGGGCGACCACCTTTGAAATTCACAGTTTGAATACCCCCGGCTTCTGACGGCAATCACCCAACACTGCGCTCCTTGGGAATCAAGCGCGCCAAAACCGCGCCTCTACCGGAGCGCCAAGACGAACGCCTGCCTCATGTGGCGAGACTGCAAGTGTCCAAGCGATGACGGTATTGATAATGTCTCGCCATCCAACGGACAAGGCGACCGCAAAGTCTTGCGAATTGCTGAGATACAACGTATGTAGGATTGATCAGGAAGCCGGCGACCGGTACCGGTTGCTCCGCCACTCAATCGTTTGGCATGGGGAATTTCATCGAGTTCACGATGACACGTTCAAAGGTCGTTTCTGTCCAGCGGCCCGTATTCAGTCAACCCGTCCAATCAAGAGCCACAACCCCGCCAAACTGTTTTGCATCAGCACCCGGACTGCTACGATTTTTCCGCCATAGGCAGCGGCCGGCCGTGTTTGATGCCACCCCGCAACGCAGGGGGCAGGTACACGCATAGCGTGGATTGACCGGCAGTGCCATTCCGGGGGCGGACAACCTCCGGTCATAAAATAGGTATTCCAGGCTCTCATAATCAACTCCAGACGCAAGTTGATGCGCAATTGCGTTCAAGGCAATGCATCCGGTGATCACGACGGAAAAAGCCCGCTCTGCGTTTGCCACCTGCAGCTACGCGCACGTATCTGAAGATCAGCTTGCACCGCCACGATCAATCGGAAAGCACCGCTTGCAGATCAACCAACCTGCCCTTTGGTGGCCCGTATTAACTAATCAAACAGCGTACCTTAACAACTGTTCCAAAGGCGAAAATGACTCACGCGTGGTGCGTCGGTCGAACTGTAGCGATATGGGGGGGGACGGTGACTGACGAAGCCTGCACAACCGGAGTAACTCAAGTATCCGTTTTCAGCTTGCAGGCAATGGGTTGAATAGACCAAACGAGTAGGTGCCCTTTCCCACTCACCTTCAGGAAAGAATCCTTCCCTGCTTGCAGTTCGGCGCTGTGTGCTTCTTTTTTTTTTTTTTTCCCCCAAAATTGTCCCCCCACACGCGTTAGCAGGTCTTGCTTGTAATCACGCTCGAATACAGAGCAAAACTTACCTGTTTCGAATAGGAATCGTGAATCGACGTTGCTGCTTTATTTTTAGGCAGCCAAATACCAATTCGCTCGCTGCCTCGTTACACGACCTCACCCGCACAATGCCATCAGCCGCGAATCCGGCTAGCAGAATCGGGTTCCGTTTGTAGGCTCACGGTCCTACTGCTCACCGTCAAACCAGGGCATACCGCTCCAACTGGAGATAGTAACTCAGCATCCGAAAAGGGTGGTGGACTCCAAGCGGAATACTGTAATCACCCGCCGGTAACCAAGCATCCACACAAACTGCACGCCGGTTCGGTGCGGATACCACGGCGCTGAAACGGCTCTGGTCGCCCGTCACCCACCAACAGCAGTTCACCCCCGAATGTAACACCCGTCAGCAAGGGGACTTTGCGTAATACGCACATGGTTCCGCCTCGAGGCTGAATGAAAATAGCGGTCTTATGTCACCTTGTCCGGCATAAATACAA
>Ga0163217_1015752_pt1 | contig 10933 bp, 12 predicted proteins | sample SynspAceP_FD_185933 | JGI IMG/M metagenome (GOLD analysis project Ga0163217, IMG submission 185933) | Saline lake microbial communities from Ace Lake in Antarctica - Synechococcus sp. Ace-P (PacBio error correction) | ecosystem: Environmental > Aquatic > Non-marine Saline and Alkaline > Saline ...
TAGAAAGGAAGTAAACGGGAATTTGAAACGCGAAAAACGCGCGCCCAACTGGTGGGCTTTTTTGCCCCCCGACCAAAAAGCCACCCCCCCCCCGAATTTTGCCCCCCCCGCCGGATCCCCGAAATTTTAAACGCAAAACACTTTGGGCCCCGGAACAAGCTTTGGGCCCCCCCCCGGCAGCTTGAAACAACACGCCCAAGTCCCCGTTAATCGGGGGGAACAATCCGCCGGGAACGATTTGCCCGGCGGCTTTGGCCAGGGCGATTAGTTTTCCGCAACGGGTGGGAAGAACAATCCTTTTTATTCCTAACGCTCTTGTCGTGAATAGCAACCTGCGCGTGGATTGAGGCGGATCAGGTTTTGATACGCTGAAACAATCTTTAAACGGCGAAAGCCTGCAGCGAAACCACGGGCGTGGGGACTCACCGCGAACCGCCTCAGCGGTTCTGGGGCCCATAGGGGAAATGAATGTTGTCCCAATCGCAGGCAAGCGCTTGCCGGTGGCATTACAGAGACAGTGGTAAGAGAAGCTAGCCTCGATATCGTGTACTACGGCCGAAATAAGTGCATAACAGTAGGCTGACGGTCGAAGGCAAACGCATGATGGGCCAAGACAGCATTGAAAATACGCGGCCCGCGGCAATGATGTGGTCAATGGTCAGAAATTCCTCAGCAGAACGGCCATAACGTTTCATCACCAACAGGTGCGTGGCGAACACAACATCTACGTCGGTTCGACCGCGGCATCCTTGACGCATCGCAGATCAGGGGGCCATAATGGTTTGCCTAGGGGATAGGTGCGGGGCCGACGCAGGCGACAAACTTAACCTCGACGAACAGCTGGATACCAATGCAGTGGATGACCCTGACACGGGGAATCGCCTCACGGAAAATGGATATGCCGTCGGTTTGCCCGAGGCAGCAGATCGCAGTGCGTGACGATTGCGGCCGCTTCGTGCTTGGTATGGTGGCACGATGGCACCGCCGAGCTCGCGGCCTTTGTTTATAGCACGCCAATGCGGCGACCATGCCGCCGCGAGCGAGACTGCACGCAGCAGATCGAAAGCGATTACCGTTATGAACGTTGCAGTTGAAGAAATCGTCGAAACAAAGACGGCATCGCTATCTGGTCGGGTTTGGAGGCAAGCAGGCGTCTTGATGTAGATACGTTGACCGTCGTTGACACTGCAAGGTTGATTTGACTGCGTTGATTAACGACCCAGCTGGTCACAATCCGAGGAATTGCGCCAAGACGATCACCCGATTACGCGACAACGTCGAAGTTCCTTGCGCCTGTCGGACAGCGGGACCTTCACCCTGACCTTTCATGGTGCCGGTGTGAACGGGTCGTGCCTGCGGACGACGAAGCGATTTGCGTGGAACGCGACGAAAACAGATTCTTGCAGCCTTGAATTCGTCCTGACCGAAAAACGGTTTCGATTTCCTACCTATACCATAGTCGGGTGGATCGCTTGGGCGATGCGATTTTTATCTGACGCTGCAGGGCGCATTGGCCGGTTACGTGTCGGATTGCAGCATCGACACGCGATCGGTTTGGGGTGGCCGACATAATACCGCTCCGATTCGCTATCGCGCACTGTTTTGGTAGGCAGCAGTGGACAGTTCGGTGACCGATCTTTGTGACCCGAACGCAGATCGCGGGTTGGCGGGCTTGCTCTGTCTTCAGCTATACTGGCCGTTTTGGGGGATACGGCCAGACGTCCGCGCAGAAATTGGCTGACAAGATTGCCGGGACAGGCCAGGATTTGGTCGCCACGCGAGAACGGTGTGCTGGTATCACCAGCCGTTCGGCGCACAATTCAGGTTGCATCACAGCGCATTGAGCGGCTGCTGCAGAGACCGACGTATCGCACAACGCGTGGCGATGACGGCATCGCTATGCACAATGTGGAATTCCTTGACCTGTTTTGGGTAATAACAGACGACGTTCTCAAACGTTCAGGGGCCTACGACGGCCCGCACCATCTTCTCTGGTGCTGGAGCGAGCGGATCTATGTATCGTCGGGAAGCTGCAGAAGACTGACAACGGATACCCGGCTTCCTGAAGGGTACATCTGAACAACCTCCCGGCTTTCTTAACAATCGGGTTTGCGGGCGACGGGAAACGGTCATAGCTGATGATCTCGGACGAGGCCGCAATTCTGGCCGATGGTACCATCGAACACGCGCGCGCTGAGATCACCGAAACCGGCGCTGCCCAAGACTGCGGCAATCGGGAACGCGGCCATCGACGAGACGTTCATATGGGCCAGACGACCTCTACATGTCGATCGCTGTGCATCCGCTATGCGGGATGCGAGGCAACTTCCTGCGGCGTGACCATACTGACGGACTTTGGCGACCGACGCGATCTTTATCGATGCGAACATTCGGGCAATTTGGTGGTTGCGCAATCACGGTGAACGTGCTGAAACACGGGCTTGGGCCATGACACGTGATGGATCACGCTGCAACGGCGAAGACTTCTTTGGCTGAACACACCAGGCTCTATGACCAGTAGCTTGCCGTGCGCGACGCTGACATTGTCACAGAGCAACGGATAACGAGATTGTGCCGTTGTGGACGTTTTTGTGGTCTAGGAATCTCGACAGATTGGATACGGGAACCATGCGGATGATATCGTTTTTGGCGACCGTGGCGTGCTCAGAGTATACTGGATGAAAAACGCCGCCTGAGCCTGCGTACTTGGCACCAGCGGTCTGACCGATGTGACGGATGGGGTGGCAGCGTGCGCCCGACCATCGTTACCTCGACGTTCCTGATGTGGGGGGGCAGTTTGATACGATACAACACCTTCACGGCAACGGGACATCATTATCGGCGGTCAGGCGGGTGACGTGATGATGCGGGCAGGGGCGACAATAATCGTGCTCGGCGATAATGGTCAGGTCTTGCTCGCGACCGAGGCTCGAATTTCGGTACCCTTCGCTACGCGCTGGTATAACATGCGGCAACTTGGATGGCGACCACGGTGGCGTGACACCATCCGTACGGCTTCTGGTGGCTGGATCATGAAATCCTTGGGGGTTTCGGCACGATAACATTTGTTGCAAATAATGGGCGAGACGGCGGCGCAAAGCGGATGCGGTGAACCTGAAATCCTCGAAGGACTTCGGCGCCGTAATGGAATGACGACAATGATCTGTCGACACATGGGCGTGCGTGTGGTGTCGACAGAACTTCGTGCGCGGAATGTACTCATCCGTAATGGCGCGCCAGCGATATTATCATCGGGGGCGGCGCAAACAGATATTGACGCAAGCCAGGGCCGAACCTGATTATCGGGGGGACAAGCGGCGAAGAAATCCTTATCGGGTGCAGGCGGCACGAATGTGCCGGCACTTTGGTCTGGGACAGCTGCGAAATCGGACATCGAGACACCATGGTCGGGATCCGACAAAATCCGTAGGGCGATGACAACCGATTCATTCTGGGTGGGTCGGCCGGCGGACGACATAGACGCGGCGCAGGGCTAACATCGTTCTGGCGAAAGGCCTATGTGGAATCTTCGAGACGCATGGCTAACCCAACTTTGGTGAACATGCTATTGGCAAACTGGTCGAATTTCGGAACGCACTCGCCGCACCGGTGGCGACGACATTATCGACGGGCTAGGCGCTTGATTGATTCGCGGTGGTGCTCATGACGATTATATTCACGGCAAATGTCGGCGAACGACGGCCACAGCTGACGCATCAATCTGGTTTCAGTGACTTTGGTGCCGTGATACTGGAACTAGACGGGACCTGTCGCGCTTGAATCTGGTCACATCTAATCGACACAGCTATGGGGCAGAGATGTGAGATCCACAACAGGTCGCGGCGATGATATCGTGCTGGGTGGCTTTGATCGCGACGAATTACGCCTCGAAGGGATCGAACATTGTTCTGGGTGATAGTGTCTGCTTGAATCTGGTGCGGTCGAAATCATGTCCCAAGCTTTGGTCTGGCATTGCGCACCCTGGATGTCGATCGCTTGGATGTTTTGGGCAACGGACCGAACAGATCGGCCACGGGCCGCCGAGCAACCGAATCTGGATCTTTGGCGGAATGGCGATGAACCTATCGACGCGGGGATCAGGGTGATAACATCGTTTCTTGGCGACACGGCTTGCGATCTTTATGACAGATCACTGTGACCAACTTTGCGATCTTCCAATCGCGCTTTGAGCGTGTCACGCAAAGCCCCACATCGGAGGCAAATGATATGATACCAACAAGGTCTGGGCAATGACATCGCCTTTGGCGGGTGCAAAAGGATGGAATACGATTGTGTCACGAGACTTTGCGACGGTTTTTCAGTGGCACCGATGGCTAGATATTGTCTTGGGGACACGGCTACATCACTTTGTGAACCTGAGACCGGCAGTACCTTCCTGCGCGACATTCGGTGTGAATTGACGTCCCGCATTTCCGGGCCGGCAAGATGTAGATCAGCACGTTGCTGTCGACCGGACATCATTCTGGGGGGCAACGGTGATGAGCGATCATGCGGGCATCGTGGACAAACTGACCGACGTCGTCTTGGCGACACGCCAAGGATCACCTTGACAGACCCGCGTGTTTTGAGCGGGCCTTGATGCTGATCCATCGGTCAGGCAATTCGGCGTAATATCAGTTTAAATTTTGGCAAATGACAAGTATCGCAATAGCGCTGAACACAGGTAGGATCGGTTGTTGCGGGGGCAGGCGATCCGGCCTTTGACAAGCCGGCACCGCGTACGGGCAGGCTGGAACGGCGGGGCGATGATCGCGGTATTTTGGCGACCGACGCGGAGGAATTGGTGCGCGACGACACGGCGCAATTCATGCGCGACGTCACCATCGATGGAGCGTACGGGACGACAAAGGCGTATGCGGGATGCTATGACGATACCGGCACAGCGATATTCCGCTATCCGTACCTGCGATGAATCGCCTCTACGAGGGCTATCTTACACCGGTCACGCGACACGTGGTCATCACGCTAAGCGGTTTGGATAGCCACTATGGAGACTTCGACATCTACGTCTAATCTTGAGGCGAATGATGGTAAGACAAGCCGCAAATATGGCACTGTGCGTCAAGGTCACGATCGGAACGGAAAGCTACTTTGTCAGTGATCCGGATGGGTTAACTTGCGGCGTGACTGATCCGCTGACGTCGCAGGATCAGAATGCGCCGGGTCTGGGGAACATGTTTGTTGGCACGGCTGTCGGTGGCTCTATTACTCGAAGTGTCGATTCCGTCGAACCCAGCGCTCCGGATATCGGTGATCTCGGGCCTCTTGCAAATTGTTGGTCAGCTCTACCCGATTGATCGTTCGAGACGGTGGCAGAAGCAAATCCGGCGCGATGAGTTATCCTGACCGGTGGCTGCGGGAATTATCATTCTTGGCGGGGCGGGCGGGACTGATCACAGCGCGGCGATGTGCGATGATGGTTCCGCTTTGATTGCGGATAGGTTCTTGGGCGACGGCGGTTATTCCTGACGTTTGCGGACGGTCCGGTAGGCCTGTCCAGCTTGGCGAGCTGCGGCGAGATTATCAGCCTTAACGGCGATGCACAACGAATTATACCGATACGATCTGACGGAACGGTACGGATCGGGTGATTGGCGGGCAGGGTGACGACACAATCAACACGGGCGATATTTTCGACATAAACGGTGTGGATGATGCGACTCGGGGCGCCGGATGTTGATCGGCACGCGGCTTCAACTTTTGGGCGCAGGTTGACGAAGGTTGGGTTGATGGTTCGGCAGGACTATTTGTCGCGGCGGGCAGCTGGAACGAATTTTGGTCCGGATCAAGGCGACTTAACAAAACCTACGGCAATGATCATGGCGGGGCTGGTACAAAAAATGCAAGACTAATGAGGTGATGTTGCCTCCATGGTGGAAAGCAAGCATCCCGCATCACAGTCGTCAGATCTGGACAGCAAATATGCGTGCGCGGACGCTATGTCGAAGATCATGACAGATAACGCAGAACACCCAGAATGGCAGCCTGTTCAAAAGGTTATATCTATGCAAGTCCAAGTCCCGAACTTGGGTAAGACGTCTTGGCCTGGGATGCCATCTATGGCACTGGACTATGACGTATATTTTATATCAGGCAGAAGACGCGACGGCGGGCGCGCGATCGGCGGTATCGTCTGGTATCATGCCAATGGCCAGGTCGGATCAGCTGAACGATCCGGCCTGGCGCGAACTTTACCGGTGAATTCATCGAATATGATCCGATGAAGCCCAAGACCGTGGCCAAGGGACCATACGTCGGATCTTCCGCGCATGTCAGCGGCGATGCATTCGAGCTGGCATTAATTCGGCGGCGGGTACCAGCCAACAAAGGCAAGTGGTATCACACGTACCGCGACCCCGAGCTAGCTGGTATCCGATTGGTAGGTGGTGCCGATAAGGCAGATGTGGTGCAGCAAGGTGACAACTATACGATCGCTTGGTGGCTGGGGGATCAGGGTTCATTTGCGCGTGTTGATAACGTGTGTTAACTTTGCGCCTGAAGGTGCGGCCCGGACCGCGAATGCACGATCCTGGTGCGTCGATGGGATGTGGCTGAATGGATGGGATGGCAAATGACAACCTCAATGGGGAGGACGGGGATGATCCGGAATCGTTGGCGACAACGCGAAGTTATCATCATTCGGGCAATATATCGGGCTGACCGGGTTTCGCGGACAAGGCAAGCGGAATACTATAAAAAATGAACTTTGACCGGTTGATCGCAACGATCCAGGGTTGCAGCTCCTTCGGTAACGAAGGTGGCAAAGACGTGATCGGGAGGCGGGCGCGGCGATGACTGGGCGGTGGGGCGGTACAGATGACGATGACCTATGTGCTTTGCGGGAGGGCAGCTTGGCGATTGATCGTCTAGTTTGAAAGCGATTTCATCGAGAACAGAGCGCTACTCACAAACAGCTCGGACCAAGCACAACGCCTGACGACCTGATGAATGACCCGGTGTGCGCTTGATTTCAGTATTTAATCGGCCGATTCGATCTGAGCCTGCGTGGGGCGACGCGCCTGCCAGCTCATAAACGGTGACCGAAGTTAACGGTAAGATCAACTGTCGCTCAAGCTGTTCACGCGGTGGGTTCGAAGATGTTTCGGGGGTCAGCCTATGGACGATACGATCAGGGCACGATCGTAATACACGCCTTGGCCGGCAAATGGCGGGACGACCGGATCGACGGTATATCGGGGGTCGACTTTTTCGATGGCGGCCGCGTGATGACCGGCTGAAATGCGGCTATGGCGCTTCAAAGATAGCGCGAACTGCGCTATGGTGAGGAATGCAGTCCAGGGGTAGTTCTGGGGGGAATCGGGCGATTGATCGGATGTAATGGAACAAGGCCAACGATCTGATGGACCGGTGAAGGCGGCAACGACGTATTATAGGGCGGCGGTCGGATATCCTGTTTGGGGGTGACGGCAACGATTAATCGTCGGCTGGGCTATAAAACATTTCCTGGTGGGGGGCGCAGGCTCACGATAGGCCTTTGGGCCCGCAAGTCTATGATGTGTTTCGCTTTGCGAACGACACGGCCGTTATGAACCCTCTCTGCTGGCTATAGCGGTTTGGCAACTTGGGTACTGGTCCAGCCGTTCAAACCCTAATGTCCTTGGGGCGATCTGGCGATGAACTGCGCAAAATGGTGACCCAGCAATTCTGACGATGTCTTTGCCATGATTTTACCGCGCAAACGCTCAGTTGAATGTTGGGGCACAGTTTCCCTGAGATTTGCGGCTGACCTTATTATCAGTCGATTTCGGCGCCTTGATAGACCACTGGTGAGAGCGCGCAACAGGATGGAATGTTATTAAATAAAGTTTATTTTTAGGTGATTGGCAAAAGTGTCGTAGGTTTGAATATATGCTGTCGAAAAGCGGGCGAAGAGTGCGGGATTGTCGTTTGAACGAAAATTTACCAAGGCCATAGTGGGCGTCTTTCGAGAAACCATTTTTTGAATGCGGAACGTCGAAATGCTTGCGCAGCGGCACCGACATGGCGCAGGTCGCTGCGGCATGGGTTGCAGGCTTTTGCCAAGCAGACGCACGGGATACAGCAAGGTCTTTGTCATGGCGGCACCCGCCAAAGCAAGATTTGAACCCGTCGCGACTGTTGGCCGTGGGGCCAGTGCGGCGCCGAGCTCATGGCGGGCGGTTGAACGGTGCTTAAGGGGCAGCGGGATGCTGGTGGAAACCGGCGCAAGGACAACGCCGCCATTGCAGTGCCGCTTTTTGTCGGGGGGCAGTTTGCGCGGCGTCTTGCGTTTTTTGTCGGATAATTTCTGCGATACGACCTGCGCGTGTCGTCAGTGACTTGCAGTGGGCATCCGGAATGGATAGAGGCCGTAGTGCGTCGGCAACGGATCAGTCGGCATGATAAAATTGGTGACCGGTGATCGGAGGCTGCCTGGCCATCCCGTCCTGCATCACAACCCGTTTTCAGACAGCCGCCACCCGCCGTTTGCGAACTGACTTTCGGTGGCTGGATTTGGCGAATTGGTGGCGATACGGCATGATGCGCCGGACAGGCATTCCGGGCTGCGTGGCGCTGTCAACTCTGCGACCTTTGGGGCAACGCGCTACCTTGTTCGGTTGATCGAAACAGCGGATGGATGAAGCCGTCGGCAGCAGCGTCATCGCGCATCCCCACTTGAAGGTCGCCCGCCCGTGTACGTCGGGCCGCATAACGGCGCTGGCGATCATGAGGGTGGACAGGGCTGTGTACAGTGCCGCTGACCGAAACAGGGAAGACCATCGGCGCGATGCTGTTGCAAACGGCAGTCGGCCGACGGATTTTGATGCGGCGGGCGTGCAGTGGCAGAGCAGACCCGCCGTCCTGGGTCGTCCTGTGACTGGAATATCAACGGCGCGAATCGCTGGTTTGCTGCTAAGATTTGGGGATCGTACGAATTTCTTTAGGCGCCTGGTTTGGTGCGCGCATGCGCTGTTGAAGCTGGGGTGATTGGCGCTGATCGCTTTGTCGCTTTTTGCTATTAATGCGACAGGCACGTTACAGGGTTACGGGCAAAGACCGTTGTGCAGGGTAAAATACAGCGGTCGTGACTGCGCCGATCGCCGGTTATTGTCAGTCCCGAGGCGCGCGCCGGTGATCTGGTGCAAGAGGCGACGTAAATGGCGCGGTTGGAAGACCGTGAATTATTCCGTCTTGGCAGCGGCTAAAATGGTGGGGACGGACAAGCAGCCAGAGGATACAGTCAGCGCGATGGTCGCAGCGTGAACGGACCGCAAGCGCGGTATTCTTGCCCTCCAAATTGAACAGTCGGACGCGCAAATCATTTTGGCTGGATAGCAGCTTGAACGTATGAAATCCGCGCGCCCTTTTTACCCGGGGCTTGTCGTTTCTGGTGACCCTTAGCCAAGCGCTTGGTGCCGCTGAAGCGGGGGGATGTGTTGTTTCAGGTCGCTCCGCTTGATGATACCGTGTCACATGCGCCGTGGGATGAAGCCGCGATATTCGCCGCGAAACTTTCGCCCGGGGACGCAGCCGGGCCTTGATCCTGGAGGGATGGCTAGCGCTGGCCCGATTTAACGGCTATGAAACGAGGCCGGTCGCCGTGCGAGCGGATCACAACCGATTGTCGAGCTCCGCTGAAGAACGGGACGCGAATGTTTTTTGATGCTCGAATGCAGCATCGAAGAGGGCACAGATTTGAGCGGCATGCGTCGGGTGATGGGAAGAGGAGCACGGTTAGCAAGAGGTCGAGGTCGACGAGAGCAGACTGGTGAAATAGTGACACGCGGTCTGGCGTGCGATTTGGTAGCGCATGACTTGGCTGTTTGGGTCTTGGGAAGGGCCTAGAGTCCCTGGTTCGCCGGCTGTTTTCGTCGGGGCGTCGTGGGTATTGGGTCAAAGGAGCACATGAAGCCACGGTCTAAAAGCGCGCCGGCCATGTGAAAATCATTTGCCAATGATCTCCCGTGGGCGCATGTTGGTTCATCCTTCAGGATCCTAGCCACGGGCCGGTCGCACCGGTTTTTTCGCCGCGCGTGATCAGGTATGGTCGGCCTTTGCTGGACGGCATACGCGGTTCCGCTTGGCGAGGTGTGGGATATTGCAACAGAACAGCGGTTTGGGTGAACGGGCCCACGAGCAGGATGAGGCGATACCGGCTATTGGGGCAAATGCATGCGCCACGGATGAGCGCTGTAGTGAAGGAATGTATCGATCCTGCAGTGTGCGCGAATTATTACGGCGTCATGTAGAAGGCGCACATGACGGATGGAGATCAAACAGAAGGGTTTTGGTCACACGCTTGGCGGTAGCGGCAGGGGCCGAAGAGAAGAATCCGACACGGCCGCGTTTCTGACGGCAGACTTGCGTATTGTTGCGCTCCGTTTTTGACCAAAGACACTTTGCGTGATCTGGCTTTTGCTGTGCTGACGGCGGCTTGTGTTTTGGGCAATGAATATTGGTAGCCTGTTGACCACAAACATACTGGCCGGGGTTTGTGAGAGAGATAAGCCGTTTTGTGGGCTAAGGTAATATAAGTTGTCAATAGCGTTCCAATGAATTCGGGTCCCGGGGCTATGACGTCCAGCAAAATTCGGCCGGAGAAGTCCATGAGTCGGATTATGGTTTCTTGTCGCCTGATCGGTGCCTTAGATCGACGCTTCGGCGGGCTTCTGCTGAGCGACAAGCACATATACGCAATGGTGGATGGAGCATGCTGTCGGCGTATCGGCATCATGATCGAAGCTTCTGCTTGCTCGGTCGATTGTTTTGTGCTGGCTAGAATGCTGAATCCGGCGCGAGTCACGGCGAGTGGCTCAATGTCATGCTGATTGGTGGGGGTTGTGAACGTTGCCCTAGGTTTTAAGCGGGCACCATTGCTGGCTTTGACGGGTATTACGAGTGCTGCGCGGCTGGGATGAGATCTCCAGAATGG
>Ga0163217_1045529_pt1 | contig 10933 bp, 17 predicted proteins | sample SynspAceP_FD_185933 | JGI IMG/M metagenome (GOLD analysis project Ga0163217, IMG submission 185933) | Saline lake microbial communities from Ace Lake in Antarctica - Synechococcus sp. Ace-P (PacBio error correction) | ecosystem: Environmental > Aquatic > Non-marine Saline and Alkaline > Saline ...
GCGGGTCTTCTGGCGCGATCCTGGTTGCGGCCCTCGCCGCGGACCCGGTCGCCGCCCTGACACCTCTTCCGTCCTCCCCATGAGCGCACCCGCATCCGCGGGCGGCTGCCCTTCTGCTTGCTGGTTGCGGCGTCTCTCCCGCGCCCGATCACGGCGCCCCTGCACCACACCCATGGCGCGGTCTATATGAAGGCGCAGTGGCGCCCACATCGCTGCTCGCTGGCGCGCGCGCAACGCGTATTGCCGCGGACGCAGTGGGCGCGCCGCTGTCCGGCCGCGCCGCCGCTTGCGCGCTTCTCCACCCTGCCGGGCGCGCTTGGGGCCAGATGCAGCCCGCCGGAATTGCCCCGTCTCCTGTTTTTTCACGGCCGAATGTCTGCCCGGCCAGCGCGCCTCGCGCGAAGTAGGTTTTGGGCTGGACAGGCGCCGCGCTTGCCGGCCCTCAGTACACCCCCGCTGCTGAAGCGGTGCGCGAAATCCTGGAAGGCCCACGCGGCCGCCTGCAAGTGGCCGCAACAGCACGCTACGTCTCGGCCGCCCTGTGGCCCCACACCCCAGCGGCCCGACCACCGGCTGATGCTATGCTGCATGGTCTGAATCGGCGGGGCTTGGTTTGCGTGGTCTGGCGTTTTTTAGGAATTAATTCCGCTCCGGCTCACACGTGGGAGAGAGCGCAGTTTGCGCGCTCTGGTCCAAGGCTCCGTGGCCGAACGTTCCGATTGGTGAACTCGCCCACAGCGAGGCCGCACTCTGCGCCGATAGACCGTGAAGCGAGCCGGTAAAAAATCGCGTATACCCGAGGCGATCCCGGGTTGCGGTCAAGCTCGATCAAAAAACGGTTTCCGATCGCAAGCGCGCTGCGGCGAGGGAAAACGCGTGGTGAAATGACACCTCTGCGGCCGCGAAGAGGGTAAAACCGGCTGGCGTTGCTTTGGCCATTTAGCGAAATCTCGGGCAAGAAACCCTGCTGATAGACGGGTCTTTCGAATACCGGCGTGCAAATGTGCAGGCGGGGTGCGCGCAGTGTTGGCCTGCTGGAGTATCGTGCGCGATCCGTTCAGACGAAGTGGCCACGGGGCTTTATAACCCGCGACCGCAATACGCCGTTGTCGCTGGGTTGGGGGCTGGGCGCTCGGGTGCGACGATCCAGCTGATGGATGCCCACTTGAAGATGATTTGCGGCGATGTGCGGCGCAGCTTTGACGAGTGATCATCGATCTCGCCGCTATGCCCGCTGGTCGATGCGCGCGCATATTGTGCTCGCGCGACGGTGGTGATGGCTTGCGCGCTATGCCAACACCGGCGGCGATCCTGCGCGGGGCGTCTGTGAGGGTGCTGGCCGAGGCGATTGGGCCGGACACAGATGTCTTGTGGCTCAGGCACGAATGTGCGGGCCAAAAACGATGCTATACCAGTGTGGGCGGCGCGCTTAACCGTTTGTAAACCATTTCTTTTCTGCCGCAGTCTGTGGGTGTCGAGGTTTTTCGGGCTGCGCCTAGATTTGAGCGCTGCGCCATGGCAAATCGCATATATTTTTCTGCGCCGGCTATGTCGGCAGCGACGCTTACGGCGCCCCTGCCGCAGACCAGTGCGGCTTTGATTTTGCGGAGGCAGCGCTCTGGCCGGCAAGTTCCGCGCAGTTTTCGCATGCTGCGCGCAAACCGATCGCAGCTGAGCAGCATCCGCCGATTGTGGTGAAACTCGCCTGCATCAAAGCGGCAACGCTTTTGATGATGCAATCGCGAGGCCGCGTGCGGGGCGTGCAATATGGAGCTTTTATTGCGCAGGCGCCCTTCTTGCCATTGGCCGGCGATCAGGCGCAGATCACCGCGCGGATCGCAAAGAATTGCAGGGGGGAGGTCTTGGGCGCCGATTTGCACCGCACGGCATGGCGACCAGCGCAGGCGCTTGCAAGTTTGAAAGGATGCTGCATCTGTTTTTATATGGCGGGACCCGCGCGGTGCTGGTGTCGGAAGTGCAATATCTGTCCCTGAGGCGCGCTGAATGCGCTGCATAGAGGTTTGCCGAAGCCGGAAGGATTTCCCACGCAGGTTGAAATCGGCGAATAGACGGCGTGGCAGTGGCGGTTTGCCCGATAGGCGCGCGTTACGGCGTATCTGGCATGGCGGACGCACCACGACCGTGATGGCGATCCGCTATGACGAGCTGCTCTGCACCCAGAAACGGCGTGTGGTCTTGAAGGACGATCTTGCCCAGCGGTCATGCATGATTGGCGGGGCGAATCGCCGGAACCCCGAGCTTCTGCGCAATTTGCAGCCGATCCGACCTTGGGGCTCGCATACCTACTGGCGCGATTCTGACGCTGGGCGGCACCAAACTGACGCCAGCAACAACAGCGTCGCCTCGCATGATGGCGTGATTGACGGGTGCGGCCGTGGATTAGGCGCTGGTTGCGGCCCATCCGACGCTTTTATCTGCGATCCGGCGCGCCAAATCCCGCACGGTGCTCTGGTGGAGGACCGTATCTTGGTGATCGAGGGGTTCTCATGCGCTGGCGCCAACACTGGACGAGAGGCGCTGATGTTCCGGCACCGCTGAGCCTGATCTGCGGCTGCGCATCATTCGCGCCGCGGACCGCCATCGTGAATTGCCGCCACCAAGTGGGCATATCCGGCGCTGGTGTGTTTCCGACCCGATGCGAGGTGAAATCCTATGTGGGATGTAATGGCACGCAGGTCCTCAGCGCGGAGGCGTTGCCCGATTATGCGGTGTTCACAGCACGGTGTTGCGCTTGGATCCAATAGGCTATTTGCCTCGCCTCATTTGCGCAAGTGACGGGTGCGCCTGGGGTTTGTGATCACAAACTGATCCGGCGTTCGGTTTTGGCTTGGACCAGACCGCCGTGCAGCACTAACGCGGTCTTGCAGTGATGGACGCAAGGAGCGTCCTTGGCCGACAAACGCGCCGCGGGCAAGGGCTCACCGTGGCCGCGTCTGTGCGCCGCCGGAAATGCCCGCGCGCCGCGACGACGCCAGGCCAAGCGGCCCGCAGACAGTCGCGTTCGGCCCAAGCGCAAACCCAGCCATGCAAGGCGCATGCGGTTTATGCGCAAACTGCACCGGGCTTTCGCGGCATGAGGCTCGGCATCGGCGCGCCATTCGCCAGACGCTTCGGCGTCTGGTCATACGGGGCGCTTGAACTGGCTTGGCGGTGCTGCTGGTTGCGACATTGGCCAGAAGGGTTACCGGGATTTTTATTTTCCGCAGCGGTGGTGGGCTATCGGGGCGCGTCGCGCACTGGGTTGGCAACTGATGCTGCGCTTTCATCCCGATTATAGACGAAGGCCGACTGGGCGCTGCTGGCGCGGGGCTGCTCAGCGCGTCGTCGCGTGGTGCGTAGGGTGGCTTGGGCGTGGGCGGGCTTGCTTGTGATCACAGTGGCTCGGTCCGCACCGCCTGTCAACTGGGGCTGATGCTCGGCGCGCTCGGCCGGTGGGTCGCGCTGAACGGCGCATCCGGCGATTCGCAACTGATCGGCTTGGGGCATACGGCGCGCGCTTGTTCGTTCGATGGTGGGGCGGTGCTTTGGGTGATGGGTCTAGGGCTTGGCTTGTGGTGGATCTTGGTGCTGGTCACAGCAATGGGGCAGTGCGGGGCGCGATCTGGCAGCCTCTTGCGCTGGTCTGGGATTTACTGGATCGCCGCGCCTGCCCGAGACGCTGAGAGTGGTACAAATCCACCGCAGAACTCGTATTGGATGGCAAATTGCGGCCGCACGCTGGTCGGTATGTCTGCGAATTGAATGATTGGAAAAAGAGCGATATCTGATGCGTCGCGCTTAGGGCACCTCTCGGAGTGGGGCTGTATGGAGGGCGCTGCGCGGTTTGTGCTGATACAAACATGGCCTCGGATCCTGAAGCGTGATCGTGCCGCGTTAGGCCAGCGCTGGCGCAGGGTGATCAGATGGCGTGCGCGGCGTCTGTTTCTGGGGCTGTGGCGTCGGCCACTCGCAATCTCCCCCCGTTTGCGCTGCTGTTCTGGGGATACGGCGCGCCGATATGGGTCAGGTTTTTGGCGCGGCGTTCGCCAAGGCGGCACGGTTCTGGGCAGGTGCTGGGGGGCGCGCAATCTTCGGGTTTGAGCGGCCCGCCTAGCTTCTGTGTGTCGGGACCGCAGAGCTGTTTGGCGCAATCACGCAGGGGCTTGCTTGAACATCGCAGGCAATCTGATGCTGATCCGGTATATGGGCGCGGCTGGGGGCGCATTCGCCAGCCTCAGGTCGATGAGCGTGGCTGGTGACCTCAAGCTGGTCTTGTGCTAGAACACGGTGCGCAGGTTTCCGGGCGCAGTGTGATGGGCTGAGGCTTGGGCTGGCGCGCAACAGAGCAATCAAGGCGACGCGCCGAGGATCAGCACCAGATTGATAGGGTAGCCCGGACGAGCTTGCGGAGAGGCGGCATTGGCCCGAGTCAGCGGCGAAGAGGGCGGCGAATATAGATTTCGGCGGCAGGAAGTATTGGGGCGATAACAGGCGCAAAGCTGGTGGCCAGCCAGACGCAGCCCGCATAGCGAATAAACGACGTGATAAAGCTAACGGCGATGTTCATCCAGCCTTCCCCATCACACTGGGGGGACCCCGACCGAATGACCGGCTGTCCATGATCTGTTCGCGCACCTTGTTTGCGAGCGAGATGTGGGCTTGTCGGCCAGAGCCTGCGGGCAAGGCGCGGTGATCCATGTCAGAAGGTTGCGCCAAACTGATACGGCATCGCTCGGCCGCTTGGGAATAATGTGGGTGGTGCTGACAATGGACAAGACGTGGCGCTTTCGCCAAGGCGATCAGCGCATTCGGAGCCTCAGATGGTCAGCGCCACCTTGGACGGCCGCACGCAGGCCGGTCATATGGCTGAAGCAGCATGAGCGCGGTTGCGGCGAAAACCATAAGCGCGAGGGCGCAAGCGCCCGTAGCTTGCAGCAGATCTCAGGCGAGCAGTCAGAAACCGATAGACTCGCGCGACTGGCAGAAACGGATCAAAGCGGGTCACACGAGCGCCCGAGCAATTACCCAAGGGACGCGCCACCACTGGCGGAAGAACGCGAGCGCGCTCAGCAGCAAACATAAACGAAATGAAATCGCTCGCATTGCGCAGATAGGAACAGGCTTGTATGGACGATGCCTCGGGCGTCTCGATTCTGGATGGACGCGCTTGGGCAGACAGTGCCGTCCAGCCCCCGGTGGCGCTGGAACGGGTTTTGCGGTCAGGCAGACGAGCAGAGATCACCCAAGCGCGCGTCGGCCAGCAGCACGCGCCGGGTGTGCAGATGGTGGGCCACCGCTCTTCCGGACGCAGGCTTGCAGACATGCGCCGTAGCCCCCCGATCAAGGGTGCTCAGCAGATATCAGCCGGACATTGGACGAAAGCCCCCAAGGGTTGGCCGCCCATGATGAAGCTTGAGGCGATCTACTGGGCGTGGACGCGATCAGATAGGCGGGATGAGGGCCGATCAGGATGTTGCGAGGATCAGGGGTCAGGGGGTCGAAGAGGGTGAAGGGTTTTGCGGGGATTAGTGCTGGGGCGAGCGGGCTGTGCGACGGAAAAATAGCGCCAGAGCGAAATCAGGAACGGCGCTTTGCCGGGCCAGGGCGCGGCGGGGAAGTGCTATCGGCGAGGCATACGGTTGAGGGGAGCAGGATCAGGTAGAGGCGGGCATGAATCTCAGTCGTTTGGCGAGTGTGGCGCGGTTCCGGGGTCAGTGGCCTCGTTCATGGCGGGCTTGAGGGCAGGGCGCGGCTTGATTGCATCATTTAGCGCGCGCGGGTAGACGGCTTGAGGGGCGTAGCATAGAGCCTTGAGTGCAGGATTTTGGCGCAGTCGCCTCGGGACGAAGCGTTTGCTGCGGACGGTTTGCGGGTGGGTGGGTCTGCTGACAGCGTTGGGTCAGGGCAAGATTGAGGAAGAGCGCAGACATTGGCTATGAGTGCGTTTTTTGTCGCGTGTAATCTCAACCGCAGGATCAGGATTTGCGCCTCGGAATCCGCGCGCCAGGGGGCGAGTTGCAGTCGTAAGCGGCTATAGGCGAGGTAGCTTTGGGTTCGCTCAGCCAAGCGTCGTTAGCGGCGATGCTTCCGCTGAGGCCCAAAGGTGGTGATGATGCTGAGAATGCGCCATGGATGCTGGGTCAGGTAGAATCAGCCGTAAGATTGGGGGCGGAGCACGCGTTTGGCTGCGGCAAACCCTCATGCGTCGGGCCGATTGGTATAAGGCGGTGGAAAGGCCTCGCGGCACATCGCCTGCGCGCCGCGTGCGAACTTCGGCGTGCATATGCGGCCGCGGCCTGCAAGGCGTTCGGTGGCGGGAATGGATAGATCGGTCAGGCTTTTCCGGGCATAATGGAGCCTGGTAAGCGGCGAGGTTTCATACAGCGAGGTGGTCGCTTCATCGCAAACCGATCAGCAGCAGTTCGGCATGCATCTAGCGCACCCCCGCAAACTGGTATTCTGGAGTTGGCGCAGGCAGCCGGTTCGCGGTCAGATGCGCGGCAAGATCGCGAGGCTCACGGGAGCATGCGCAAGTGTCAGGCTGCGCGATCAGTTTTGTGATATGGGGGCGGGCGCCTCGACAAACCCGACCTGCGGCAACAGCCAATTCGTGCGCCCAGAGCTGAATCGGGGATGCAGCAGGCGGGGTGCTAGCACGGGTGCCTGAGGGCGAGCGTCGAGATCACCAGCGTTGGGCTCAATTGGGATACGCGTGGGAAACAACAGCAAGGTCGATCTCGCTGAGGAATGCGCCTGGCAAAGCGCCTGAGACCGGCCAGCACCGGCGTTTTTCCGGGCTCAGTGATAAACGCTTTGAGCTCAGCTTCGCAAAAGCATGCTCGGACACGGGTCCGGCGATCTGGACCAGTATGCCGAGGATGACGCGATGGTGACTGGGGGGGTGGTCGAGAAATGCTGCGGATACTTTGGTCGCGGGGGTGTTTTGCTAGGCACGATACAATAGCAGTTGTTTGCAGCGGTTGAAGTTTCGTATGGCGCTGCGGCACGATCCGCTATTGGCCCAGACATGGATGTGCAGCCGTAATGTTTCGCTCATATGCGTTCCCATAAGTTTGCGAAAGCAATAATATGCGAAACTCGTTATTCCAGTTGGGCGCGGATCCGGGCAAAACGCGGATCGTAAAGTCGCGGATATAGCTGAACACATGATGGTCAGCACGATGCGATCAAAAGCGCCGCATTAACGCGCGCCTCGGCTGCATTCAGGAATCAGACCAGCCGCATCGGGCACGCATAAAGTGTCGCGCTATGGCGCTCCCCAGCCATCCATAACCGCTGGCCAATGCCAGATGCCGCAATGCAGAGCACATCTGGGACCCAATCCAATCAGGCTGCGTCACCCTGGCGCCGTTCCGCCCCCACCGCGAGCAAATGGCTTGGTCACGAGGGTCATCCTTGGACAGGCGGCGGCGGTGTACCAACGCGGCAAAAAGCCGATGAGCGTGCTGGTGCTGCTGTTCGTCAAATTGGATGGGGGCGGTCCTTTACGGGGCGTAGCTTCCAGGATGGCGGTGCTTGTTTTTTCAGCGCAAGTTTGCAAGTCAACAGATTCGACATGAGGGCACCGGGCGTCGCCGCCCAGCGAGCGCAGATAGGGCCGATTCGATGCCCGCTTGGCGTCCACCGCGGTACGATACTGGGTTGGCGCACCGGGTCAGTTGGCGGCAAAATCATTGGGGCGCAAACCGAACGTGGTTCGAAGAACGCCGCCGCCAGAGGTGAAGTCGGGTGGCAAAAATCCGCCGAGAACGAGGACATGCTTGGGCCGAAATGATCCGCACGCGGCCCGTCGATTTCTGCACCATCAAGGATTGGCGAATTGGTGGCCATTTGCTGTCGGTGCCGGCTTCCAACAGACGCGGAAAGGTCGCGGGCTCGGCCCGTACTCAAGCGATCCAGCGCATGAGCGGTTAAAGCGCGTCCAGATCGAGGGCCGTCAGATTCAAGCGTCATTCCATTCAGCGCGCCCCCCAATTGCAGCGGCCCTTCGCCGTTAACACCAGATCCGGGACCCCGCCCCGAGGGGCGCATAGTCGTGCACCAGGGGCGGTGTACCGGGTGCGCCCGTTGGGAGGCCGCAATTGAGACCAGGTCAAAGCGAGGCTCACTGGATCACCAGCGATTGAATGCCCGCAGCCGAGGTGCCGTGCATTCACGCGGCGCACGCGCCGAGGCAGGACAGAAATCAGGCACTGTGACATCCGCGCGCCTCGCCGCATTTCGTGTGACAGCGGACATGGTGTGGCCGCCGTTTTCCAGTAAGCGAGAACGGGCAGTTTGGTGCTAGACCGCGCGTCAATCGGGCGTTGGACCGCAGAGGTCGCGGGCAGGGCGCTGAGGGGGACAAGAGGCTGGAGAGGATTGGTCATCGGCGGGTTCTTTTGGGGAGAGGGATTAGAAGCCGCCGAACGCGAAAAAAGGTTAACGCTTGTTAAAACCTGCGCGCGGTGGGGAGGGGAGGCGCAACGGAATAGGTGGTGTAGATAAGATCCGAGGCGATCCTATTGTTTCGCATGCGAACAATGCGTCAGCAGTGCTGACCTATTCCTACCGCGCCCACCATAGGGTTTGCAGGGCGTAGGCCTCGTAATGCCTCTTCAGCCGCGCGCCCGGTTCAGCGCAGTCGTGCAGCTGCGTGCGTCCTAACTTGCGCGGCGTGCGTCGGGTTTTTAATTGCGTCGAACACAGAGCCACCCCCTTTTTGCTATAGGCCCCAGACTTTGGCGAGGTCTCGGCGAGCTTCCGGATCGTGACCTGGGCCGGAGCTCGAACAATCACGGCACGTCACTGAGTAGCCTTTCAGCAAGACACCAGCGCGTCGGCGCGATCGTCCACTGCAGGAACTCGCGAGGGGGGTGCCGTTGCCCAGACGACGACCTCGTGCGCCCGCTGCTGTGGCCTCGTGGAATTTGCGAGAAAGCGCGGGCAGGACATGGCTGTTTTCCAGATCATAGTTGTCACCGGAGCGTAAAAGATTGTCGGTCTGCGCGCTGATAAATCGCCCGTATTGTTGCGGTAGGCTTGGCACAGCTTTGAATGCGGCGATCTTGGCGATGGCATACCACTCGTTATGGAGGGCTCAGCGGTCCGTAGCAGGGTCCTCGTGGATCGGTTGCGGGTAATTGGGGTAGTGATGCAGGACGAGCGAGGAGAGCAGCTTTTGCACGCCGTTGTCGTGGCGCTTGTTGATACATTTGTTTGCGCGTCAGATTGCTGGCAAGGAAGTCACCGGAATAAGTTCGCGTTGGCATGAATGCGCCGATTTTGCCGCCGCCAGGATCAACCGCATCGGGCTTTTCGCCTTAAACCCGCGCGCTAGCAGCCTGACGGTCAGGTTCGAGCTTAAAATCCGCGTGGTGTGGATCACATCGCAAGGCTCGCCTGGCCAGTTCTGCGTCACCAAAGCGCCGCCGACCATGCGCGATGAACCGATATAGACGTTGTCCGGTCAGATTCGAAGGAGCAAGGCTTAGCCCTGAAAGGCTCACTGGCAAATTGCAGCCGTGATCTTTCAAGCAGCTTTTCAGCGTTGCGGTATTTCAGATTCTCGATCACCATTATCGACAAATTCTTGCGCGGTATCTCAAGGTCCCCGCGAGCTCGGCTTGGCCTTGGACGGATGCAAGCAGCCGTTTTCCACCTCGGGGGACGGAATAGCGGGAATCGATGCGCATAGACGAATGACGGGCTTGAGCTGCGGCCGCCAGTCGGAGGTCACAGCGTGACGGTCGCGGTTCCCTCGGACAAGCGTTGCCAGCGAACTCCGCTGAATGCCCAGCTCGGCGCGGGGTCAGGTGATGAACTCGCCGCACCGAATATTGCTTTGCGGTGGAATGACAAAATCATCCGCACCTCTTGTTGCAGCATCATCCACTGCATGCGCAGTAATCCTTGGCGTGGGCTCCCAATCGCGCAGACTGTCGATGTTTGCTATAGAATGCATTTCTCTGAGCGCGTGGCGACTATTGGAGACCGGGGTGATCTTGGCGGGTTCACGAAAGGTCTTCGCCGGGGCGGGCTTTCTCATGGTTAACAAGATCCGTTGCAGGCATACACATCCCGTAGGCTCGCGGTTAATTCCCACCATCCAGTAGCATAGGAAGCTTGGCGACGCATAGGGCGAGCGTGGGTGGAAGGGGTTTGTTCTCGCGCTGCGGGTTTCTTGGACGAGGCGTAAAGCTCGGAAGTCGAGGCCTGAATTAGAAACTTGGGTCGTCTTCTCAGCGAGGAAACGGGATCCCTCCAGCAAGCGAAGCGTGCTCCATTCGTGTTTCGACATCGGCGGTTATAACTCAGGGCCTCGAAAGAAGACCGCGACATGGGATTGCGCGCGGGAGGATTGTAGACCTCGTCGGGTTTCACCTCGCGCAGGATCCGCGTCAAGATAGAGCTGTCGGTCAGATCGCGTTAATGCAGCTTGAAGCGGGCTTATCCGTGTGCGATTTCCTCGTAGATGTGATCGACCGGTTGATGTTGAACAGGACGCACGTCCGCATTGCTGCATGCACTCGTAGCCTTTTCAGCAAGAATCGGCGCAGATAGCTGCCGTCTTGGCCCGTGATAGCCAGTATAAGTGTCGCGTTCATAGAATGCCCTGCCTGTTGGTGGTCTGAACCCGCCCCCGTATTACATGCACTGTTTCCTATATCGTACCAGGAGCAAAGGGGTGGGGGTGGTTTAGCTTGAGAATGCTGTTTTTGAAGGCTGCTGTCCGGGCTGCCGCCCGTGATACGCCTCAATCGCTCCACTGGAGCGTTTGTCGGGCTTTGCCCGAACCGGCGATCACCCCTTCTGCACCCTGCCCACGGCTATTACACATCTCGTGCGACGATGTCGTCATTCGCTAGGTAGGTCCGCCGTTTGCAACCTCGATCAGCACCTGGGCACTTTGCCGGGTTTTCATCGGTTGGAA
>Ga0163217_1057846_pt1 | contig 10933 bp, 7 predicted proteins | sample SynspAceP_FD_185933 | JGI IMG/M metagenome (GOLD analysis project Ga0163217, IMG submission 185933) | Saline lake microbial communities from Ace Lake in Antarctica - Synechococcus sp. Ace-P (PacBio error correction) | ecosystem: Environmental > Aquatic > Non-marine Saline and Alkaline > Saline ...
TGAGCGTAAGGGTTTTTGTTTTTTCGTTGGATTTCACTTCATCGTCCTATTTCCAAAGTAAGGGATGTCCCGGAATAGAAAGCTAAGTCGCTCGCCTCGTGCATGTAACTTTTTTCTCATAGGCAACCCTTCGTGTAAGAAAATCCCCTCCAATCATCATCGGGCCGCGACGTCTCTTTCCAAGCCTCGCTGATCGTAAATACTTACAGGTTTTTTTCATAGGTGCTGTACAGGCCTTGCCATAAGTACTATAGGCTTTCATAGGTACTGGCGGGCTTTTCCCAATAGGAGAGACAGGCCTTTGGTAAGCTGGATTCTTCTAGGACGTAAGAGGAATTGGGTTTATGACCATAACTGCCCTATCAGACTTTAGGTTTCATTCGTAAGTAGATTTCAAAATTTCTCGCGAGTTTGATATATAAGCCCGTGCTCGGGATAGCCTATCGGAGCTCAGGAGTGAGGTTTTTGGCTTTGGGTTCACTCCCGAATTTTCCTTTAAGTAAAATCCTCAAAAGATGCCGGTCGCTGCGTAGCTCAGGTGATCCCATAGAATCCTGCTGTGGGCCTGCTTTTTCTTTGTTTTGCGTAGCCCTGGTAGATAAAAATAAAGCAAAACATCAGCCTACGAATCGTAATACCCGATATTTCCTCAAATCCATCAGGCTCAAGATAAAAGTTTCTCCTCCAGTATTGTGAATTCAGCGTCCATTATTTAAGCTATGCAGTTACCAGGTTTGGTCCGGTTCGTCCGCTTAAGCATGTTGCCGGTTCTCAGTTGCCCGTGGTCTGCAGTTTATCAGCTTTTCGTGTTGTTGGATCTCAGTTAGAGTCTCAGTCGTCGGTACTCTGGCCTTATAGAACACAAGCTCTCTAGAGTTAATCAGTGTCCCGTAGAAATATCGAACTTCAACCGGAGGCAAGCCACAACCCACAATCATCAACCGCGACAACGAATAATTCAATCGATATTTCCTCCGAAATCCTTTGGAGACAATATCCGCAATTGGACTTATTTTGTTTTTTTATTCCAGGGGAAATACGCATTGCTGGTCTTCAGGTAAACTGGAAATCAAAGGCTTTCAAGAGTTTTGGAGATAAAAACAGGTCAAGGTGCAACTCGACAAAAGGGATCACCGGTGTCCGTCGGTCCAAAAGGGCTTGGTAAATCCAAATGTAAGTTTCCGATGCCATTCGCTGGTGCCTCGTGGAGCAAAAGACTCGCGATGCCCGCTCGGATAAGATGGAGGATAGGAATTTTTCAAACGGCACCGAGGAGAGACCCGTAAGCCTCCAATCTGGCTGATGTCTCCTGATCTTTGAAATACAAAAAACCCTCCTTCAACTGAATATACCTACGTCAGCCATCAGCGCCGTTCTGCTATTACCATCCGGAGATTAGTGAATACCCAATCAAGGTGGCCGTCACTGCCCGATTGAAAGGATATCACAACCTGTTTTAATGGATACCGGGGATCAAACTCGAATAGCTATGGCGATCATCGAGCTTGAAAATGATCGATGAACTCCTCAATGATAAGAGAATAACTCCCGTCGGGAGCTCTTCGAAGGGCTGCGGGAATCTCCAAATTCAAAAATCGAAAGCGCGAGACCCTCCGTAAGTTGGAAGATACCTGATGGGGACGCTTGCCCAGTGGATAGACTTGGGCTCTATGAAATCGATAAGAAGCCTTAAAAAAAGTCCTCGAGAAACAAAGCCAAGCAGCATCCAAGTAATCTTTGAGAATCAAAACGGAATACCGTGAGCTAGCATCCACCTCGCCAAGAAAAGCATTGGAGAATATATCCAATTCCTTTTGAATCAAGTCAGACGATCAAGCGGGAAAGCGATCGTAAAGCTCCAAGTCCAAACTCAATAAGCGATAAAGAAGCCTTTAACTCGCGCAGCGTTTAGGCTGAATCTGATCGGGAAAGGAAAAACTCCTCGCTCTCGGCAAAAAAAAGCACTCATGAGCATGTAAAGTAGAGATTCGGGTGCTTGAATCGAAAAAAAAATCAAAAACGAACGCCTCGATTCCTTGAAGACCGTTTTCCCCAGAAATTGCGTGAAGCGAATCGACGCGGATCGTAAAGTCAACGACCGAGCAAGGAATTCAGTATCGCTCGCTAGAGCAAGAGAAAGAATCCGCAGCTAAAAATGCTGGCAGAAAAGGAGGCTGTGATCCCGCAGCTTTCGGGAAGCATTTGATGCCGCAGAAAACTCATCCAATCCGAAAAGCAACAAGCCCGGTCATAAGCCACGAAAGCAACTGAGGCCAAGCTTTTGAGCAGACTCAAGGATAAAAGTGCCTAGCCCAGCTCGCCAAATGACCTCGAGATCAAGCAAAATTCAACTTTTCTTACCCCAAGAAGGAACTGGAGCGGACTTCCTCGGATGACCGTCCGCAGAAGACTAGTTTTTGGTCCGTTTTTGAATCGCAATCAATCGAACTCAAAACCGAACTCGATGAATCCATGGATGGCTTCCAAAATGCTCAAGGGCCAAGCAGGAAAGACCTAGAAGTCAATAAGAATCGAAGAAACTAACCGAGTCGATCGAAATGATCCGCGAGGAGTTGACTACTTCTTCGCGGTACAACTCGACCTTCAAAAAACAACGAATACAACCTCAACGGCAAGTCGTTGGTTACGAGAATCTGGAGAGTTTCCCCGAAGCCATCAAATTTTCCTCAAGAAAACCAAGTTGGGGGAAGGATATTATCCGCGGCCTGCTCTCCGACTATCGACTACGGATCGAAAAATTCCGCGTTACGATAGAAAACTTTCCGCTTGATGGCTAAAAGCATGATCATTATGTGGGATGCGAAGACCGGAGGCACAAGCCATTTGCAGCGATCCAGCTCCCTTTCGGATTCCGCCCGAGGCAAACGCCGAACTTTCCTTTGTCCTGGCGCTTTCGACGAAATTCTCAAACTCAGTCCAAAGTTCAGCTTTTTCCCAATGTCGGCGGTTGCCGCCACGGAATCATCGAATTACGATGTGAAGGTATTCCCGACTGATCATTCATTCTGGACAATGTCTACAATCGTCTCTGGCGAATATCCGGGATTTCCCGACCGACACGGATGCCGATTTTCATCTCCCGAAAACGAAAATATATCGCAAGTCGTAAAATTCCCTCCATTTCGGGAGGCCATATTCGGGTGGGTCCTTTTCGAAGGAAAGCGAAATCGGTAGAGCCAAAACCATCGAGAGCTGGACGAAGAAATCAAGAGCTCAGCAAAAAAGTCAGCAAGTACCCCGAAAATAGAATCCTCGATCAGAAGCTTTCGGACTGATGAAAACTTAAAGGAGAAAAAGCTACCGCAAGGGAGCTCGAGACGTGGCAAAGATCGCAGTCAATGAGACGAATGCAATAGACTATGTATTCCCGTCCGCACGCAAAAAGGAAACAGCTTGCCGAGCTGCTTTCCAGCAACGCAACAAGCGAGAGATATCTCGACCGCATGTTTTTTCCCTGGAAAGATAGTCTCCGCAGCATTCAAGCCGAATTGGATGAGCAGCGCATGACCTTTGTAAGGCGATGCAACTGGAGCTGGAGGATCAGAACCGACAAGCCTAGAAAAGGAATCTACCCTCCTGGCCGGAAGAAGTCGCAGGCCCTTCAAACGCCGAAAACATCACTATCACCGAGCCACCGGGTCAATCGGTCGTAACGGAAGCTTTGGAATCAGCGAGATCGAATTCAAGCGAGATCTGGCCTACGAAAGGATTCCAAGAGCGATCGAAAAGTCCAGGCCGACTTGCCCAGACTTGGACCTTCCGAGATCCGAGGACTACTGGATAGATGAATGACTCAAAAGGATCGATGAGTTGATCGAGGCTGTATGCCGAAAAAGAAGGCATCGAAGGCGGCGTGACCGAGGCACACAAAGGATTATTACGAGCAGTCGTGGACTGATCGATGAGACGGACCAGCTAGATTCGGAGTTTTCAGACAAAGGCCAAGTAAGGCGCCATTGATCAGAAGGAAGAACCCACGCCGACGGAAAACAGCTAAACGAGAAGGTCAAGGCGAATAAATGATCTGGGGGGGAATGAAAGAGGCAGCGTGGTATTCGGAACTTGACCTTAGACCAGTTTTGAAGTGGAGAGATACCCAGACTCTGGCAACACGACTTTGAAAACATTCGCATGAAGATAGAAACTCCCGAGAACTGTGCGTCTAAGCCAACAAGGGAAGAGAAACTAACGAAAAAATCGGCCCGATCTAACCCGATGGCAATGGCAAGCCTACGATGAAGTATCAAGCGCCGCGCTTACTGACTTTTATCAACAGTCAGAAAAGAAGACCTGATCAAAGTCCAAGGAATCCCTCCTCTCCCACGATCAAGCGAGATCTTGATCAGGTGGCCAAAGACGACTTTTCTGAGATCCTTTTGCTAAGATCAAGGAGAAATTTCGTCAAAGTCTTCCGTTCCCCATCTTTACCTGAGCAGGATGATTGTGACTTGATTCCTCGTCGATCCGGAAATCCGGTGGAATTTCTGCCATCAGAGATCACGCCCAAGCCGAAGTGGGCCAAACGACGGCGTGACCAATTCAACACCCGGAACCTCTTCAGGTGGGAAGAAGAACTCCTTGGACTGCACTTCCTGCTCTTCTCTATCTATCCTGCTGAAACCTGCGAGCCTTTCTGTATTTTGACGAGGTGGATGCTCCGCTGGACGATGCGAATGATTGTAAGTTCAACCCAGATCATCCAGCAATTCAGTGGCGAGAGGCAGTTTATCAATCGTGAACCTCACAACAAGCCGCACCATGGCCAGCAACAGATATTATTTATGGCATTACCATGAATAGAGGCTGGAATCAGCAGGGTTGTTTCCAGTGGATTTGAGGAGTTGGGCTCTTTGGAGGTTTTGTTCGCCGTCCAGCTAAAGTCAAGGAGGGAATCAACATTGGCAATAAGGTTGAATGAGAATGCCATTGAAATTGGAATGGGGTTGTAGCCCATATTCCAAATGATATTGTAAAATTGTTTTTCAAGGCTTTAGCCAATTGTTTTATTTGCCTTCTAGCTAAAAGCAAGAGGCAATTGAATTATTTCAAGAATTGGGAATTGAAAATTTTTATTTAAAATTGATATAGGAATGTGGGCTTTAAGCCCATTCTAATATAATTCACAACAACAATCAGGGCCTTTAGCCAAACATTTTTTATCTAAAAATTTTTCAATCATGCCCATTCGTTAAAATGCTACATTCCACGCTCGTGTGAGCAGACCAAAAAACCGGGTACCATTTTTTTAGCTTCCAAAGAACTAGATTAATCTGCCGAATCCTATATCCGCTGAAACGCACATTAGCAAACAGGGATCTTCCGTGATTTCATCATGGGTATTCCCGATCATTGAGCCATTGTCCTTGATTTCTTTGGGGGTAAGTCAATAACTGAGGTAAGAAGAACAGTTTTAATGCTTAATAAAAAGAGGGCCCAGTCTTTCCTTCTGGATTAATCACCTAAATTCTCACCAAGCGAGAAAATTTGAATGTGCAGGATGACATATTTTGCCGTTCTCGTATCCAGAAATCTGTGATCATACAAGGTCTCGGGAATTTATATCAAAATCCAGGGAGTCATCATGAAAGCAAGACAATTCAGGAGATAATATGAGAGTTTATTTTGAGGATACGGGTTTGAGAACATTAAAGGGGAATTGGCTAAAGCCAGAATGAGTGAGTCATCTTTTTGCTTGCGGCTAAAGCCCAAGGTTCAATTCCCATAAACAAGGATAAAAATCGATTTTCTCAAAAAATCTCAATTAGGAAATGTGCTTTAGCTCATTCCATTGAAATCAGAAAGCCATATATTGCGGCTTTAGCCAAATTGTTCTTCAATTCAAAACGAGAAGGTAAGGAAGCGTAATCCCATTGATTCAGGAATTCCCGGCTTTAAGCCCTTTTCCTATTCACTCGGAAAATAAAATTAAATCCTTGTGGGACATTTGGGATATTGAATGCCTTGGGCCTTTAGCCCAACGGCATAGAAATGAAATAATTTAATAAAAAGGGCTTAAGCCAATCTATCCGTTTCATTTGGACTTTTAGAGCCAACCACTTTAAAAGAAATCCCCTAAAGTCTTAAATGAAATTCATTACACCTCTATGGCCGAAAGCCCTCCTTCCCCTCTTCTCCCTTCTGCCTTGTTTTACTCTTTACTGGATGTGATAAACCATTGAAACCTCCCCTTCACTCGATGAGGACACCCAGCTTGGTGGGAAACTACCAACGGTATTTCCAGCGAGATTGCCATGTGAAGGACGGGACACTAGGTTCTCCCAGGCTAATGCGCCGGGCTGCGGCTGTGGTGCAGAGCGATTGCCTGCCCGCCGGCTCCTCCGTAACCTCGCCTGGGTGAAAATGGGCACCTATTTTCCAGCGAGTACCGGATGGAAAGGACAGGCAATCACTCCTAAGCCACATTCCACCCGTGCGCCGGGACGAGAAGCTCAGATTTTTGCATGATATCTTTCAAAAACCTCGCCTAGTAGCCGCTACCGAACTTAGTCGACTGCCAATGCGCAATTATCTATTGTTGGCTACTGTGATTCCACAAGCACACTGGTGAATGATACAGTTCGGGTGATCCTGTCATGGCAGCCAGTCCGAACCGCGCCCACCGATACTACCTAAGGGCAATTCCGACCGCGCTTCGGAATCAAAACAATGAGCGAAGCCCGTGGCGCTTAAGGAATCATCTTCATCGCAGACTCTCCCCCGTTCTACCGCATACCGAGGCTCAGGCCAAAGATCTGGCCCTTTTGCGCTATATCGACCAGCGTGAGACTGTCACGGCTGGTGATCTCCTTCCATCTACCTTCCCCAACCCTCCGGAATCAATGCTGGGTTGATGCATTAAGACAAACCTCATCGCGAAGGCAGTGGAGCCGCAAAACGCCAAAGGAACTGACTTGATTGGGGGAGTCAGGGGCCATACCATCTGTATTCTTGAGCGTGCAGACCGCTTGAGTGCCGAGTTTTCAACCCTAAGCTACCGCCCGACCACCCGTTACATCCTCAACATCCTTGCTCGCCCTGCGGGCACAGAATCCCGAGCCTTGCTGATCCAGGCTTATTGTGCTCCACCGCACACCTTCGATGGCTTGGCTTGGGATTGCAAGCTTGTCGAATGGAGAACAGTTTGTATAATGTAACCGCATGGATGATCGGGCCTATTGTGGCCCTGCTCATTCACCCTTGGCAGAAAAACAGCTGGGTAAGCGGCCGGACTTCGCAAGGCCTTGATTTTTCGAATCGTGGCACGGGGGGAAGAGAAAGGATGCTTGGCTCACGCTATCTGATGCAACACCTTCCGTATCTCAAAGAAAGCATCGCCGCAAAAATATCAACTTGGATCAACTTCGTCCACCTAATTTCCACTCGGAGATCTTGACGCGTTCCAATGGCACTCGAATGAAACACCACCTTGGGGAACGAATGCCGCTGCTGTGGCGCGAGTAGCAGATTAAGGTTCAGAATGACCCCGAACCCGAACGTAACCTGATCCGCCGCTCTGAATCAATGGGTCTTCTTCGAAGCCGGACATTCCCTGCCCTAACAATTTCGTCTTTGGCTTTGCACCTGGATCTGAGAGGCGAACGAATCTACCGACAAATGGTAAAAAACCGTGAGGCTATCATACCCCCAAAGGATGATCTTAGAGCAGAAAAGATCAACTGGGCAAGCCTGCAGCAAGTTCAATAGTTTTTTTATGGACTGGTAGAAAAGGTGGCCGATGGAAACAAAACCAGCTTGGATAAGCCGGGAGCATAATCTAAAGGGCTGACAATCCTAGCATGACCAGAATGGGTTCTAACTGATTTATAGCTATGTATTTATAGGTAAGAATAGGTGCGGAACCCCCGCTCGGGTCGAATAAATCCCTTCTTTTACCATTTGCTATAAACAGAAATCCCTTCGGGATTGAAAAAACCTGAAAAAACGCAGCTACATACTCCAGAAATCAACCTTTTAAAATCGTATTTTAAATCATCATGAATTCTTTAACTAATTTTTATAATGATGAGTAAAAGACTTCCCCTATCAACTCAAGAGGAATTGAAACACATCGAATTTTCACGGCATTCGTGTATCTTTCAAGTTATGAATTGATCGGATTTGGCTGAATTAAATATGGAGTAGAAACTAAAGGTTTTTGAATCAGCTGCTTAAACCAATTGCTATTAGATTCCCCAAGAATTTCCGATTTTCAGATGATAATTTGGAAAAAGATAAAGCCTGGTCACAAATTGTGTATACTCGGTTCCAGATTTTAAAATATTCCCAGTTTAATCCCTTTTGCCTTACCGGGAACAAGCGTAAGTATGCTCTCGCAGTTTCTCAAGGAAATGAAATGCAGTTACACACGTAAGCATCCAATCTATTAAAGGCTTTTGTATCCATGCCAAGGGTCGGTGGTGTGCAGATAATATTTGATTCATATCATAGATTAGACAGAATGTGAATTCACGCAATTCGAATCTGATCAAAACACTTCGATCAAGATCTTTCAACCTTGGGGAGAGTAAGGATCATAATTCACTTCCAAGGTGTCTTTTTCGATGGCAGAGTCTTTGAGTGCATACGCAGTTGGCATCCCTGCATCAAATCCGCATCAGCCAAGGACAGATTATGCCTAATAGGACATTACATCAATGATTCAACCGCTAAGGCGGTCACTTGGCAAAGAAATAAAACGAGGCGGGATGACAGCATTAGACCATGCATCACAAATCCAGACTCCAAACAACTCGAAAATTGGATATGCGAAAAAAGCGAAGAGCAATACGGGAATTGAAATAAAAGTCTTTCGTACAATAAGCCATGATCGAGTTTCTGGATTACTGAACCAGCCAATCGAGAATTTATCATTTAGGCCTGCTTCGCTAAAGGACTAGGGAAAAAAATGGTTTGCCTTTCTCAAAGATTCACGAAAGTTGCATCAAGGTCATTGATTTTTAATCCCTAATTGAAATATGCTGATTCAATATGAGAAGAAACAAAGTCCTGTGAAATAGATCAAATGGCATCGCTCAATAGGATAGATTGATCCAGTCTGAACTATAAGGAGCAATTTAAAAGCCCATAATGAAATCTGTGAGGTTCAGTCGATAAAAAAAGCACTCTCAACTCAATTAATAAATGACTCCTTGACAGCTATTTGGAGATTATCTTCGCTATCCAAAAACAAAGCGCACTAGGATGCAGCAAGGATATTAGTCTAGGAGATCCACTAATCGAAAGCCGGGAATCAGCCCGAAGTTGGATTCTTTTGGATTTTAAGGGAGATGGCTTCAAGAAAATTATTTTATTTTTAGAAGAAAAGTAAAAAAGTAACCCAATAGAACTACTAATGTTAAAGCAATCATTTTTTTAAAAAAAAGATTTATTAGAACTTTCCTTTTCATGACCAATAGATATTTCAATGAAGAATATCTAATTGAGCAAACTTTAAAGGGTTGAAATTACACGGCTCACCTAATATCACAGATCGAAACTCGCTTGAGCAGAATTTCCATGAGACCAAAATTGAGGCATTAAATCCGGAGTTTCGCTTTCAAGATAATGAAATTCCTGCGATTGAGAGAAATTAACATAAGGAACCGGAATGTTTTTTGTAGCCTCCAAAAAACTTCGAGAAGACAGTATTTTCCAGAAGAAGATTGGTACTCCCCTACAATACACTTTGTAAATATCAAAAGGGCTGGTGCAAAATGAATTTGGAGGTCATCAGAACAGTTTGAAGGAATAAATACAGGAAAATAGCAATCATCGCTATGACGTAATTCTTCTTATAAATGCTTGCCAGTGGTTAGAGATTGAGTTAGAAGGAAACTAGATATTTTTCTCGCCGCGCAAAGCCAATGAGCAAGCAAATTGTGGAGTAATAAAACAGAACCTGGCAATGGCTATGGGCAGAATATCGGGACTACCAACACAACCTGAGGCCTTTCTTCCTGTGGCGACAGTCGGAGAATGGCACAGGGGAACTCCTGCCTGAATAAACCTATCATTTTCTCGTTTGGGTGTTTGCAGGCCGCTGTATTGCTCTCGGTGGTTGCCCTCCAGGGCTCCTATCCGCGCGCGCCTTTTCTGGAGTGTGCTGCTGTGCGCTCTGCTGGTCGTTGCTACTGAATCAATCTGCCTGCGGAGCACGCCATCTTGTGGCCATCCTTTTGGTTGCCGGTTTTACGTTTCTGGCTGGTCGCTTTCTTGGCCGGGTTGGTTCGCTTTGTCTTCATCGAATGGAGGCGCACAGCGGCACTAATGGGTGTGTTTGGCTCAATTTCCTGTACTTACTATTCCTGTGGCAAGTTCAGTTTCCTCAGGCCTAATCCCAAGTTTACTATTGAAGGTTGAGTAAGCTTTTTAGAGCAAGTATGGTTGAGTACACCAGTCGGCGTCAATGGCCCTGCAGGGCGGGGACTGGGCGGCGAGCCCGATCAGGGAATGAAACTGCGCTGGCCCACATGCCGTCGTAACGGATGGCTCGATGATTGGGAGGGATCGAAGCGATGCGGTTACCGCCGAGAGATGTGACTCCCTTCGACGTTTGAGGCCGGCTGAGCCATTCGTCCGGCTCATAGTCGACTCGAGCCAGCTGCAAACCTTTGCCAGCGCCGCCCTCCGGAGCCAAGGGCCAGCTCCTGGCGTGCCGCTGGAACACCAACGGGCTGGCCCGGAGCGCACGCAGCACCTCGGCCACCTGCGCGTTGGTGCGGGCCCACGGGCCAGCCGATCGCCAGACACGCGACCAACCAGGGGCAGAGCCGCGAGCCACTCCACGGCGCGGAGTGCACCTCAGGAGGAACGTCGCGGTACCAGTGACCGATATCCGCACCTCCCACCCCCGGCACGGCAGCAGGGGACCTCCAGACGGACTGAATAGCCAGTCAACCCGGCCCAGCTGATC
>Ga0163217_1043870_pt1 | contig 10932 bp, 8 predicted proteins | sample SynspAceP_FD_185933 | JGI IMG/M metagenome (GOLD analysis project Ga0163217, IMG submission 185933) | Saline lake microbial communities from Ace Lake in Antarctica - Synechococcus sp. Ace-P (PacBio error correction) | ecosystem: Environmental > Aquatic > Non-marine Saline and Alkaline > Saline ...
AAGGGAAGAGGATTCGATAAAGAATTTTGGGGGGCCTAGCAAAAGGGACCAAGGCCGAAAGCCTGGGAGTTGCCCCATTAAATTTCGGAGGGACCCGTTTTTTATGGGCAATGCTATAATTTTTTTTTGCCTGCTATGAAAGAATGAAATGGAATAATTCAAATGTTTTTGTTTTACAGATAAGTTTTAGGGAGGTTATGAAAAAGTTTTTAAAAAGTAAAATTGCACTTAAATAATAATTAAGTATACAATCCCTTTTACTTGCTAAAATCTGTATTGTTTTTCAATTATTGTGGCTTCCACCGTTTTTTAAAAGCTGCATCCATTTTTGGGCATTATTGGCCGCTAGTTTGATTTTTGGAATTTTTTTCCGGACTGCCCTTGGATCAAACTCAAATTAAAACCATTAACGATGGATTTGGGTGCTAACCATAGGTTGGGATTGGCATCATAATTATCCGCCGGGACTGATCATAGGCACTTTTTCTGGAAAAGTCCGGGCGCGGGGCCTAAAGCTTTGCCAACCTTGTTTTAACGCAAATTATAGGTCCAAGGCGCGATACATAATGGCCATGGGCTTTTATAGGTTATTTTTGTATCCATTACCGTCTTTTGCAGATAGCGGATTTATTATTGTTTTCCCCACGGTTAAATAGAGCGTTATGAACGACACAAAAAGCGAAATTATCCTTGGCAGGAACTACAGTGGGCTTTTGTCACTTCGGCACTCATTGGGCTCAATCGCACACAATGTGCCGCCAACTCCGGGCCCATTGGGCGGCGGCAGGAATTATAGGTGCCCAGATTTGGGGCAGTTGATCCTTTTTGGGTAATGACCAGCAAATACCGGCATTGTTAGTTTTGTAATATTAAATTTGCGCAAAAAAATAGGTTCCAAGATATTTATTGATCCCCGCTCCCAAGATAACCGAGGAAAACAATCAATACCAACTAGAAAATGCTCCATACTGGTCTTTAAACTCCTTTATTCCTATTGTATATCCCAATATTACTAATTGTGTTGAGGTCGCTTTGAATTGGAATACCCGAACCCTGCCTTTGGAGAGGGGACTTTTAATTGGCTATTGGTTTATGGTCGGTAAAATCCTGTGGTGGCTTTATTGATAGGTATGGGTTTTTATCCTTCACATTACCCACCCCAAAAAATTGGATAGAAGGAAATGTTGGGTAACATACGGGTGGATTGGGGAAGCGCTGACTTCGGCGGCTATAATTATTTTAATCACCGGTGCTGGTGGCGCCTTTGGGAAGTATTGCAGACTCGGACATAAGTTCCTTGTTGGAAAATCCAATGTCACGAATGGAAATTTAGGGATAATGGCTTCCATTCCTTATTGCCCTGCGGGCCATTAAGACAGCCCAAGGCTCCTCTAAACCGTGGCCATTATTACGAACTTGCGTCCTATTATTGCCCCTTTAATCCTGCAATGGGTTTTGATACCGAGGTTTCAAGGCTTTGGCGTAATACCATCGGTGCAGGTTGCATCCGTGGTGTCCCAGCCAAGCGATAGCTTTTTTAGGGTATTTAGAACCCAATTAAGTGATATGAAGGTTAAATCAAAGGGGTAAGGACACAATAGTTTGGGATCTGCCATTTTGGGCTTTTCAGCATGATAGTTTTAAACCATTATCAGTTTAATTAATATAATTTAAAAAGAAATGAAAGTTTTTAAGACCAACCAGGGTATTTTAATTGAAAAAGACAGTAAATTTTATCTAATGGGACGGACTGGGATGCGTTTATTAATAGACGAATGACATTTATGCCAAAACCCTGAGCATAATTTTCAAACTAAGATTCTATTGGAAACAGCGCTTCTTTGTTGAATGGAAGTATATTGCCTTCCTGTAGGGCGCCAAGAAATTTTGGGCCCTCTGGGTAACTTATTACAGCAGTGGGAGGACCCGTATGAAGATCCAAAAGATGCGGGTGGAGGCGATTTTTTATGACGGGTGTAAATAATGGCAGAAAGGCCGGAATTGTTTTTTTAAAAGTACTGCTAGCCGAGCTTGTGGCATAAACAGGATGTTACGGATCAGAAAGGATTCTAAAATGGAAATGTCCTGAGCCGGATTGACATTGGTAAATAACGCCTATGCAAAAATAATAGGGTATACCATTTGGTAATGGATATGAGTTCTAGGATATTTGAGGGGGAGAAATCCCTTATACCTCCCGCAAGCCAAAAGTTATTGATGGAGCAGGCGCTGTAGGACCTTGTAATTTGGCTTAGCCAAGGAACCCATCGCTTATGGATACCAAATTAAAATTCAAATTGTTCGTAAGGCAATACTGTTTTCGAGGGTGAAGACAGAGGTGGGGCCAAATGAAAAGAAAACTTCCGATCTAGTTAGCTACCTGTACGTGGAAATGTCTTTTCCCTTATGTAGTCTAATTAATACGGGACCGGGTGGTGCCACCGGATTCCTTACAACTTGATCAATGGAGACGTTATTGGATATTACTGTTGATTCAATTGGGACCCCTATCCAATACGGTAGCTAGTTTTGTAAAATTAAAATAAGAAAAATGTCCACCTCCGAAAAGTTAACAGGAATTTGAAGAAACCCTGATCCAACAGTTCCGCCATCAGCATGCCTGGTCCCGAAGGCTTTTTGAGTGCATGTGGTTCGATTGTTAAGGGGGATTGGGAGGCATCCCATAAATATTGGCCGGCAGGAAGCAGAGTGGCAAGATAACATAGATTCGCCCCCACACGGCCTGCGTATGGCCTACAGCCCCGCCGCACCGCAACATCCACCTCGCATCTCGAAGGCTGCCGGCACCACCCCACAGCCCAATAATGGAAGAGCTGGATCACTGCTTATTTTTGCACAGGAAAGAAGGAGATAAATTTAATGCGGGTTTATGGTATAGAATGGCAGGGGAAAAACATTTCCTAAACAAAAACTTGGAGAGGAGCAACGAGAATTGGTGGAATATTTTTTAGACCCAAAAAAATAATTGTAATAGCAGTTTTGGTAGAAATGGCTTAGACGTTATAATAAAAACAAATAGGCCGTGGAATTAGTTTCAGCGGCCTATTTTGCCTTATACATTTATTATCCTAACTGGTTCTTACATTTAGGAGTATTGGAAACACAGTGGTTATGCTTAATATCGGAATATTCCGTAGGTAAAAAAGAAAACGGGTACGTTTTTTGGAAACATTATTTTGGATAATTGGGTTTCTGTTTTTAATTTTTATTCCATACTGGGGAATCGGAAATGATTTCGCAATGGGCATCCCTACTGGCCTGATTTTCAAATGTGGTTCAATATACAATGAGGTTTGGGCATAGTAGGCAGCTGACAATACTTTCTCGTAGAACGGCATTAAAAGCCTAATGCATCAAATAGCGATACTCTCCCCCGCCATTTGTGAACATGTCTACCTTGTTAATGTATTTCGCCGGAGTGGCAAGACCATAGCTTCTTAATTTCGTATACACGGTCTTTTAACGAGGTCCAGTAAGAGGTTGAAGGCTTCATTCTAGGCATATCAACCGAAAAGCTTTAATAAGGACTGATTTCAACCCTACCTAAAGGAGGATCTTATAGGGTGCATCCCAAGAAATCCTTGTGGCAGATGTCAATATAACTTTGTCCCTTTTTGCAGTTTTTGCATGTCCAATGTTTCCAATCGGCAAATGCCTTTCAATAGGGATCAAGCCTTAATACTTCTTGGATTAAGGAGTCTATGGTTCTTCGGTTTTAAACGCTACGTGGCTTTTAATATTCAGTTTTTTTAAAGTGGCAGGTATAAGGATTCACTTAGGGTATTTGTCCGTACTTTTTTTTCCTGTTCCTCGGTGTCCAAAAGATAGGTTTTTTAAGTTGGTAATATTCCCGTGGTGGGCTTGGCCCCATGGTGCTTAAAGTGAATTAATAGAAAAAGAATAGGCAGGTATAGGCTTTGGTACATTAAATGTCTGAATTAGGATAAAATATTGAATTTTTTTTTTTGACGATTGGTAAGGTAAGTGTTTTTCCTAAATAAATGTCATAGTTCTTTAATAAAACAGACACTGTTGTCCATGATTCCTTGTAATTGGCCGTAATTGGGAATGGAGAGATAACCATTTTTTTTTTATAGAGGGAAAGGCCTCTGGCTGTCCTAAGTCCTGGTTTCCAAATATACAGGAATGGAATTCTTTCTCCCGTGCCCATATTCTCGCAACTCTTTAAATCATTGGAGCGATTCCTTTCCCCGTTCGCCGTTTGGTTGCAACATACATTCTTTTTTAATTTCCATGATGTCGGCATTTAATCCTTTATAGCACCACAACCTACGGGCTTGTTTATTCCGATAGGCAAACTACAAATGGGAGGTTTTCTATGCATTGAATTGTGCATAGAAGTCATGTTGATTCCCCATCCCTTTGTTTTTTAGATCGGACAATCGAGTAGATGACCAAGCGCTATAAAATCCAAATCCTCTTGGATTGCGTTCTTTTTATCGTCACCATAATAATTCCCCATTTTCTTAAAGGCAATGTTACAATAAGGCCACGGCTTCATAAATAAAAAGTTTTAAGAGGAATATGAATTTTAACTTTAATAACACCGATTTGGAAAGTGGGGGTAAATTGCTTTGTCGGCATGTACTTAATTAAGGAACCAGAAGCATTGGCCTCTGGGAAAGTAGGGTTGCACAGCATTGTTGAGGGAATAAGTCGTATGGTAGAAGCATAAATTTTTTGCGCGACCCTTTCCGTAATTGTCGTGATAATTAAAAGTCTACCAAATCCCTTTCTTTAAGTTTGTTGTGGCTGCCTATCCTTGGTATTCCATTAGTATAATCCTTCTTCATTAAAAATGCCTCTTAATAGCGTATTTAGTCGTAGATAGTGGTGTTAAACTGATCATGGCTTCGTATGGCAATCATTAAAAGTTCATCTGCTTGTAAAATAATGGGGCATCGCTATTGAAATACTGAAATTGGCCTTCCCCGTTGAGGTATTATAAGGAATTGTCAACGTGGCCCATTCGGTAATAAAAAGCCTGAAGGCTGTCTTACTCCTTTGGTTATAGTTTGTTAAAAATCCCTGGAATACAAGCTTCATACTGTCGCCTGATGTGGTCATAATGCTTGCAGGTAATTTTTCCCAATCCACCTTTTGAATTTTCCAAGGGTGGCCATGGCCCAAATTCAACAAACAATGGAAGGCTCGCTCAGCAATGGGGAGGAATATGGGCTTAAGACTTCCTTTATGAGCTATGAACAAACCTCCCCATGGGAATTTTCAACATTACAAATTGTAAATTCCCCCTTAATAAAGATCTTTTGTCGTCTTCCCAAACAGGGCAGGATGATCGCTTCCTTGCCATGGATAAGGTGGCTACGGTTGAGATTTGGGTGGATACCTGAACGGTAAGATCACCTTTTGAAGCGCTTTTGCAGTATACTGACGTATCCGGGGTGGCCGATAGAAAATTACCTCCCATGGCAAAAAAGAACCGCCTTGCTTTTCCCGAATGCATGGGCCTTTAATTACTATCTACAGTATCAAACCGCATGTTTTGCGAGTGGATTGGATCAAATACTTTTCCAAGTTGTCCAATAATGATTTTTGGAGGCTGTTCGTAGATCCCCTGGTTCGGTCTCTGTACATTGCTGTTGGCCACGAACAGGGGCAGGTGCCGGCACCGGGTTTTTCCCGATGTTCCCTTTAAAAGTAAAAGATTGACAATTTCTTTTATAGTATTTACGGAATTCTTGTGCTGGGTAAGTCCCCCATGGCCAGCAAGCAATAATTTAGTTTTTTCTGCCCAAGATGTTGGCAACAGTTTGTTATCTTTTCGAGTGTATTCCACATTCGGCTCTACAAAGCACATTTAAATCTAGTTGTTTTATAATGGGCTAGGTAATCTTTAAATCTAGTGTTTTTTCTTTCTATAGAAGGGAAAGAATCAAAAACACTACCTGGAAGCTGATCTCCCATTGCCAACATAAGTTTTAACATGGCTGGAAGGAGTGCATGAATCCCCATTTATCTTTACTTTGCAGATATAGATCGGTTTATTTTGGACTTTAATCCCCAAGGCCCCCTTCAATTCTTGCCGGGTTGCCCTGAAATTTAAAAGGCCTGGTCTCAATAATGGGGTTTATTGGAAATAATTGTGGCACCATTAATCTTTGGCCTTTTTTAGGTGCCTTAGCATTCTTGGAATGATGGTGCCCCAGGATTCCCTGGCCCAATATCAGGATGACCTCGTATTGTAGAAATCTTCTAAGTTTTTACAACCCTTTGCCTATCCAAGGGTATCTGTTTAAGAGCCACACAACTGTCTCATACACATATTACTGGCAATCCGGCACATAATTATTGTGCCATACTCCCTTTACAAAAAGTGATAAAGAAATGGCGGCCTGCGTTACTGGTTTCTGCCGAGGTTGGTAAAATATAGCCTCATCAAGGGTTTATTTAAAGCATTGAGATGCTCTGCTATTTTATGAAAAAGCGCCTTCCATTGGTTATTTCTTGATAAAAGTTCCGATCCTTTAGGTAGGTACATAGGTTGCTGCGAGCCTCCCTTTTTGCCAATTTTGTAGGTCGGAAAGCATAAAGTAATTGTGAGAGCAACTATTTTTTTAACAAATTGGCATCCAATTTTTTGGTGGTGGCTTCCCTCGGCAATGCCTTGGCACCATTTCACAATATTCCGCTATAGTGCTTCGTCTCATACATCTGGGTCTGGCCCAAGCGCAGCCAGGACAGTCGATTCCAACCTTTTTTGGTTGAGGTTTGGCAGCGCCTTTTATCCCCTTCCAGTCCCATTTCGCCAAAAATATGTTTTGGCCTGAAGAAATAACTGCAGGAATCCTGCAGCCACTTTTTTAAGGTTCTGTGGTTTTTTTAGACGGTTAAATTAGGCTGGGGACGTTGGGCTTGGGCCTAATTTTTCAGGGTTTTTTCGCCATTAATATTTGCTTGTTGCCGCGGGGTTAGGGTAATTGTTCCGTTTGGTCTTCAATGCGTTCATCAAACAAAAAAATCTTTTTTCCAAAAGTAGGTGTATGTATGTCCATTTCCATGATCAATAATCATTCGCAATATCCTTACAAGATTGCTATCTGCACATTTTCTTACTTTCAAACTTTGGTAGAAATAGGGTTAAAGTGTTTTTTTTTGGAATTCCGCTGCAGGCCGGTGATACCCTCCTTGGCCATTACCATAAACCAAAAGGTTTAATTCCGTAAATCTTGTGTGCTCCTCAAAGAAGCCCTTTTTCCTGTAGCACGCCTAACTTCGGAAACGGGGTTGAGCCGCTGTAGCGAATAGAATTAACCTTGTATGCCTTATCTTATATCAACCAAATTTTATAATCTGAGTATATAAAGTTATGGATTACACAGATCAGCCTCAAAGTTTAGTTTTCTATATTTTAATTCGATTGCTCCAGTTGTAGATAATTGTAAACGGGTTTTAATTTTACAAAAGCCTATTAAGGTAATATCGTTTCTCACTGCCATTCCTATAGGCCAAGCTAGATGGCGCTCTACCGGCCATAAATAAAGTGAATTCCGGCCATGGGGCCGCCTTTTGAATCAACTCGAAGCTGCACGACGCTTAAGAAAAAATAAAATACTGGTTTAAGGTATTGGTCCTTGTTTGAAGAACTATGTCCAATGAGTTTATCCAAGGCATTATGTCTACCTACGTCTTTCCCGTACATTAATTAGTTGGCCTTGAGTATGAATAGGTGCAGCTGCAATGTATTCCCTCCGGTGTAATTAAATATTCTGTTGCTGGCTGTAGTATCCGCGGGAAAGGTTTGAATGAGATTTTTTCAATTTAAAATCCGATGGGGGAAGGGGGAGGCGACATACTGTTTTTATAGGCATCAAATACGGTTTTTGCCGGCAACCACCACAGCTTACTTGCTGGTGTAAAAATGTCTTTCTAGTTTGCCTGAGATCTACTTTTCCGAATTATTTAGTTTTGGACATTAAACACTATTTTTGATTAATAATAAACCTCTGGTAATTTGAATGGGGCCGCTTTTTAATAAATTCCCTTCAGTAAAAAGAAATCCTAAGGCAAGATCCTCGATCAATGGCCGGGGGTCCTCATCGTGATGGAAAATAATTTTATTGTAATAGGTGAAACCTTAAATTAAAACCTGAATACTAATTTCCCAAGGTTCTTCAACCTGCAATGGGCAATCGTGTATATTCCCTCAAGAGTTTCGTCTCCTGTATTTTTAATGATTTTTTAGAGACTAATAGATCTGCTTTTTTCCTGAATCATAAGTATGTGGTTTATACCTTGATAGAAACTCCTTCGGAAACATTTGCTTTCCGGTCCGTCAAAATAAAAAGTCGATACGGGCCTAAATTAACACCAAAGCAACCTACTTGGTAACCAACATTTGTTGGTCCTTTCTAATTGTTTTTGTTATTGTTTGGCCGATCTAAAAAATGTAATGCGTATGGCCGCCAATAAGTTAGATCAATATTCTCCTGTGCTGGCCGCCATTTTAAGGTGCGTCCCGGTTTTGTGGATTTTGATATTGATATCCTTAAATGGGAAAGGCAAATAATTAAATCACACTGCTCTTTTTCCTTTAATGTAAGGCTTTTTCTTGGGCTATTTCTTATACGGGTCTAGGTATACGGTTTCTTGAAATATAACTTTTGGTTCACTAAACGACAAGTTCTATTCCGCAATCCAAAAACTCCAATTTTCACACCATCTAACAAGATAAGTCTTATAGGCTTTACAATGCCGCTTACATGAGGGTATTGGGTAAATCATAATTGGCGGATAGAAAATCGAACTAGCGTGGGGAAGTTGTGAATACAGTCCTTGGATGCCCAATTGTCAAAATCGTGATTACCAATGGTACGGCGTCATATTTAAAAAGGCTCAATAGTTTAAGATTCCTAATTCGCCCCATAAAAATTGAAGTAGGGTGTACCCTGAAAAATAATCGCCGGCATCGGAACTAAAAGTGTATTTGGATTTTTCCTTTCTTATTTAGTCGACGCAAAAGTAGCCCTTCTTGCCAGGCGCCAAGTTGGGATAGGTTTGAATGGGTTTTATTGGAAAAGGGTCTATGTGGCTATGGACATCGTTCGTGTGTAAAGAATGGTAAATATGGTTTTGCTGGAAGAATATGGCAAGAATTTCAGACTGGCCGCCTAAGCCAAATAAATGTAGAAGGAGGCCAGTTGTTTGTGATATAAATTTTCTACGATTCCATCATTAATCAATTTTATAAATCGGTTATCTTCCATACGCGTTAATAGTGTCCAATTTTCATGAAAATAAGCGATCATGTGTTTTCTAATCAAGTAATCCGAATCGTAAGGAAGATATAATCTTTTTAGAAAATCCATACTAATCGCCACCTGTCACCAAATAAATCCGAATGTAGCAAAAAATAGGTCCTATTCTCGTCAAAGGTTCGCCTTGAATGTTAATCCGCTTGTAAACTTTTTATTTTTTATACAAGTGATTATTTGAATCCCTGCAATAGGGTGGGCAACGGAGAACTTTAATAGGAACGATACCATAGCCCTAATTGCTTTGCCCATCCAATTTCGGCTATAACGCAACCGGAATTTTCAAAAATGGCATTACTTCATAAGCAAGTAACGTTCTGTAAATGTTAATCCTGCTGAAATTCAGATCGTAATACTTCCAAAATTAAGCAGTAACAAGAATCTAATTTATTACCAGTCCTTGTTGTAAAAAACAGGGTCTACTTCATGCATAATATATCTGCCATTAAATTGCCCGCGAGTATTCAGTGTGCCGTCCGTTTTTGGAATATGGGCCCTTGGGGCAAAGGCCCAGGATGCTATCCCAATACCTGGGTTGATCCTGTTATGATAGGGGGAATAATGTTTTTCAATAGAATCTTTGGAGTAGCGGCGTTTTGACCTGAATCTTTGTCCTTCTATGTTTCCTTAGTTTGGGAACCGTATCATTACAGGCCAGGAAGATCACACATGTTACAATTATAAAAAAATTTTGTTTTTTTTTAAATCCATATACTTCCTTACCTTCGTGTAAAATATTGCGTTGATAAATAATTTAGCATTTACATTCTTGATAATGTAAAAATACAATGTTTTTAAAAGCGCTTAAGGAAAAAATTAAATTTAGGGTCGGTAAAAAGGTTTTTTTACAGCGGGATTGAATGCGCCATCACAGCTGGTAATCGGGAAAAAACGGTATAAGTTCTGTAGGTTTGTATTGGGTGGATTTGGACGCATTTGGAAATAACGAATGCCTTTTATTGAGTTTCGTGATGAATTTTCTTTAAGGCCCAATTCGGTAAAATAATTGGTTACAAGAAATTTTATACGATAAAACTCTCCATATTCCACACCGGGTTTTTTCCGATAAGGAATTTGGGATGGAAAGCAAATAATTCGGAAAACAGGCTATGCTTGGAATTTTTTTAAACAGGGATAATGATTATTGGTAATTATTATTACAGATGAAAAATTATTATTTAAATTAATGACGTTAAAAGCCAAAGGCAAGGTTAAAAGGTAGGCCTTTGTAATGTTAGATAAAAAATTTAAATGATTTGGATAATTGAATACCCGCCATTAAGGAATTTCCAAACAATTCAAAAAAGGAGTTTACGGAAATTACTTAACGGGTTTTAAATGAGATTAAATAATGGAACAGTTTAGTATGGTACAGGTGTTGCCTTGGTCATCCTTTTTAAGGAAAGATTGTTTCTATAGATTACGATGGCATTGACAAGAAATCGTAATTATTGTGTGAGATGGTGAATAGATTACTAGTTGTTCTAGGAGGGACTACTGGTGAATCTGTTTGTAAATTTATCGAAAAAAGAAAAGACAACAGGTTATACAAACCATTTGTTTGCCAACGCAAGGAAGGCTTCCGTTGGTTTTAGGTGTGGGAGGTAATAATACTGGC
>Ga0163217_1046427_pt1 | contig 10932 bp, 15 predicted proteins | sample SynspAceP_FD_185933 | JGI IMG/M metagenome (GOLD analysis project Ga0163217, IMG submission 185933) | Saline lake microbial communities from Ace Lake in Antarctica - Synechococcus sp. Ace-P (PacBio error correction) | ecosystem: Environmental > Aquatic > Non-marine Saline and Alkaline > Saline ...
GTCTTCCGAGTTCCAGCGCTGCAGGGCGCGGCGAATTCCACTCCGTGCCCGTCCTAATGTCCAGGGCCAACCACGATCGCTGCTCGACTCGGACGCGCTACGGTCCGGTGTCGGACGCGCTGACGGTGCTGACGTGCCTGGAGGCCGCCGACCTTCCGCTATCGGCGAGTGTCTCGATCCACGGGATGGGTCTCACCCGAACCTCATATGGTCGAGAAGCTCTGCTGCCTGCCTGCGCTTACCCGGGGCGGAACTGGACGCTGGAACAATTGGGCTAATGCATAACCTTTCGCTCGACGGTGCCGGGCACGACGCCTATGCGCCCTGCGACTGGCGATCTTGGTGCGCCCGTTCTGAACACTGGGCGCTCGGCATATTCACAAACGCGCCGCGCACAGGGCCGAATGAACACTTGCGTGATGCGGGCATCGCAGGCCGCAGCCTCCGCGAGACGGAGGGCGGCCTCGGCCATTACATTGGTAAGAGTGACCTGCAAGCGTGCGCGCACGCGCGAGGTGCGGCTGGAAACTGCTGCCGTTTCGGCGCGTGTGGCAGGATTCTTTCGGGTTGGCGGATCAGGGCCGGGCGCGACACGCGGTTTTGCGCGCGGCGCTGGAGGCGGAAAGGTGGGGGCAACGTCATGATCCGCGGGCCCGGCTGGACGCACGGGCAGTCCGCAGGAACTGGGCGATCCCGCATGCGCTGGAGGCCACAAGGCGGCGGGAGGCGGCGGAAGGCTTGTCTGGCGTTTTCGTCGTCGTCCTCAAACTGCCCGCCCGACCGTCCCTGGGCCGTCGGCATGCGGAAGCGGCCGACGAGCTGGCAACCCTTATGCGGATCCGATGCTCGCACACCGGGTTTTCCGGCACGCGTGCAGGCTATGAAATGCTGGAAGCAGCTCGCGCCGCCCTGCCTATGAGATACGCGACGTGCTCGGCGACGATCGTCTGGAAGAGCTTGATCGACGCGGGCGTGGGAGACGATGGCGCTTCGCCTCGGCACGGTGAGGTCGGAGCAAATGAGACTGAGCGCGCCGGAAGGGTCGACTTCTGAACTCCGCATACCCCCGGCCCGCTCCTCAACCGAGGCCCGCGCCCCGGCCTGCGCGCGCACGCGTTCCGGCCCATTTTCCGACGGCGCGTAATGAAACACAGACGTCACTATCTGCTACGCGCGCCGGAGAATGAGTCCTAGGTAGAGCACCGGCCGTTCAGTCCGTGCTGTCCGTGCGCGTCACGCATCTGCATTTATGGTCTCCGCAAGCCCACACCCATCACGCCATTCAGTACACGCCCGCCAAGGACCTGCTGGCTCGGCGCCACCGCTCGATCACGCAGGAGGGGCCCCTTGACGCTTCGTCGACCGGCCAGCGCAGGGCTTCCACGCTGCTGACGAGCAACAAACGGGCGTGCATTAGAACGAACGGTCAAGCTTTCTCCTCTTGGGCTGCAACGGTCTGGACGGATTGGTTATCGCCACGCGTTTCTCCCGCTCGAGGGCAACGACGAGGTGGGCTCCGCGCCGTCCTGGGCGGCGACAAGTGCAGATTAGCGCGGCCCCGGAGTCTAAAGGTGGTCGACCCCGCATTGGCCTTGCAAGCGCCCACGCCCGGGACGCAGAGGATTCTTCGTGGCCAGGTTTCCTCAACGGCGCCTGCGAAGGTTTCGCCGACCCTCGCTGAAACAGGCGGAGGAGGAGTTGAACGACTTTTCATAAAGGCGCGCGACCGCATACGAACCCTGCGCCGAGGGCGCAACCGGCTGAGGGAGATTGATGCAACGCTGTAGCAGACGCCCGGGCTCGATCGCTCAGCGACGTCGCTCGGTGCGAGCTCGCACACCACACGCGGGCGAGGGATCGCGCACGTTGCCCGAGTGCCGAACAGGCCTGCCGCGACGCCAACCACGGCCCGCGACGACACCAAGCGCCAGGATAGCTAATACTGGAGACGTACGGCGCCCCGGATAATTTCGAGCGGTCAGCGGGCAACCCCTCGCCGACCGCTACGCTCAGCGCGACACGAGGGCACGCAAATTGCGCGCGGAGAGGCGCGGCCATCCACGCTTCAGGAGATCGCCCCAAAACGGCCCGGTCCTGCCGAGCAGGAACGGGTTGGATCAGCCTCCGATCTGCGGCGGTTGAGCATGCCGTGCAGCGGAGCGAACTGCGGGGCGGGCGGAGATGCGAAAGCCAGGGGGCGGAGGCCGAAGACAACACGCCAGACCAAGTGTTGGTGATCTCGCTCGCAAGCAGCGACAACGCTCTCCGAGCTGTGCGCCTGACCCGCGGAGCGGAACGCATCCGACGGCAGGCGCAGCACCGTCGACCAAGCAAAGCCCGGCGAACCTCGACCAGTGACACGGCGAGCGTGAGCGGCACCCGTCGACGGACGGCGACGCGTACGCGGACGAGCTGAGGCAGTGCGTCTCCGCCACGCTGGCCGGCGATGCCATCCTCAGACTGGAAAGCCAGGTTGTGAATATGCCGTGGGTCAGCGCAGCAGAGAGAGTGCGGAGAAAGCGAGCCGAGGTCTCTCCGGCGGGGGGAGGCCACGCCCGGCTGACTGAGCCACGGCGGCGGAGGTCGGGGCTTGGAAGGTGCCGAATCCGGCTGAAGTCGTCCTGCCACGTGAATGTGCGCAACGGCCTGCGCGGAGGCCGGCGCAAGGGCGTGCGCGAGACCAGCACGGCGATCACCTGGAAGGGATGCGCGCGATCCTCGCGATCCGGCCAGGCACGTTGCGCTGGCCGTGAGCGCGCCAAGCCGGAACGTCGGCCAGTGAGAAGTCGAGGAGACCTGCGCAGCTGCGAGCGTCGGCCCGGGCGACGTTGCCGCGAGGCGGAGGCACCCCGCGCCGCCTCCACAGGGTCACTGAGATGCTCTGCCGACGACCTCGGGGCGAGGACGCCTGAGAGGCCTGAGCCGGCAACCATCGGAGGAGTCGGGTACACACGCTGAGAGCGCGGAAAAAGCCAGAGTCTCGCGCGAGCCGCCGGCAGCTACAGGCCGCCGGCGGGCTGGCGCGACGGCCGATGCGGTGGGCGGAATCACCCCACGCTCGGAGCCGTGGTCGCAGCGAGACTGCGGTGAGCGCGGGAGCGAGCCCGCGCATCGAAGGCTGCCAGACGCAGCCGACGCTCACTATGCGGCGCCTCAAGCACGAGAGAAAGCGAATCGAAGCAGGGCGCAGTAAGCGAGCGACACGGATAGGCACAGGTTGGCGAATCGACGCATTGCGAAGCGTCAGCGCCAGGAGGGCACTGAAGTGCTGGTCGGCCTCTGTCGCTCTAAGCGAGAAGCAGGGGATCGACAGAGATCAGCCGCCCCGACACGGCACGCGAAGCAGCCTTGGCCGTGCATCCGTCGGCGCGCCGGAGACCACCACGTTAACGGGCGCGAATCCCGTTCGAGCGGGCGATGCGCGGCGACGACGACGCCCATTCAGCCCATCGCAACAGCCGGCTCCGCCAGAGGCACCCGCGAGCTGGCACTGCACCTAGCTGGCGGCTCGCGACACGGCACGCGAAGCGCGTCAGCCCTTGCACCATCTACGCGATGGACGGACGAGCGCCTGCAGTGCGGCCTGCGTGAGCTCGCGAGAACATTAACATCCGCGAGCGCGGGAGATCAGGCGTGAGCAGTGAGGGCTTGCAACAACCAGCCCACGACATGTGCCGCCGCAGGCTGTCGCGGAGGCGTGCGGAGAGGCTCGTGCAGCTGCTAGTGGGCCCCTTGGGTCTTCGCGCGAGACTCGCATCAAGGCTGATGCGGCTGGAGTAGCTAGCGCAGCTGAAATGGCTGGGCATTATCCCCTGAGAATCGGTCATTGCCAGACTTGCCCTCCGGCTCAGGAAGCGCGCGAGGCCGAGGATCTTGTGGCCAGCGCTGCCCATAGTTGCGGAGCGCGATCGACTGCGCGCGCGAGTTGGTCCTCCCCTCGGACAGCATGCCGGTACGGTATCAACGCGCCCGCGCTCGTTGCGGTGATCAGGCAAGCGCACTAGTAGCGCCAGAGCCACGCGCCCCGAGCAATGCCATCGGCAGGAGGCCCGAATGCGGAAACGCAAGGCCCCCGTTCGGAAAGCCGTCATTGCAGGGACACAGAAGAAGCGAAGGAGAAGGCCTGCTGATGCTGCCTGACCCGCCCCTACGATTCCGGGTTTTCCGGGCTCGGGGGGGAATGCCGCGCAAGATTGTCGCCACCGGATCCTTGTGACCGAGAGATCCAGAATGATCCTTCTGAGAGCCAAACAGATCATCGCGGAGGGCGCGCATTGCCCGAACTGGCCTGCGGAGAATCCGCTCTCGCAGCGGGCAGTGGTCCGCGTCGGACTTCTGGAAGCGCGTCCCCGCGTGGCTGCATGCCGCCGCAATAACAGAGCCGGTCGGCACATGCGCGGCAGACGAGCGTCGGTCCATCACACGCGAGCAGGGGTGTCACGTTCGGGCCCAGTCGGAGGCTACCGCACCGGCAACTGCGAAGAGCCACGGCCGAGGCAGCCGCTGCCGCAGGATCAACCAGGACCGGATTTCACGGAAACAGAACCATGCGAGCGCCAAGCTAGCCGGCCGAACAATGCCCATCGGAGGTATGACCACCGGGAAGAGCGAACGCAGGAAAGGCGAAGTAGTCGGGACGAGATCGACATCGCACCGTTCCGTCACTCGGTCGAAATCAATCGGCAAGATCCGCAAGAAACTGGCCGAGGAAGAGCGCGACCATAGGCCGCGCTGCCGCGCATGTCGGTCCGATCGTGAGGAAGAATCGAAAGATATTCCGCGAGTCAAGGGATCGGGAGCTCGGAATGATCCCTTGGCCGCTCTCCAAAGCCTTGCTCAGAACGGACCGCCTGCGCGCCGAGATCATGCCTCCGCAGTCTGGGAGCCGGTACTGGCGAGGCCCGCTGAACGGATTTGACGCAGCGGCGCTCGCACACAAAGGTCCGACAACGACCCGATCCGGACTCGAGTCCCTAGCGCGAGACCGTTGCGGAAAGGCCGAGGCAGCCCGGGATGAGGCCATGGCCGCCGCGGCGAGGCGGCGTCAGGCGCTTAAAACGCCGCGCTCGCACAAAAGGGGGGCGTCCGATCAAGCGCAGGCGAGAGTCACGGCTGCTGGCGGAGTTGCGCGAATTGGCAGCCGCCGTGCCGAGCTGAGACCCGGAATCGGCATATTCTCGGGCTCCGGCGCGCTTAGTCCGCCTGCGGGAGGATCGCCGCGTCCGAGCTCCAAACTGCCGAAACGACGCCTTTCGCCGCGGGGATGAGCCTGGCGGAGAGTGGCCGCGGCTGGAAGCCCAGCCCGCCGGTGCAGGCGAAGCGCCTCGTCGGCTATCAAGGACGGATACCGCGATGCCTGACGCGATGTGTACCGGCACCGCGAGCGGCCAACCTTATTTGGCCCTGCGTATCGCTGGCCGCACGCGACTTTCACAGCCCGCTAGCGAAGCACGCTTTCCTTTTTGACCGAATGACATCCTGCGAAAACCTCGACGAACACGCGTGCGGCACGGCTCTGTTGGCGGACAGGGGAGATGGGCGCCGGGCAGGGCGATCATGTTTCACCAACCATCCGGCACCTTGTTTTGATCTGGGCGCAGGCTGATCCCGGATCTGCATGTGGTGGAGCTGGAGTGATGCCGATGCAACATGGCCTTTAATTAGCCCATCCTCTGCGGGCTGCTGTCCGTGTGTTGGATGAAATAGAACTAGTATCCACCCGAGAAAAAGCAAAGCTTGTAAAGACCTCGCGAGAAGTAACAGCTTCGTGGACCCTTCTGGCGTTGGCTGCGGACTTCAGTTTTCCGCAAGCTCGTTGCGAAGACTCCGGAGAAGGGCGCGGAAACCGACTTTCGACCGCTGCGTGTGCGCTTATGTCCGCGTTACGCAAGCAGGTTTTTTTGCGGCCCCTCGAGCCCCGCACCGAACCGTCTGCTGACGCCCAAAGGTGGCGAGCTGACCTCTCGCCTTGTGTCGAGCGAAATGATCAGCTCTGGCGTTTCGATTGGACTGAACTTGACGTTAGAAGTTTGATCTCTATTGGAAAGGTTGGGACCTCCTGCGGCCAAGTTTCGGTTGGAGCGGACAAGGTTCAGCGGCTGGCAGACTTGTTGAGAACCGAGCCTTTGCCCTCTCAACCCGTGCGGGATGATGGTTGTGCGTTTTCAACACGCTTCCCGGAATTAGGGATTTGTGGCGCATGGACAGCGTATGCGGCCCTCAAGCAGCCTGTCGTCCACAGATCCAGCTCGACTTGCAAGCTACGCTGGTCGCTCGATCAGTGTAACGAATTCCTGAGCGGCAACGCCAGCCCTGTGGAGTGATCGGTAATGACGCTGTCCGGTCCGCGTCGTCCGCTGCCTGCAAGGCCGTAGCGGCACGCCGCCTATGCGGAGTTGCTCGCTTGCTTCCAGATGGCCGACCGTTAGTCCACGCAAGCGCGATGGATGGAGACCCCGCACACCGAAAGCGCGTTCGGTCAAATCGCTGTAGCCGACCGAGATTTGAAGCTCGCTGGATAGCTGCGCCCCAGGCGTGGTCATGGATGGGAATAGAGAGTCTGCATCGTCAAACAGTGGCCGGATAGTAATAGCCTGTATCTCCTCCAGTGCTGAGCGAGCTCTTTGCTGACCGGTCCGGTGAACAACGGGGCAAACCGCCCTTCTGAGCCTCTGGCACGTTCAGCATGCGGGCCGGAAGGTGAAAATGTGCACGGCCCATCCACCTGGGGTTCCTCAAGCGTACCGGCCGACGCAACGGCGCTAGGAGAATTGCCCTGGCCGTTGTGGCAAGGCTACCGCGACAACTCAGGAAGGATGGCCCAGTTCACGAAAATCCTTCGCGGCATGACAGGCCGCGAAGATCGGCGGGACCGAGCTTATATCGACAATAAATGTTCGTAAGCCCAAGATCATAGATCCCCGCGTGACAGCGACAACGAGTTGGGCGCCTTTTGTCTTTCGCTGGAGGACGGATTCTGCCGCGCGTTCAACGTGCCAACGCAGACGCACGAACTCGAGGCAGCGCTTGCGAGGAGAACCCAGCATGACGAGCTTGTACTCCCGTAAGTATGCGGCTGATGTAATCTGATGCCGTTTCCACCGAAGCCTTTTGGACCCACTCTCCCTTGCGTAGCCATCGAGTGTTCCACTCAGGTTGGGGACATGGAATGCCTGCGCTCTGCAATACGCAACCACCCGCGCCAGCGCGCGATGAGTTCTGTGTATGCGCGGCACCCAGAGAACTGTCCCTTCTTTCGACGCCGAAGCTTCTGGAACACCCTCGAAGCCGTTCACCGAAGATTGAATTGCATTGATCAGGGAGGTCGAAAGGCGCACCCCTTCTTGGCCAATTTGCCATGAATGTCCGACGTGGCGACTGTTTGGGGCACCCCGCCGCGCGCAGAAACGTTGGCAAAATGGGCGCAGCGTCAGCGCCCCACTCCTCAGCGGCCACTTTGGACGTAGCAAACTCCATCAAAGGTGGCGCTCCGATTCTGTCGCAGCCTGCCGGTGAGATGGTGGCTTGAGGCACCTGCCCCGGAGGGGAGCGAACCCGTGCCCGGCGGCCGCGAATACGGCCAATAGAGCGAGATTCTCATTCATCTCGTCTGAAGCCGTGTGATCTTGATTGCACCACTCGTCGATCCTGCTCAAAGGCGGCGGGGCTGTCTGGTCCAGGTCGCCGAGCCCTTCGTCAAAACGAGGCCCTCTCGTCGAGCTCTGGCGATAGTGATTGCGATGGTCGTGCGGTGCCAACGTCTGGTTCCCAAGCAGTCCTGCACTGTCGGCAAAGTTAGATCGGGAGGCGTGTCTGTCAGCCAGAGTTCATACCGATCAGGTGGCGATATGAGGTGCGGATTGATGCGAACGCCGACTTTTTTTGGTGCAAACGCTTTGTCCACCCGATGCAGAAGCCCCTGAGTAGTAGTCCGTCAACGTTCCGTCTTACCCTGTCCGGGAAAAGAGGTATGGGTTTTTCCATTTTTTTGGTGCAGCATCGCTGGGCGCACGGCCTGCCAGATCCGTTTTCAGGAGCTTTGCTCCCGTCTTGCCCAGCTGAACTGTCAAACACATCACCTGCACTTCGCATCTTTACTTCCGATATAAAGGACCACGAATACGAGCGCGGGCCTCGCCCATGTTATATCCAGTCGAGGCCGCACGCCAAGACATTTGCACTGCGAGAGGGCTCTTGCCGCAAAATATGTGGGCCAAGGGTGGCATGATATCTTCGTCCGAGGTCCAGGTCGAGCCACAGCTCGCGCAAGGCGGTGCGAGCACTCCGTCTTTTTTCTGCCAGGATTCTACGCGTGCGCCTTAATAAGATGCATCTATGTCGCGCCAAAGCAGCATTGGCAACTCAGGACCGAGTGGGTCTGCTGAATGCGGGTGTCATTAAACTTGCCTGAGCTTGGACAGTTCCGCGGTGTCGATGCCATTGTCAACTACCTTGTCAGCGAGCGATCGTATCATCGATTCGCGGAGGATCCTCCGGCGCCGGCAGACGATAGTCCCGCATGCAATTCTTTAGCGTCGCCGTCTTGAGAACGCTTGTGACATAGCACTGGGGAAATCGCTTAGTTGACTTCCTTCAGAATACTCGCCCGCCGCAAACATCGAGGAATTCTGATCGGGTGAGTTCTATCGATGGCATCACGGCACAACCCCCGCGGATGAGGCGACAAGCCTTTTGGCCAGCCGAAACATATATCCCGGCGGTCGCCCCCAAGGTGCTTTCGTTCCATGTATGGCTTACCGACCAGAAAGCCTGCTTGGGCGCACAGCAACTTCCCGACCGGCTTGGTGTGTCCTGCTTGGTAGCCTGACCAGATCTTCGGCTTCTCCTGCCGCATTGACGTCGCAGCCTGGCCTTCTCGCGCTTGATTTGCCGGTGGCCTCTTGCCGAATGCAATTAGCAGCACATGAACTCGCCCGGACACCCATCACGGGAGGCTTTCCCCTTGTGCCCAGAGAGCCACCCGCGTATCGAACTCTCCAGCAAGAGGCGGAATCAACCTCCGGTTCCCACCCGACACTGTCCCGCCCATCATCAAAAAATGGTCAGCGACACGACTCGAAGCGTGACAGCTGGGGAAGGCCAAGACGCGAGTGTCCAGCAATGATTGAGATCAGTCGGCGAACATGACCTGTGCGGTCGCACTGCAGGCGCTTTTGGAAGAGGTCTCGACCCCGAGTGTTGTAATAAGCCGAGAGGGGTCGCGAGGTGCATTTCCGCCCGGTGCGATTTATCCTGATCGTGCAAGGCAAGACCGAGAAACGGACGCGCAGCGTATTTTGCGGAGTGTCGGGAGATCCCCTTCCCCTGAACGGCTTTGTAAACTTCCTGATAGTGCCCGGCGATATCCTTGATAGAGCGTTTGCGCTCCCGCGGCTTGGTTGAAGCCTAACAAGCCTCACGAGCGCGGAAGCGAGGTAGGTCTGACATAGCTTCCGGGCTCAAGGTCGAACGTGCAGGCTCATTGCTTCCGAAAAAGTGTCAATTACGATTCCTGCTTGCAAACTTGTTTCAGTTCGGGGCCCACCCAGCAGGCGGCCAACCAACGGAACTTTGAACAATACCGCTTTTCCCTTGGCGCAAGGCCTTACGCGATCAGGCGAATAGCGTCACAGAGGAAAATCGCTTGTCGCTTCAAACAGATTCCGATCCGATCGCCGCAGAAAGACGACGACCAGTGTCGGTGGGCCGCGGCCGCAGCCGGGAATGTTTAGGAATGTCGCTGACGGCGGTTTTCGGGTTCTAGCCCGAGCACGAGAGACACGCGCGGCCTTGCTTTCGCACTGGTTTCCAGTAATGCGCGCAGTATTTGTCAAGTCTCATGGAGTTTTCCATTTCAGATCGGCGAGGATTTCGGTTATCGAGGTCCGGCCTAACAGGGGTAGGCCGACCGAAGCTCGAAGATCGGCGAGCCACTCGTCTTGGATCAGTGCCAAGATTTGCCGAGCTTGCGGCTGAAGCCTCCCAGACCCTCTGGTGTCCGGAGAGGCAACCGTGGGTTGACCAGTCCGATCGTATGCGGGTCCGGTGAAGATTTCGGCGACTTCGTTGCCGGTGTAGTAGACAGGTTTTTTTCATGATATTCCCCTTTGGGTTCATGGAGGAATTAGGTTCGCAACGCTTCTCGGAAATTTCGAAAGCAAAAAAGACTATGCGACTGCCGGAGGAAGCCTTCTGAGCCACTGAGGTTTGCGAAGGAAAAGTGTCACTCCGGTAAGAAGGTATCTTACTACCGGGATGACACCTGTTTCCGAAACGTCAGCCAAATTCCTTCTGGGAATCATCCTCTTCAACGACCGGACTCTCTCCCTCCTGAACAGATAAGAAGAGAGTATGAAATTCGAACAATGAAAACTTTCCCGCCCGTGACAACTCAGGTTCGTTCTGCAATTCCGCGCCTACCGCGTGACACACGCATGTTCGCCCCGACTACCTCACCCGGCATCAGAGGCGCGCCCAGTGCTGAGGTCGGCTTTAATGCAGCGCGAAACAAACTTGCGAGAGACCGGCCGAAGGCGACTGGGTGGCCCACAGCGTAAGTCATACGGCCAGCCCCGGGCCGGGAAACAGCACGATGCGCAGCGAGAGCTTATGGCCGAGCGCGCAGCTAGGGGCAAACTGGAACGTTGCTTTTCATGTGCGACGCTTGCCTTCTGCTCGGAGGCGACAACGCGAAAGCGGAGGGCTGGCCTGTCTGCCCAGGCCATTCGTAGGCAGGTCTGCACAAAGGCCTGACAGGAAATGGTCCGATGTGGCCCCAAGGCCGAGCTGGTCGAGCAGGCCCAAGTCGGATTGGCCTCTCTGCAAAGGAGCATTCTGCGAAAGAAAGTTGGAGGATGGCAACTAACTGCATAGATGCCCCCCACTTCGAGGGATGCGCCTATCTCCGCGAGGTCAATTCCAGAGTGGATCCGG
>Ga0163217_1051349_pt1 | contig 10932 bp, 12 predicted proteins | sample SynspAceP_FD_185933 | JGI IMG/M metagenome (GOLD analysis project Ga0163217, IMG submission 185933) | Saline lake microbial communities from Ace Lake in Antarctica - Synechococcus sp. Ace-P (PacBio error correction) | ecosystem: Environmental > Aquatic > Non-marine Saline and Alkaline > Saline ...
CTTACACTGGCGGGAAAGTCATTCAGAAAATCCAATCCCCACAAACGCCAATCCTTGCCTGGATATCTAAGATATTTGAATGAGTTCGAACCTATTCCGAAAACTCATCATATCTCTTGTTTTTTTAACATGCCTCTAGAAGAAGATCATTAACAAGTCTACTGTTTCCCATCTGAATTCAGCTTAGACTAATGCGAGAAAACAATATCCTGACCAATTTGCGCTTATCGTCGCAAAGGACAGTTTGACTACCCTCACATATCCGATGCAAATATAAAGAATTCTAGTAGGAATATAGACTGGATTGATACCAGAAATTTCGAAACTTTTTTATTTTATATAGATTATTTTTGCGGTCAATTTCCAACTTGCTATTTACAAATCAATATTCAAATTCCTGAGAGCCCTGATCGCATTGAATTGGGACTTACTTGAAATGTTTATCAATCAAATGTGTAGGTAAAATGCTTTATTTGTCTTTGATAACTTCCATTCCAGCAGTAGATCAAATTTGGTTTAATTGAATCATAGAAATAATCTGAAGGAATTCACTTCCCATCTCATTTATCTACTCAGACTCCATCGAAGGTCATAAAGGTTCTACTTAATTTGTTAATCATCTTTTTGCCAAAATATTATCTTCATTTGTGTTACAGTCAGACTGTTTACCTACTGTAAATTTGAAATTCACTTTTCCTAGCCCAAATGAACAAGTCCACTCCCTCCTCCTATTCTATTGTTTTGGCGAAATTTTGCCTTGCAGGCACATGTGGTTCATCCGGACTTTCAATGAGCTTCAGCGGATGAGTTTTCCTCATCTGGAATCAGGCGGACTGCATTTAGCTGGGTTACCTCTCTTGCCGCCTTGAACCTCTTGATCTCAGCTTTGAAATTTTGGCTTGGGGAATTCGCATGTTTTGGGGTTCGGTTTTTCCCCGCCTTGTTTGGGGTATTATTACTTTAATGTTGCATTTGGTGATTTATGGTAGGCAGATTGGGTGAATTATTTTGCCAAAAGTTCGCTGCAGTGGGCATGCCTCTGCTCCGCAACTCAATTCGATTGAATACCTCTTCCAGCCCAATTCAGTCGATATCTCTTTCTTTCACACCTTGTATTTATACGCTGATCCGCTACATCCAAGTGGGCAAAGTGTGGCTGTATTTGCTCGGGTCAAGTTTTGCCCTTTCGGCTTTCTTAAACAAATACACCATTGTTTTCTGCCATTGGCCTATTTCCTGCTTTTGATTTTCCTGACCACGCAAAAGCATCTTTCAAACAAAAATCTTTACGGAGCTTTAAGCTTCGCCTTGCTGCTTCGGATCCTTCCCAAACTCTGTTTTGGCAATATCAAAAATGATTTCCAGTACTCACTCACATGCGCCTTAATTGAGTAGTTCCCAGCTGGTCAACACACAGTTCGAGTCGGATCCTGATGATCAATGCTTTTCCTTTTATCCTCACTATTTAATTTGCTGGCAGGACTGGTAAGTGTATTATTATTGGAGAGGAATTCAGAGTTCGCTTTGTCGGGTTGACTATCTCTAATTACGCCTTGGGTTTCTTCTCTTTTTCAGCGCCAAAGGCTATTATGCGATTGGGTCTGTACCCGGTGCTGCTGGTTTTTGGCCGCGGTCCTGGATTGCGGCACTTTTTAGTGGGATTTAAATCTATCTATGGAGCCATTGGCCAACATCTTGGCTGGCTCTTCCTCCCTACTTTTCTGCCTGCATTTACCCTTGATTCACCCTTTTATTCCCCACGAAAAGTGATGAAAAATCCTCCCGACCATGGTTAAACTTGGCCCTCAATCCTGGCAAGACGTAAGGACATCCGATTCATCAGGAACTTTGCCGACATGCTAGGCTGGAGCGAATTGGCCAACACTGGAATAGATTCTGCCTATCAGTAATGCCAGCGAGAAAGGACGTACATGATTTCTTTGCGACAATTATGGCCAGGCTTATGGAGCGATCATTCTTTACTTCTAAATTGAAGGGTTGGAACAGCCTTACACTATGACACTGCGATACCGTATTGGTTGAATCTGGAAAGAGCCGGCTGCCAACCTGATTTTGGTTTGGCGAGGCAGACGACCAGAAATTTACCCCTCGAGAGAACTGGACCTTTTTCAAGAATTCGGGAAAATCGGGAAGATGCACTCATCCTTTTACGCCCGCGAAAAGGCACCACAGTTCATTTCCTTCGAGGAGCCCAAAGTGGATATTATCCAGTGCTTCGAGAAGAGGTTCAGGAAGAAAAAGGTGTGGGAGTCTAGGTATTGAGACATGAAACTGAAGTATTTTTTACGCTAAGTGGAGACTCTCAAGGCTCGTTTTCGGTTAACAACCAATGAATTAATGGGCATTCCCCTGTCTTTACTTTCTGTTTTTTTAGTCACTCAAGTTGGAGTATCACTACAATGTGACTCAATATCCTAAAAACTTCTGGAGTTTAATTATTAAAAAATTCCATTCATTCATTTACGATATTATGTGGTACCCGCAAGGCTGCACATACTCCAAATATTGCTTACTGATTTGAATTTCGAAATCCCTCCCGATATTCGGACAGGCTCTTGCCCCTTTGAATGCCCGCAATGCTCATCGGAAGGAATTTTGACCCGATTCCGATTAAGTTTTGGTTTTAATTCCGTACGTAACACTTCCGCCAGATATACATATAGATATATTTGAATGAACTATTGATTACTCCCTTAGATTCCAATCGCATATGGAATCATTTTTGAAAAATCTATCTCCTCTTTTCCTGCAAAAAAAATTCAAATACTGTTTAAGTTTATTTTACGTTTTATCTGCCTCACAGCTTTCCCCCAAAGCAGGTCAAATCGCATTTCACAACATAAGGATTCAGACTTATCATAGAAGCTAGCTCACAAGATCGGTGACGCATTTGCCTTGACGGAGGATCCGCTGGCGAGAGGGATTTGCGGAAATTCGGCTTACGTATCCGACGGTGGTAATAGGCTATGCGCTGTACCAAATACTTCGATTATCAAACAGGTTTAGCACATTTAGGACTTTTTATTCTCAAGAAAAAGTGTATCGTGTAGGAATTCGTCCACATCAAGAGATTCTATAAATCAATCGTTGGAAAAGCTTACCCTTCCATCGCGAATACGGGATTAGGAAGAGCGCTTTTATTCAAAGCACTAAATCATATCCCACACCTAAGTTCCTGATTTAAACTTTAATAATTCGATTTCGATACCGTTTATCGTAGGAAATTCCCGTGGCAAAACTTTCTGAAAATTTCCTCGATCGAACTGCTGTTGAATCTTGGCATGAGATTTTTTTTCATGCATGGGAAGCAGTGACCACTCAAATCTTCGATCTAAATCGGATGCTAATCAGACCTAGCCCTGCAATGGAGCAAAGCGCTGATATTTCCATGACTTGGAATAGCCAGTTGCCAGCACGCCCACTCCTGGAATATATCCATAGCAATTGGACTTGGCTTCAGGATTCGCAATAATCTAGATCTTTAAAAAAAAGACTCCAACATCCGTAGCATAAGCCATACATTCCCATCTTAATTTTTATCAGAGCTAGCCTACAATGCCCTTTTGCTTTAATCAAAAACCTAGTCTATTCAACAGGTTTTTTTTTAAAGTCTGAATTCAAAGTTTTTCTAGTCGCATCAAAGCGACAGTTTCTAAAGTAACTGAGTTAAATACCACCAGGATACATATTGCCAGCGGAAATCTAATATCCAGCTTTATCCGTGCTTCTCCTTTAGGAGACTTTGATTAATGTAAGGTGCCCATCTTCGTTATTCATAATTCCTGGCCATTGATGGTTGCTCTTACTTTATTTCCACTTCTGACACAGTGTGGTATCACTAAGAAAAAAATCCAAAAGCAAAGTTTTTTAACAGTACACGCCTCCGCTATGTATTCACCCTTTTGGACGGCTATAAATCAAAGTTGGCTCTAATCTAAGTATGACACCACATGTCCCTCACCAGCATTGCCTACTACTACTTCTTTGCGATAATGAGTCTGTGTCATTTTTGAACCAGGACTCATGATAAGATCTGCTGAAGAAAATGCCACAACAACGGGTACCTGCAGTCCAATTTCAATTTTTAAATTTTATGGTTCGATAATAGTTGGCGGAAATAGGGACCATTGTCTACGATAAGGTGAATATGATTGGCCCTGTCCCAGAATTGGCGCATTCCGGCCATTCCATTTTTTACGGTTTGAGCGCCCAATTCTAGTTTTCCCCTGGCTCCGAATGAAAAATCGAACTTCTCCTGCATTTTTCTAATGGAAGCTTAGCTTGCGAAGCTTTTCCAAATTTTAAACTGGAAGTCGCCGAATGCGGGGAACCTTTCAAATTTCTCAATGGTGGGGATAGTTTGCGCCTCATTTTCCCTTGCTCTTCCATTCCCATGGTATCTTTAGTTACTCAGTTTCTTTTCCTGACAGCTGAATGATACAGCAAGTAGAGCTGGCGACGATAAAATTAGTGGATTTTCGTATTCATAAGATTAATTTTTATGTTTCGTGATTGATTAAAATGCGTCCATGCTATTCCATAAGAAGAAGGAAAGGATATTTTATAGCTTAATTAAGAGTGGATTGTGAATTATACTTTGTCCCTAATATAGCAGTAGCAGGCCGACTTCCAATAACCTGATCTGATCTAATTTTTTTAAATCAATCCTAACCATCAAAGGTGAATTTTCAGAAAGGCTCGCTAAAACGCCAACCAGCTAGTATAAAGACTAGATCTGGGTAAATCTTACCCGACCCTGTGAAATAATACCTTTCCAAGACAGCAATTCCCAGCAGGATTTGCTGCTAAATGTGGGCGCCAATTTCTTTTACGAAGCTATTTTTATCAACTTCTCAGCAATGTTTTTTTAAAACGCGCCAGTGTATCCGCCGTCAGCGATCACATAAGAAACCCGGTCGTGATGAAGACTTATCGGAATTCAGAAATACACCAACTCGGCAACTTCCTCGGCAGTCCCAAGCCGATTCATGACTGCCTTACCTTGACAGCAATTAAGCGTTTCTTCGTCCAGATTATTTCCCAACAGTTTGGACAGTTGCGATATATCCAGGCCTATTGCATTGCAGCGAATAATTTTTTTGACTCGTAATTCGGGCGCAATATTTTTAGTCACCTACTACTCCAATGTTTTTTGGATGCAGTGTAGGCTTGAGCTCATAGGAAGCAGCTACTGTACCGTGAACCGAGGCGATATTTACGATTTTCCGCCTCCATTTTTTTTCCATCTGCTCCATTTGGTAGCGAACAAGGCAATAAAAAACACCACTAAGATTCAGGCTATAACCTTATTCAGGAATCAATTTCATAACCCCCAGTGAGATCCAGTTCCAGCTATGCCGGCATTGGTTACAAGCCACATCCAGCGACCAAATGCTGCGACAATTTCTTGAACGATTTTCGCTTATTGTCATCTGGCTTGGGGAATCCGCCTTTAATAAAAAGGCTTCCTCACCTCTTTTTTTGATTGATCAAACAACGCCTGACCGCCCTCAGAATCGATATCAGAGATTGCTACTTTGCGCCTTCCGCGAGCGTAAGTCTCTGCGACAGCTTTTCCGATTCCTGAACCCACCGGATACGAGGCAACTTTTATTTCCAAGTAAAATAGCATAAGATAAAATTTTGATGTGAATTGAAATTTAAATGTTCTTGGTCTATTCAACACAAAAGTCCTCATTTGACCTTCTTACCCATTTCCAAACCAACCTCCAAAAAATTATATCTTAAGCCTTATCTAATCAACTTTTTACTCTACTTAGTCCATCGGCTTATCCCGCATATATCCCACAAGAAGAGGGTAAATATTTAAGATATGGATAGCAAGAAAACAGAGCTAACTAAAATATCGTATCTAAAATCGCTGAAAGAAAAAATCAAAACTCTCAATTGAAGAAGCCGATCACCTAACTATTAATAGAAATTATTATATTCAGAAGCGGTCCCATTAATTTCTTGTTCAAAACTAAAAGTTAATGAAAGCACTTTTAACCTCATGTCTAATTCAAAGTCATCTGAATATCGCAATATGGATTGTTTTTGCCCTTTTTTTAATTCATTTAAACTTCCTTGTGAGGAAAAAGAAGATCCACTTCCTGAGGGATTTGAACGAGTGCCGGTTTTTTCAATTATCAGCCTTCGATTCGTTTTTGTTGTTTGGCCGGTGATCAAGACTTAACCTTTACCCAAAATTTAGCGGCAGCTTTTGGAGAAGAAGTCCATCCTGCCTACATCTCACCTTCGATGCAGTTTTATATGCGATGGAAAAGAGCCTCGCAACCCGCCTAGAATACCTACAGATAAAAGTACGAGAGTTTTGAACTATGCAACAATTGGAAAAGCTTGAGGAGCAAAATTGAAGCATAAAGGTGATTGACGTCGATCCAAAAAAACCTATGTTTCGTTTCAAAGCTTCATGGAGACTCCACAAAAGCCTTATGCATTTCTGGAAGATCTTTGATAAGTTTTAAGCAAGCCATTTTGGATTTAAGGAAAGAATTTTCGACGAAACAAACCTGCTTATAAATTTTATTTTTGATGGCGTTGTTTAGAATCATCCCCATGTGTCCCTATCCTTAGATCTGGCGAAATCCCTTTTTGGATTGAGGTTTGGAGGTAAAAAAGTAAATGTGGGAATTCTTTAATTCGAGAGAGTTGCCTGATCTATCGAAGAATATTCTTTGCCAATTAATCTTTATATATCCCTCCGGACAGGCCGTGGGAACTTCCGAAATCCAAGTAAAGAGCGGATCACTAACTTTTAAATCAAACAATGACTGGATGATGGGAGACAAAATCAGAAATCTAGAACAAGGACTATCAAGTAGATCCAAACATGAATTCTTTCCCGCTTCTGTTGGACCGGATGGGAAAGCAATTGGAAGAACTGGCATTCAATCGAATTTTCTCCGAAAAAAGATCCTGGGTTAGAGATTTAAGTATAAAATTTTTCTTTTTGATCAATGTGAAATTCCTGAAGAATACATAATGTTTTATTGTCGACGCGGAATAAAGCAGGTTGGATTTGCTTTCTACCGCCCAAGAACACCTCCCCCACTAACAAAGCTTATGGTGTAGTAAATAGGTAAAGCTTTTGTTGTCACCAATTTTAATTCACGAATTAGGCACTTTTTTAGGCCTTACCGCATACCTTTTCTTGTTGAGAAAATTGTGCAGATAACGATGGGTTTTAAGATACTGAATCTTACAATGATGAAAATAAGAAAGTTAATTTTTAATTTTTAAGACTAATTGGCGAAGGAGAATTTTTTTCGCTACAATATTATGGCTATTGGGCATCTTGTTTTGGAATAGCTTTTTCTTTAGAACAGGTTGGGGTACAAGTTAGAAGTACACTTGAGGGCGGGATTTTTGCCTGAAAAGTTTCCAGCCAGAACCTGCGAATCAAATCCTCAACCTTGGGACCAGGGGAGTTTTTTAAATAAAACCATTGGAACAATTAATTAGCGAATTGTATGAAATAAAAGTTTAAAACTTTTTAAAAGTTCTGGTTTTCGCTTAGCCCTTTCCTACAGATTTTGTAAGCTCTAAACTAGAAAACCCTGCCTACTCTTCACTACCGTTTAAACATAACAAAAAGCCCGATTCATTCAGAAATCGGCTTTTTAACTTTTCCATATAAAATCTAATTTATCCTTCGGCTTATCCGCCACATCTCCATCAATGTCCACTGGAGGTGGCGTATTATCACCAAGCAAGTGCTGCACAAAGTAGTCTCCCATTTTCCAAAAGACAATACTCACCATATCAACCAATACCATGTCCGCTGACCGGTAGCAATTACAAACACTCAAAATCGCCTTTCCGGCTTGATCAAATGCATTCGCCATTCGAATGAGTTTTGCAGGATGTTACATTATTATCCACGTCCACCATGAGAAAGCATCAATGACCTTTAGATTCCTTTTGCCAGATCTGGATTCTTTTCGATTCTGATAGACAAAAGTGGGTATCGCCTTTTGCAGAATTCGCTCTCTACTCCATGGTGCTTTCTCTGACCACAGCGGTTGTAGATGTTGTTTTTTCATGATTTTCCGGCACTGGAAAACAGCAACTTTGAAGAAAATCCGGATAGACCAACATTGCAGCAGTAGACATAAATCTCCACCGGAGTGGCCATGAATTCCCAACTTTAGATTTTGTCCATAAAATCATGGCGAACTGATAATTGCTCAACTGCGGCTTTCTTATCGTCCAAGCCATAATCGCGGAAGATCTCCATAGCCATACGTGGATACCATTTTGACTGGGCTCGATTCCCCCACGATTACCCCAAGGTGACACTACAAACCAAACTGCGCCAAACGATCCCGTTTCGATCATGCTCTCAAATGACTTTATTTACCGCTTCAGTCTGCGGCCCTGATTATACATATTCGATGATCGGGTATTTTCGGGTAGAGTCAAAATCAAAAGGCTTGTAACATCACGCCGTCAAATCGGTGATCCCTCATTCGCTTTAAATTGAAAGGCTCGGGAAATTGATAGCCTAGGCCCAATCATTTGACTGCAAATCTACAGCTTCGAGATCCATGATTTTGGCTCCATTACGCCCATCCATCAAGACTGAAACCGGCGCAGTATTAACTCCGAGAATAATTAGTCCCACAAAATGCTCGCGTTGTCATTCATATCCATGTCCAAAGTTGAAAATCTCCTGCATTCATAAGGAAATCGCTCCCCTCATCTAGACTCACACTATACAATGCTCATAGTATGGATCTTCGCCTTTTTCTCTACCATTGGCAACGAAAAAACAATCCTTCCTGTTTTTGTCATCAACCCGCGCGGAACCGGCCACAATGGAATTGCCTCCAAAGTCAATTGCGCTTCATCGTACCATCTTTTTCATAGAGATACAAATGTCCCAGGCCGTCGCGCTCTGACCACCAGATCAGTTTCATTCCCTCCATTCAGACAATTCGATTTCTCAAATCGATGAAAAAAAAAAAAAAAAAAAAAAAAAAAAAAAAAAAAAAAAAAAAAAAAAAAAAAAAAAAAAAAAAAAAAAAAAAAAAAAAAAAAAAAAAAAAAAAAAAAAAGGTATTGCTTCGCTCTTCACATGACTAGCTCTCTTCATTTGCAGCAAATATTCAACGATAGCACATCACTTTTCTTCAAAATTCTGGAGGTAAATGCAAGTAAATTCATTCAAATTCACCCAACCAATGGCCGACGGAAAAATCATCATCCCCGGGTATTGGCTTTTTGGAGTCGTAGACCAGAGGCTTACCGTTTTGATCTTTAACCGTGGTTGATTGGCAGATTCTGAGGGTCCTCAGTTTCGAAGAATAGTGCATCAATTCAGTTTAAGAGATTGCTCCTTTTCACCCGGCATCGCATATTGTAGGTTCAATCGTCCGGTCTCGGATTCCGAGTATTGTGGAATTTACCCAAAGGTCTTTCCACGTTCTGGCAATCCGTGCGAGTCAGGATAAATTGCTTCCGAGTCCTTGCTCAAAGTACCCCTGCACGCTTCCGCTTATCCTTAATTCCTTTACTTCTTCCTCATTATCATCCCCTCTTCCGCCAAAGACATAATTCGTAATCCTTTTCTCAATTGTGGTCAACTGATTTTCCACAATTGTAGAGTCTTTCTCATCTTTCACTGCCTTGAGGAAGTTTGCCTTATCCATCCAAATACAGATTGAAATTTTGCTTCGCAAAAACGATTCGAGAGGGAATCCTGGTGGATATCTGCCCATGACATCCGCTTCGGATCTTTGGGGCATCTACGATTTCGTCAAGGTCCTGATTACCGATAGAATAGCAAGGACAATTTCTTATTCTCCATCGATCCTTAGCTGATTTATCCTTGACTTATCTCGGCCCAGTCGCCTTTCAGAACTTTCTCTGTCCCTTCAACTTTGAATCGAATGGCGTTTTCGTCTTCCAAAAATTTTACATCCTCGATTTGAGATGCTGACCATCGTAAGCGTCTTTGGGTGATTTTGGTGATCTGCCCATCGCCATTTGTCCCTGTCGAAAAGTTTGAGATTTCGTCTTCCGACAGGAATCTACCAGAATCATTTTTCCCATCGCTGGTTTTCATATTCGCCAAAAGCTATCTACTTCTCAACTCAATGCGGATTGACACCTGGTTGAAAAAAACCATTTTTTTGATTGCTCAGGTGAGTATCGAGCGGCAAGCTTCGTAGTTGCCTTTATAGCGTTTTTCTTGGGCGATTGCAGTCAATTGGAAATAGCGCAATTCCCAAAAACGACTAGTAATTTTTTTTCATTATGATCTTTTTTGAATTAGGGTTTCGAATCTATGGCCATCAAGCCTAAAAATCCTGACACTGATATAAATTTGAATAGAAACCCTCTCAGTTTCAACTAGGCAAGCTTCATTGAACGCCTTTTTTAATTTTAAGTTAATGCCACGGTCACTTTGCCAATATTATTTGGAATAAATTAGCTATTTGATAATCAACCTAAACAACTTGTTCATATGGAAGCCCATACATTTAGATCAAACCCAACTACTGTGCAAAACCCACTTCAAAACCATCGTCATTCTGACGTACACTTTGGGCACTAAAGGTTCAAAACCCAAAGAGGTCGCCCGATTTCTCAACAGTTCAACCTGTGAAAACCTCAATCCTAATGGCGGATATCATTGACGGTGTGGCAACTTAAAAAATCGGTTCTTGGAAAAAGAAAACACACCCGCTTTTTCAACCGAATCTTAAATGACGAAACAGAGTAACACCAAGGTTTTCTACCTCCGTGCAACACGACGATTTTCTGGATCAAATCTTCACGCGCTGAAAATCGGGAAAATCTCTCATTCAAACGGATATGATCTACCTGAGAAGTCATGGCAAAATATTTTTGTCACTCATGGTGATGTTCTTTGACAGCATTAAC
>Ga0163217_1098487_pt1 | contig 10932 bp, 14 predicted proteins | sample SynspAceP_FD_185933 | JGI IMG/M metagenome (GOLD analysis project Ga0163217, IMG submission 185933) | Saline lake microbial communities from Ace Lake in Antarctica - Synechococcus sp. Ace-P (PacBio error correction) | ecosystem: Environmental > Aquatic > Non-marine Saline and Alkaline > Saline ...
ATTGGGAAGGAAGGAAAAAGGAAATCGCGGGGTTTGGAAACGCCGGTCAGGGGCCGGAAAAAATTAATTTCCTTTTGCCGAACATTTTAACGAAAATCGCTCAGCTGGCAAAACCGACGCTCAAAATCAACCCTACTCAAACGCGTTTGTGTGGGAAAAAACCGTTCACGTTCCGAAGCGCACGCGATTTTGTTGATTGCGGTTGGACGAGTTTTTTCGACGCCGGATTTTGGACTCGCACGATGCCTCCGGGTTTGGAACGGAACAGAGTCGTGTTTTCGGCCTCGCGGTGAATGGCACGACGAGTACACCGTCGATCCCGAGCGGGCGGCGCGGGCTCGTTTCATCAACCCGCCCGCCCGCAAACTCGAAACTGGCGAATCTGATTAAAGACGCGACCGTTTTGACCCCGTGCCGGCGCGGATGGGGCATCCTTGAACGCCGGCGACGAATCGGTGACCCCCAGTCTCGCAGCGAAAGCGAGCAGGCATTCGATCCGCCTCGGCGGGGAACGTTCGTTGGTCAAAAAAACCGATTTTCGGTGGCGAAGGGCCGTGGTGGTGAATGCGAATTCCGTGACGCCGGAAATTGGCGCTGGGAACGACGTTCTTCGACGCTGCAACAACTCGGCAGTGTTTTTTTTAATGTACAGCAGTTCCTGCGGGGGCGCGCAGTGGGACGCTCGCACGGTGATCGAACTGGCCTCCAGGGGCCGCGTCGGCCCTCGGGCAGCGTCGCCCCCTCGGGGGCAGTGACGTCCGCTTGCTCGTCATCGGGCCGCACATTCATGCGATCCCGGGGCGAACGAGCGATCGGATTCCGGCGAACGTGCGTGCCCGGAGGGCGCTCGGAAGTCGTGCCTTGACCGAGGCGTGGCCGTTGAATTGGCCCGAAGGGTTTTTTGTTCGTGAAATTTGGCTGACGTTCGCCGCCGTGGACTTGATCGAAACCAATCATAGGGTGACGTTGATTAATGGAGTCAACGCGATTCCCGGCTGGAAATAATCGGCTCAAACCGCGATCAAGGAGAGTATCGCTTGAACAAATTAAATCTCGGTTTTTCCCAGAACGGCCGTCTGCCAACGATTCTGCACTTCCAAGCTCTGCCCTTCCTAACCTCTGCCCGGCCAATCGAAAAGCTGCATGAACGCGCCGCTGACGATCACGGCATGAACACGAGGAATTCACCCGACGCTGTCGGGTGCGGTGTTCTCCCGACAATCCAATCGGGCGGGTTTGTCGGGAGGTTGCTTCCGGCCGGTCCGGGCCGATTGTGAACGCTCGGCAACGTCGCCCATCGGTTGACCTGTGTCGCCCGGATGTTTGCCCAGCGGGTTTGGCGAATCGCCCCAACGTCCGGTCGTGAAAAACCGGACGGCAAGCGATCGTGAACTACGCGTTTGACGACCGTCAAAATCTCTCGACGAGCGCAGCACGACGATCGCCCGTGGGCTCGCCGCTTTGGGGCGTCCGTGCCGGGGATGCGAATTGTCAGTCCCTGGTGCCGGTTCGGCTGCCCAGTTTTCATTGAACTCGTAGTTTTTGCCTTGATGAAAGCGGGCGGTGTCGGTGGTCTAATCGATCCCGGCATGGAACCCAAATATCTCGTCAACTGTTTGAGTGAAATTAATCCGATGGCTTTGTCGGGATTCCGAAAGCCCCAAGCGAATCCGCACGTTGTTACGACATCGGTTTCCCCTCGGCACTGTGCGAAACGTGACGGTCGGACGGAGATGGTTTTTTTGGGGCGCGGGCGCACGCTTGATCTAGATCATCGAAATGGGGCAAGCCGAATCGACGCCTTGCAGACGGTGACAGAGCGACGAACCGAAGCGGCCGTGATTTCACCACTCCGGCAGCACCGGAACCTCCCAAAGGAGTCGCCTACACGCACGGCAACTTTCCACGCGCAGATTGACAACATCGCCGATCGGTACGAATTCGTCGCGCTCACGAGACCTGGCGTGTTTCCCTTTGTTCGGTTTGTTCGATGCGGTGATGGGCGTGACTACGATCATCCGGACATGGACCCCACGCGACCGGCCCGACGTCGATCCGCGGAAACTGATTTGCCGCGCTGCCCGGCAATGGGAGGTTCGATCAAGCCGTTCGGTTCGCCCGCGTTGTGGCGAACGGTGACGCGGTGGGTGCGAGCCAAACGCGGTCGGTCGCCCGTTCCCGGACGCTGCGCCCCGGGTGCTGTCCGCCGGCGCCCCCGTGGGCCGCCGCGACGCTGGCCAGTCTCTGCGTCGCTTCGTTCATGAGGAAGCCGATATCGAAACTCCCTACGCGCGCGATGAACGAAGCCTTGCCGATCGGCGTCGATCGAATCGGACAGGTGATCGCGAGACCGGCCCGGCGCGGGCCAAAGGCAAAAGGCGTCTGCGTCGGCACTCGTTTCGAATCAAAGTTCAGGGGGGCCAAAAGAAAGTGGGGGCCCCCAAATCCCCCAATCGGAGAAAAAAAAAAAAAAAAAAAAAAAAAAAAAAAAAAAAAAAAAAATCACCGATGACGAATACAAAACGTTCGACGAAATCAACGAACTACGGCAAGGCAAGTCGGCGATAACTGCTCGTGGAACCGGTCGATGGTGACGCACGCCTTATGTCAACCCGAAACGCGATCAAAACCCGGTTTGCACAAAATTGCCGAGCGAGTGCGGACCGGAGTATCGTGTGTGGCACCGGATGGGCGACGTCCCGGTCCCTCGACGCGAAGCGATCGGTTTTGTGTTCTGTGGTCGCAAAGCCACCGGGTGGATCTCGGTCCCGGCGTGACGTTTCGTTACGGTTTCCGTGTGAAGCGGTTTTCAACGTTCATCAGCCGTATGTGGAAAAAATGTGCCCTCGTCGGACGCGGAGTCCCCGGAGGATCAACGCCGTGATCGTCCGTGCCAACCGGTCGATCGGAGGTTGGCCAAGGACGGCCCGCCCGTCCCTGCGACGATTGGATCGCGAGTCTCCGTAACCTCGCCGTTCGCACACCGCTGGTACGCAGCGGATTGATGAGTTTCTGATTCGTGGCTCACCGTTGCCGGTCGACATTCGGCACCTACAGCCAAGATCTTTCGTGAAAACTGGCCGCCTGAGATTCATTCAAAATAATCCATTGCGTCGGTTGCCACTCGCCTCGTTTTTCCCCCGTCCTTCTGCCCCCAGGTTTATGGCCCTCGTTGTCCTTCGGCCCCTCCCTCTGACGATTTCACAGCAACCGCTACCGCACCTTCCCAATATCCCGCCCCGGTAATGGAAACTGGGGTATGGCGCAGCGACCCCCCGCATCGGGGTTTGAAGATTCTCGCGATCACGGTGCGATCTTCGGTGGATTCTTCCTGTTGATTGCGGCGTGGGTGGTTGGGGGTTTCGCTCTACTTACCCAGCCTCGATCAGTTCGGGCGTCCCGTCGCCGAACTGCCCCCGCGTGTTGACAGCCTGGGCCGTCGATGCGAACCGTTTTAACGAGGGATCTCGAATCGCATCCATTCACTTGCCCAACGCCGAAGGCGAATGCCGAAGCGTTTATCGAAGATTTTGATGGCCGAGATCCATAAAGTTTGTTCGCAAAAGCAATCGAAGCGGCAGGATTTAACGAACGAAATCCCGTGCAGTCAGCCGATGTTTTTTTCGAGGCCGATCAAGACGAAGCAAGCAAGTGAAGGGGAGTTTTCGATCATCGACAAACTCTCGCTTACGACTTGGGATGACCGAGGGAGTACGCAGCCGAGAGCGAACCCTGCGTAACCGTATTCTCGGCATCCATCGCGAACGAACGCGGCGCTCGCGAAGGTCGACATTCTGTTCTAATTCGACGAGCGATCAAGCCGAATCGCAGTCATGGGTTCCATCGCCAAAGAGAAGGGCCAATGGAAAACCGTCGATTGGGCAAAGCCTCGAAGACGGAACGACCATCTCGGACGAGTACGCCGAGTAACCTGCGTGCGAACCGGGAGTTCCGTAAGGCTTGATCTTCGCGACAGAAGAAACTCAGCGAATCTCAGTATGCAGTGGTACAACGACAACGATGCGCGATCGAATCGTTACGTTTTTGGCCTCGAATCCAAACGATGCTGCGTGGGCGACCGACCGATTGCAAAATCCGGGATGGCGTGCGTGGGCTTGCAATGGAACCGAATTTGAGGAGGCGATTCCGATATTAAAAACGATCGGTACCCCAGACAACCGCTGGGGTGTGTGGCCCGCTGCTCGCATCGGCGCGACGGTGAGTTTTGGGGCACTCGACCGAAGCCTCCGGTATCGTGGAAAAGATCGCGCGGGTCAGTCCCGCATCAATCCCAAGTTCACATACTTAATGTCGGAAAATTCATAACGGACGCAATCAGAGCGACGCGGGCCGCCCGATGCGGGCAATTGGCGGGGTTTGAAAATTGTCCCGAAGGACGCTCGCCTGTTTGGCCAACGTCGTCAAAAAACGCAAGAACGCCCCAGCGATCTTGCCGGAGTCTGTTTGGTCTTTACATCGGCGGCGATGAATGGGGGGGGCGATGAAATGGGGGGGCGATGGATGGGGAAAACGAGGGCAAAACTCGTCGTGGTCACGGTTTTGTACCGGGCAACTTATTCACACGGCTTGGCGCGGAGGCGCTGTTAAAACATCTGCCCGATGCGGCCAATGCGCCGCCCGGCCGGCGGTCACGCAAATCGTGGCCGGGGGCATTTCGGATGGTCAGTGAGGGATTTCGATGCCCGCAGGCGACACAGTCTCGCGCGATGAAGCTGCGACGAGCGGAGTCGCTGAAAATCTCCGCCCTGGAAAACTACCTAACGCTCGTTTTGCAAAACGATGCCTACCGGAAATCTTCGACGAGTCGACGACTCGACGCGACGCTGAATCGTAACTGAAATGGCGTTTCAAGTCGAGCTCGGATGGACCCGAAGAACTGCTTTCGGTCTTGGGAATCGCATCCCGGTATCACGGTCGAGTCCGTGGCAGATTCGCTTGCTGGGTTGGGCCGGTTCGAAACCGATCGGTTGAACGGCACCGCGAGAGTCTTGAACGCTTCGCTCGTTGGTTGCAATGGCAAGTGACGCGAACCGACGAGGATTCGTAATGATTGCCAGTTCGGCGGACTTCTATTTGGCTGGTGATGTTTGGCCGATGGCGAATCGGGGTGCGGTGCTCGATCGTTGGCCCGGGATTCCAAATCGTTCACGACAAATCGCCGGACCTCGGTTTTTTGGAAAGCGGGCAACCGAGGCGCTCGCCGAAGCGTGGCTGAACACGGTCCGCAGACGACGCCGATTGATTCACTCGAACTGTTGAAACATCAAAAATTGCTCGCCGATCAATCGATGCGTCGCGTGAATCGACTCGTGCGAAGATCATCACCGGACGGGCAAGTTCAGATGGCGACCTCGATGCTCCGAGACGAAGGTGGGTAAGGGTGTACTCATTGTGGCGCGGCGGATTCGCGATCTGGTTTGGAAAGCGGCAATGGAGACGCTCGCCGACGTGCCTGCAAACTGAACCGATGGAGAGGAAAACCGGTCGTCACGGATCAGATGGCGGTCGATGCATCGCGTGGTTCAAGACGTGACGGGTTCGGCGCGATGGCAAAGTGTTTTCAGCGCCAGCGGACGGAAAGCCGATGAGAGTCGAAGCTGTTCGATTCACATTCGTCGGCGAGGCCGCGTTGAATTGCTGGCAGAACGAAATCGCTGTTCAAGCTTCAACGCACTCGATGCAAAGACTCGATCGGTCATGGCAAATTTCAGCAGCGACGCCAAACGTTGTCAAGGGTTGCTGCGAAGCGGACTCGATGAACGTGCGCCTACGGTATTCTCATGATACGGCCGTGGAAGAGGAGTCGACGATTTCCGCCGGAAGCGACACTCGATTGGAAAAACGGCGGTCACAAAAATTGCTGGCTCACCTCTGCTTTGCGACAAAGCCGACACGCTGAGGAGAGATTCCAACGAAGGCCGAGCCAGGATGGATCGGCGATTGATTGCGGACCCTGCAAGCCCAGTGGCTGCGTAAGAGATGCCGATTCGGAGTGGATGCAGAATTCATCCAGAAGTATCCTGGCCGATCCAGTAACGTGGCATACTCCGGCGGAGCGGCACGCTGTTTGTTTGACGTGGGCGTCGGTTCAGCAGTGCGAACTGAATCCTTTTTCGGAGCGGCATTCGGCGAATGGACGCTGCAACTTTTACCGCTTTATCCGATCAACCAGGAACGTTCGCAGTTGGTTGGCGAGCAATCAAGGACGGAAATCCTGGATTCGTGCGTTCGTTCTCCCGCCGACGTGAAATTTTGCAACGCGAACGCCGAACTGCAATCGACACTCGCCTCTCCTGTTGGGCAGCGTTGGCGTTGGAAGTTCCGTCGATGATTGGCATCAATCCGGTACCCGCTTTGTTCCAAGTCGCAGAAACGGTTGTCTCAACCTGCTCCACCCTCGCCAAGGATAGGTGATCGGGTTTTACTATCTCGACGAAAGTTAATGGTGGCTCGGGCGACCTCGCCGAGTCCTCTGCGTTGGAAAGCGACTCCCCGTTCACGGCCGCGTGTTGGAATCTCCCCGATCGAAATTCGAACCCAGCCACCCACGAACTAAACGCCGGAGAGAGGACATTCACCATGTGGCGTCACGGTTTCGCGGCGACCGAAGGAACCGTTGCAGGCGTGATCCATCTCAAAGTCGGCGACACCACGAAGCGATCGAGTGCGAAGTGATCCGGATCGATGTTGAGATTATCAAACCTGGGTTCGAACCGAAAACTCGCAGCGTTTGGCGCCCTGGATCGCCCCGGACGTTTCCATATCGTTGCTTGGGCGTACTCTCTCAAACCATGCCAAGTGCGGGTCGATTGAACCACCCGATGGACGCAGAGAAACATCAACCGATGAAATCGCCGCATCTTGCTTGAAGAGGGACAGTTCGTCGAACAAATTAACAGGGATGACTTTAAATTTATCGGTGTCATCTGCGTTGAATCATTGGTTCAAACGCTCGCCGTCGCGAGGGCTTGCTGTTGCTACTGTCAACAAAGTTCGGTGAGGTGAGCCTGAATTTGGCGGCAACGGATCGAAACACTCTAGTCGTCGGATGGTGAATCGACCGGCTGGCTCAGGTGTGAAGATTGATTTGGATGGCCAGCTGTTGCTTGTTTGTCTTGTTGGCTGTTTGGCTGTTGGCTGTGGCTTTTTTTGTTGCGTTGGCTGTTGCTGTTGGCTGTTGGCTGTTGCTGTTGGCTGTTGGCTGTTGGCTGTTGGCTGTTGGCTGTTGGCTTGTTGGCTGTTGGCCTGTGGCTGTTGGCTGTTGGTTGTGTGGCTGTTGGCTGTTGGCTGTTTGGCTGTTGGCTTGTTGCTGTTGGCTGTTTCGAATCTAAGACTATCCAAACGCCAAACGCCAAACGCCAATTCGCCAAACGCAATGCAATCGCCAACGCCCAACGCCAACGCCAAACGCCAATCGCCAATCGCCAATCGCATCGCCAAACGCCAACACGCCAATCGCCAACCGCCAATCGCCAATCGCCAAACGCCAACGCCCAAACCCGAACGCAAACCCAACCGCCAACCGCAACCGCCACCGCCAAACGCCAATTGCCAATCGCCCAACGCCAACGCCAAACGCCCAATCGCCAAACCGCCAATCGCGCAACGCCAAACGCCATCGCTTAGCTAAGCTTGTACTGGCCTGGGAATGCGTGGGCGGCGGCGGGATTCCCGTTCCAGATCGAGATTTTTCGGGAACAAATCGAGCGGTTGATCTTCTCGGTCATGAAATCCAGCTTACCTTTTGAACCGCTTGTAAGCGCCACCCGTCCCATCACGGCGGTCAGTGAGCTTTCGGCGGTTTCGCGCATTCGACGATCGGTTTGCCGGCGCGTATCGAATCGACCGAGATCCTGTGCTCTTGCTTGTAGCGTCGGCATGCTGCCCGTCCATCGAACCCGATTTTCCTTGCCGTCCCGATCCGTGATTCGCGATCCGCCGCTACCGCTCGATATAATGCCATGCCCTTCTTGCCGTGATCACGTTCTGTGTCACCTTCGGTCCCTGGATTTGCCGGCACGGGTGAACGACAACGTTCGCTCGCCGGGATAGACATAGTCCGATCGATCATGCTGTCCCACATCTCACTGCCCTCGGCGTGGTGAATCGTCACCGCTGCCTAAGGCGCTCAGCGGCGCGCCGCCCCATACCAGTTCATTGCGTCGATGTTGTGGACCGCTTTGCTCGCAAATTTGGTCACCGGCCAACCAAGTGAAGTGCATCCAGTTGTAAGACTGGTATGGTGTCGCTCATGGCATCCTTGCGGTTTTTGACCAAATGCCCGGTGGAGCAAATAGCGACTGAGGCGTTGATCACAGTCGCCGATCAATCCTTCCCGATCTGCTGGCACCCGCACCGATCGTAATCGCTGGCGGCGATACTGGGTTCCGGTCACGACTGGCGGTGCCGTTGGCAACCGGCTTCGTCGTGTGCCCCGCAGACACCATGGTAACCCGCCGCATCGGACGCACGAGGTTTCCCGCAAACACGTGCTTTGCCCGCTTTGACCGCTTCGCGGGTATGCAGGGGGTGAACCCGGCGGCGATGGATCAGCACCAGGTCGATGTCGGGATCGCGAAACGATCTGTTGATACGCATCGATCCCCCGTAAAATTTTCTCCGGTGCAACGTTCGACCTTTTCGCCGTGTTTGCGTGCCATTGCCGACTCCGTTCGTATAGGACGTGCCAACGGTCCACATCCGCCATCGCCGACGAATCGAACGTTCTCGTTGAATGGTCAGAGGATCGTTGATGGCCCTCGTACCGCGACCAACCGGCACCGACTCAACCGATTCCGGACCAACACGATTTGGGATCGCATCGTTGCCGGCCGCGTGCAAGACCTTTCGAGTCGCCGCCGCAGTCAGGACCGGCGCCCGAATGCGGTGCCATTGCGACGAAACAGTACGACGGTTGGGAAGGTGTTCGTAGTCATCGAGTCAATCCAAAGGGAAAGGTTGCGAAACGAAAAACAGTCCTTGGAGCAGGAGGTATTAAGATACAAAGTTCGATGGTCCTTGCCGGACGGAACCGATTTCTTCCGCCGCGATCACGATTCGCAAATCGGAATTCACGGCGATCGTTCAGGTGGTCGGCTCCAAGTTCGATGGTTTGTCCGGTGATCGATTTTAGAAGTAACGGTTGTTCACGATTTCACAAATCACGTGATCCGGTTCATCGTCGAGCCGCACGATTTTCGTCTTCTTTGGGCGAAATTGCCGTCGGAATCAGTTTCGAGCTATGATGCAGTCGATCGATTCGGTTTGCGTGTGAGCGTCGACGTTCGCACTTTTGCCCCCGGCCCGCGGCTTTGTCCGCGACGATCGACGCGGAGCGTTCGGGCGCGACGTCTTTGAATGAAAGAACGCGGTCTCGCTCATCATCGGTCCCAGCCGGCCTCGTACACCCACCGAACGTCTTCAAAGGTGACTTGCCGTTGCCGTAATAAACATGCCCCGCGGGAGATCCCTCGGTAGGGCGCCGATCCCGGAAACACGCACCGGACGCGAGCCGTCATTGAGCATCACGCTCCACGAGTGAACACGCAATCGACAATCGGCGAAACCGTCGCCATCAAGATTTTGTGCGTTTCCCCACATCGGCCGGACGCGCTTTGGTTCAGGTTTCATTCGCTCACGAGCGTTTTCCCAACGTCCGGGCCAGTCCGTGAATCGCACCCAACTGGGGTGGTGACGGGGATTATCCGACGACGACTTTGCGATTCGATTTGGCCCGCGAGCTGCACGGATCTGCTCGGGACGCCTCGAGTGTCGGCAACGGTTTTTCAACGAACCATGGCAACCGGCCGTTGAGAGCCTTGATCGGAACATCGGCGTGCGTCGCCGGGTAGCTCGCGATGCAAACGGCGTCCCGGTTTCGTGACCGCGAGCGCTTCGTCGAAATCGCGAAATGCGGGCTAATCGTTTCGAGAAGTTCGTTCAAATCCGCGACGCTTTTTTTCAGAACCTGCAACGCCGACAATTTCGAATCATCGATGCGGTGGAACGCTTTTCGCATGAAGAACGGCCGCCCCCAAATTTGTTTTTTTTGCCCCCGGCACCCCCCCCCCGCATGCAGAGGATAGAACGGGAATGGTTGTCCGAAAATTTTAGCAGGGGAAGTTTCATCGGAGATGCTTTTCGACTGGGGATGATGAGAGGAATTCAGTTCGATGCGGCGGAAGAGTCGAGTAGAAACCGGACCGTCGTCTGGTTCTGCAAGAAGTGCCGGGACGGTCGCCGAGACATTACATTGGATCGTTCGCTTCGACGATCGGAGCCCTTGTGTACCCGACGCCACAAACGAAATTCGTTTGGTCCTCGAGGATGGTCTTGGACGCCCATCGTGAAATCGCGCGAGTCGGCGTGGTCCGATAACAGAAAAATCCTTGGGCCGCGTCCGGTTTCGGGTGACTTCGTTGAGCGGTGACCATCCGAGTCAAGATGTCGGTCCGAGCCCGGTTCGTTGACCCGACATGCGGTCCCGTCCGATGCCGAGTAGTTCAGATCGAGCCTCGCGCGGCGCCGATTTGACGTTCGTAATCCAGACAATACGCGTCACACGTGGCCTCCGCGAATCGTCCCGTCAGGAATGGTGGGACATGGTCTCGTTGGATATCAGTGTCGAACAGTTGTTCGTTCATGAACCGGACATAGCTTCCTGCGCGCTGTCCGATTTGATCGGGAAATACTCGTCAAATTGAACGTCACGACGTTCCGCAAACGACGAGTCCCACTCTTCGCGATGCATACGAATCAATTCCGATAGACACCCAGTTTGTGGTTGGAAACGGTTGCCAAACGAGTATGCAAGGGTCGCTGCGGAATTGACGCTCACGGATAGGTTGCGATCTCGGGGTGGCAAGGGCAACGATTTCGCTTTCGGCGGGGGCTGGCGAGACTTCGATTTAT
>Ga0163217_1104310_pt1 | contig 10932 bp, 12 predicted proteins | sample SynspAceP_FD_185933 | JGI IMG/M metagenome (GOLD analysis project Ga0163217, IMG submission 185933) | Saline lake microbial communities from Ace Lake in Antarctica - Synechococcus sp. Ace-P (PacBio error correction) | ecosystem: Environmental > Aquatic > Non-marine Saline and Alkaline > Saline ...
AGAAGAGAGAGATTAATTTCTTGTTCGCCAGTCGCAACGTTGCCGTCCCGCTGACCCGTTTCCCCCGGGGGGTGGGGGGCCACAGGCGCCCCTTTTTTTTGCCGACCCCGGGTGGCCCGCAATTTGGGGACGGGGAAGGGCGGGCTTGCAAAAATGAAATTGGGTAAAAGCCGGCGCGTTTGGGGTTTTTTCGAATCGGCCCGGGTGGGGGGTTTAAAAAAGTGGGGGGTCCCGTTGGAATCATGGCCAATCAGGGCCCGGGGTCCCCCCGACATCCCTCGGGCGGTTCGGGCTTTGGAGTTGACTTCCCGCAAAGCGACGCAAACCGCCGCCGCCGAGTAACCCAGGCGAACAAAACAAATCCGCGATCGAGGCCCGCTCCGACAATTTCAGATTTCTTCGCGAAGGCGCGGTTCCGCCGCGAGCAAGCCAGCGGAATGAATTGCGTCGATCCTCGTCCGAAACAGGGGTCCATGATCGGGATGATCAAATCGCCGACGCGTCCCGGGACGGCGAATGTCGGGCGAGAAGCAGATGAATCCGCGGCCGTCATCAAGTTAACCAAAAAATGAACCTGACCTCGCAACCGCGGGGTCGCTCATCATCCGCTTTGAATTTTTTTCCCGGTCCAAACCGGCCGTTTCGGTTTTCGTGTGCCCCCGGCGACCACGCCCTGCCGAACTGCGTGTCGGCCTCGTCAACAAAAATCACGAACTTTTTCGAGTGCTTCTAACACTCGCCGGCGCCGTTTCGAAAATCAAGTCGGTTTGACGCGAAACCACTGGCTTGGGATGCTTTTTTGAGCACCAACACGGCAGATCGAGTTTCGGCCGCGAGGTGCTTCGAAAATGAACGTCTTTGCCGCCCCGATCGGCCCCGGCGACGGCGGCGCCCGGCATATGCCCGCCTCGCCTTTTCATCTCAACCGGGGGATCATTTTTTTCTTCTAAAAAACCTCAGAGCGCGAAAGCCGACGGACCTGAGCCAAGCGGTGAGACGGCTTTTTGAACTCGACGAACGTCTTCGCCGAGTTTGGTCCCCTGAATGTACTGTTGGACCATCGCGATCACATCGTCGGTCCGCATCCCGTCTCGTCATCGTAAAGGCGCCCTCGATCAACATTGACGCAGCGCGTGCATGGATAAACCCGCCACTGAACTTCGGCGAGAACTCTGCGGACGAGGACCATAGTTTCGCGGGCGATTTGGCTGTGAGTTGGAAAATGATCGATGAAGTGCAACCGCAGAGCCGTCGAAGGCGCCGCCACCTCGCACATCGAGTAATTTGCGGCAACCTTCCGATTCGAGAAGGAATTTGGCTGCGTGATTCGGCGAGCAAACACACACTGTCCCTGCCCGCCATGAAATCCGGGATCACTGAACCAATCGCTCCAACGATACTGATTCGCCGCAGGTGGGCGTCCGTTGAGCGAAGTCGATGTTCCCGCGTCCGGCCGGCACGAGCATGTCGGCGGCCTCGATCACGATCAAACAGGTTCTCGCTTCAACATCGTGCGAGACAGATTCGTCAATTGTCGCAGAAATTCCAACGGCCTGCCGTCGCGTTTGCCGATCGCCCGTGAATCAACGATTCGTACTGCATCCACGTCGTTGCTGCACGGTGTTTTCACGGCGAGCCAAATCGTGCAGCGCCAGCGCACGGGATCGACGCCGGTTCGCCAACCGAACGCCACGCGTCTCGTAATTTGGTCGTTGATCTTCCGGAGCGATTCGGATCGGGCCGTTGAGTTCGTAGACCAAACGGATGTCCGGCGATTCCGGTTTTCTTCCTTACGAAACTAATCAACGGGACATAATTCATCGCCATGAAAAACAGATCGTGAATGTTGGCCGTGCAAGATGACGCAGCGGGATTGTCCGGAATTGGAGATCCGAGCCAAACGGCTGAAAACGCGTAATCCAGGTTTCAATTCGTGTCGATTGGAATGAGAACTTCCCGTTGCATGAAAATGGCAAAGGGTGTTGAGACTGCCTGGGAGCTGATTTCGCCGAGGCATACGTCGCTGTACTTTATCAGTAATTGACCAGCTCGTAAAGCGAGCAACACCCCCTCATGCGTGGGTGGTATCACCCTCCGGCGAAGACTATTGCATACAAGCCCGACGCGCTAGCGAGTGACGTCAACCAGGTCACTCGGCTAGCGCGTCGGCTTATATTCTTGCGCTAGCGGGCCTGTCGATTTAGTTTAGCCGATGGGCGTTAGCCCCGGTTATCAACACCGGCAAACCGGGGCTAACGGCCCATCGGCTAATCTTTCGCTGGCAACAAAAAGCGATTAAATCCGACAGCCCGTAGCGGGCTGTCGATTTAGTGGTCTCCATATGAAATTAACGTGCCATACGAGCCCGACGGCGCAAGCGAGTGCTGCTGTGCTTTCCCTCGCTTCGCGCGTGCGGGCTTTGTAAATCGACAGCCGCTAGCATAACCGGATCTGACTTGCGGCAATAGTCTCCCGCGAAGCCGGTTGGTGAAGGATGACGGAGACACATGTTCTCTCGGAAACCAGTGCGAAACAACCGTTTCGATGCTGGAACCCGCTAATAGTCAGGGGTTCAAAGAACCTCAGCCGAGATTGCCGGGTTGTGATGAATTCTGCAAATCTTGAGCCCAATCGATTTCCAATCCCAATTACCACCAATGCACATGATGAAATCGATCGCAACTTCGCTGCTGTTATGCCGCGTTGGCGACCTGCTGCCCACCTGGAAATTCAGCCATGCCGACGAGTCCGTCCGAACGTTTTGATGACGCCCATTGACGACTCACGACTGGGTTATGAACCGCTCGAAGGACACCCGCAACGAAGACACCCGCAATGAAACAACTCCGCCGGCCAGGGCGTTAACTTCACCACGCTCATTGCCAAATCGCCGCTGTGTAATTCGTCCCGGACGAGTCTGATGATGAGTCCCTGCGACGCTTCGACGAAACCGGGATCTATGGATTGAAACCTGGATTCGAGAGATTCCGAAGATATAACAGCATGGTTTCGTACCGCCAGCACTTTAAAACCCGGTTACGAAGACGTTCAGTGGAGGCAAAATCTATCACGGTGGTAACGGACGCCAAGTGCGACCCACCGTGTACACCGGAGTTCGATCATTGGGGGCCGGGAGCCGGCCCGGTGCCGGCGCGAAAAAATTAAGTGCCCCTGACGCCGACGGGGAACCACCCCCGTTGGTCGAATTGGGGTGGTGTTTCGATCACGACGAGAAAGACAAAGGCGATTGGAAAAGGTCGCCGATTGGGCGGTTGCAAAGGCTCCAAGGGATGGCCCGAGCGAGAATCGGACCAACGCGTGTCTTCTTGTCGGTCGCTTTTTTCTACCGCCACGTCCCCTGTCACGTGACACGAAATACTGGGACATGTTTCCCCGCCGAAACCTTGATCTTGCCCCGGATGCAAAAAGACGATCACGACTGCTCGCCGCTGAGTTGGTACCGCATTGGAATTTGGCCGAACCGCGGTTGTCGTGGTTTAGAAACATCACGACGAGCAATCAATTTGGTGCGTTCTTACCTCGGTTGCATCGCGTTTTTGTGGATCCGCGGTGGCAAACGAGTGATCGACGCGCTCGCGCAATCGCCGTGAGGCGGACAACACCAATCTCGTTTTTATGGGCGATCCACGGTTGGATTTGGGCGGAGAAAGAAATCACGGGAAAAACACGCTCTGGGAAACCGTTCGACCCGGGTTCCCGACTTGATCTTTGCCGGGCCGGGCATCGAACCGGGAACGACGAATCACCGGCCGAACTGCTCGATTCCTATCCGACGCTCTCGATCTCGCCGGTCTGGCCCGCCCGAGGCAGTCGAAAGGGATCAGTCTCGTGCCGCAATTGCACGACACGAGTGCCGCAACGATCACGGCCCGCAATCACCGATCACAACGCACGGCAACTTCGGCATCCGCGGAACACCCGATACGATTGATCCGTTATGCCGACGGCAGTGAAGAGTTGTACGACCTGGAAAACGCTCCCGAGGAGTTTTACCAACGTGATCGATCGTGGGCGAGCACGCGTCAGCGCAAACCGATTGCGGAAAATGGGTTTCGGTCAAGACCCGCTCCCTTGGCCGCCAACAGTGCCTCGCGGTGTTATTCCTCGAACACCGTGAGGACGGTTGGTACTGGGAAAACGAAAAGATCGACCGGAATCATCGCCCGATGAGCATCGGAGCGACCAGGAAGGAAGACCCTTCCTCGTTGATTGCGTCTGAACGATCAAGCAGATCAAGCATGATTTCAAGAGTCGCTTTGAATCGACTGCCATCACACCGTGGTCCGTCGAATCGGATCGTGCTTCTTTCTCTCAGCCACCGGGCCAAGGTCGAGCCGGGTGGGGTAGTTTGGATCGGGTCATCCACCATTTCGTCATCGCCATTGACCACACACGCTTGGAACGGGCCGTCTCGTGACGGCAAAATCGAATCCCGCCGAGATCGTGAGAATGCAATTGGACGCCCGTTCCTTCCTCGAACACGCACCCACCCCGCGATACACGGGCCGAATGAATCGACCGTTAAAGCCGCGTTCATCGCAATCGATAAAAAAGAGCATAGGAACAGTAACCAAAAGGTCAAAAAACAACAAAAAAGCCTCCAGAACGCCTGGGGATTCTGGAGGCGATAGGCCAGGCAGGACTTGAACCCGCGACCAAGGCAATTAATGAGTGCCGTGCTCTAACCAACTGGCCTACTGGCCCCGGTTCTTTCGAAACGGTATCGTACAATCGATCGCAGGTTTGGATCGAGGCCTGAACGCGCGCGTCCGATCAATCGCAGGCCTGCGACGCTCGGAGAGGGCTTGTGAGACTCGTTTCACGCTTTCGTTGGGGACGCGGTCGTTCACAAAACAACGCACGAGAAGTAACGAAACCATGAAAACGAAGATAATGAAGCCGATCATGAGCGGCAATGTTGAGCATCGTCGTTTTGCCACTCTTGACCTCGGTGTGGTTTTCGTACAACGATTTCCCTGGTACCTGACTCGCTTGAAAAAACGGTTTGCCCTTTTTTCGATCCGAGGAGATACAGCACATAGCCGCCGACGCTCGTCCCCACGGGAAAACGAGTAGAAACAACGGCACTGGTAGGATCGTGCTCACCCTCGCGGCGAGACTTCGGCGACGCAAGTACCAGACCGGTTGCGAGCAAACCCGCCGCTACAATTGCGGTGATCGACAGGGAGATGATGGATTCGACGAGTTGCCGGTTCCCGAGAAATGAACTGCCAGGACCGTGAAAGAAGATAACACAAAATCAACGGCACGGCGACGACACAAAACAACCGCCAACGGCACAACGTGGACGTTTCGTGATTGTGTGTTGGCGGCGAATTCGAACGCGCTTCGCTGACCACCTCCTCACAGCGCGGGCTCGGTCAAGAAATCGAGGGCGCGTAGGGGTTGATCTTGGGCGCGGGGCGGACGCTCGGTTGGTTCGTCGGGAACCGGCGTTGGGAGTCGGCATCAGTTCGTGATTGTTCGAGAAAAGTTTCCAAAATCAAAAAAACGCCCGACCGAGCGTTGGCTCCTCGCGACTGGTTTCTGTTTCTCATTCTGGTTTCTGCCTTAGCCAGGCGAACGGCGGCGGATACCGACCGCCCGATACATGCTGTTAATCATGGCGGGATGACATGGGGTTTTCTGATATCGGATGTTACGGTGGCGGAGATCAGACTCCGAACATTGGATGCCCTCGGCGGCGGAGGGGATGCGGTTTCGGGATTTTCTACAATAACGCGAAGTGTGAGCACACGCGAGCGTCGTTATGACCGGTCGTTTGGTGCACCCATGTGGGCGTCGTCCGCCGACGTTTTTCACTACGCGGCACCGACGTTTTGGCGAGCGATGCGGGAGGCTTTGGTTACCGGACCTTGATGGTGGGCAAATGGCCGCCGGACAAACTCCATTACAACGTGGGTTCGATCGGCATTTTCGGATTTGGTCCGATGGTTGTTGGCAATTTTTGGAAACCCGAGGCACGCACGCGAGGGGAACCCGAACGGCTAAGAAAAAAAGTGAAGGCGATGGGCGATCGATGGTCAAGTGTTCTCACCTTACCAGCCCGCCCGAGTGACAGAATTCTATACGCGGACGCCCGTTCACCGATTACGGGTACCGTCGAACTATCTCAATGAATATCGAAACGGAAGGAGAAACCGTTCGCTGTTGTAAATGTCGGCATACAGCGCCGCATTATCCGATGCCACGGCCAGCGAAGAGGACGTTGCAAAGTACGCGAGGTCGTTTATGCGAAAATCGGATGGGACGAGTTGCGGCGGTCGTCGATTCGCAGCGGCAGCAGGAATCTCGGCGTCTTGGCCACCGAACTCGCACGCTTTCGCCCGCGCGACCCGGTTCTGGCCGACTTTGGGATGGAGATTCCGGCCAGGATCGTGATCTTTGGATTTGCGGATGGCGACTTACGCGGCGATGAATCGACCGCATGGAATCGCAACATCGGGCGGATTCATTCAAACGCTGCGAGACAACGGAGAACTCGAGAACACGGCATCTTTTTTCTCTTCCGATTCGGGGCGCGTGAGGAATCCCGCTGACCGATCGACGGTCCAAGGGAGCGAGTGCCATGGGAAGTGACGAGCTACATGACGCAAGGCCGGGTGTGGCGATACGCGTCCCAACACGCCGTATCGAAAATACAAGATGACGAATTTCGAGGGCGGCACCGCCACCCCAATGATGCGCGACGTGGCCGGGGATGACGAAAACCAGGGTCAATTACCGACCAGGTTCGGGCATCTGATCGATTTTTGGCCGAACGTATGTTGCAGGCGGCCGAGTTGGGCTGGAGGTGGATGATGTACTGGCCCGGGCGTGCTCTGCAAGAACGCGTTTCCGGAGGCGTCCGACGAAGCGGTCCCTGGCCGTTGTTTTGAAGTTCAGTCGCGCCGAGGCGATCGTGCCGCAGTGGAAACTCGTCCGCTACGGCAAATCGATGGAACTCTACGACCTCGCCGCCGACCCGACGGGTGTGACAACTCGCCGGAAATACAACCTGAGCAAGTAACGATTACTGTCGCAGCAATGGAACCGGTGGTGGCCAGCAACCCTTTGAAACTCCTGCGAAGTAGACGAGCGAATGACGCGAGTGGTTGGGGACAGCTAAGTCTTAGCGTCGTGGACGAACAGGCCCGAAATTCAATTCGCGTCGTCGGTGGCGTGAAGGTGCGAGGGAATTCGGTGGCGGTTTTTTCTTCGCTCGTGAGGTGGTCCCCATCGCAACGTTTTGGTCTTGGCTCGTATTGCTTGGCCCAATTGCGGCCGGCGATTTTTTGGTCCTTTGGCGAGTTTCGAACCCGAGCTAGAACGCGTGGCGAAAAAGTCGACGTTGTCGATTGAAGGCATCGCGAGCAAGTCGCTCATCAATCGTGAAGGGTTTGTCGCCGCGAAAAGGTGGACGCCAAGCGCTGATCAAATTGATCTGCAACCGTTTTGGGAACGAGGATGCGATAGTTTTTTTGTCTCGAATTTCAGCGGCGAGTGTGGCGAGGGCCTCGTCCGGAGTAGGACGCATTTCGGATCGCGAAGCATCACGAGTTTGGTCCGAAAGACGTTTTCGGTGGCACGCCCTCGCGATATCTGGGTGATGGACGCAAGCGCGTCGGGCGATGTCGGCATTCGCGGATCGGAGGAGCGGGCCCAATTGATACTTGAGTGTCAACAACGCTGCCCAACGCCGAACTCTTTCGCATAAAACCGAGGCAACAGAAATTCACGCGGCGAATCCCGTCCGTCAATTCGGTGAGGTTGCCGAATGCCATTCATCATCGCGTGCTCGGGAATAGCGGCGGCGTTGTTTCGGCATAACGTCAGCAACGACGCGCGCGAACCCCGATCCGATCGTTCGAGGATCGGAATCGAGCCGACATGGCATCGCCATTGCAGCCGGAGAAACTCGGATCGTCTCGTCGAGCGAGTTGAGATCGTCGGGAGTGTCGGGATCGCGACGACGCCTCGCACCCCAATCCACGGCCGACCTGAACGGTTGGAGTGAGTTACCGAAAGCACGAGGTGAGGCGACCAGCCCCGGATCGACGGTCTCGCTTCCCCAGGAGTCGAACGTGTCGATGCTGGACGCGGTGTCCGTTTTGAACGAAGCGGCAACGTAATCACCGATCGCTCCGCAGCGTCGGGCCGGGTCGCATCCGACATCTATCCGGTCGGCCACCGTTCGCTGCGGAGTGAGTCGGCGACACGCGTGATTTTCGTCGAGACTTCCAGCGGTGGCGCATGATTGATTTCCGCGAATGAATCTCGAATTGCGATGTTCGAAAATCGATGTCGCGATTTTTGCCACCCAACCAGTATCGAGGTCCCGACAATCTTTTCGGGCCGCATAAAATTTGTTCGGGGCGAGGCCCGCCATCTCGGCCAATCGCAATCCGACCAAGTTTTTTTCGGGGATTGCTTCGTCGATTCGGCAGGTCGACGGCAACGACGCCAGTACCGGCAAGACGACCGTGGGTGATTGGCTGCGGGAATTTCGAAATGGCGGGTCAACCATTTCGGCGTGATCAGCAGCGGCGACGGTGATCGGCGTGAACCAACACGGTCCTGCGTGAAACCGTACTTGTTCGCCGCTCGCTGGCGGCGATCCGCCATCGCTGTTGCGGCCAACCGTCCGGTGACGAACAGCACGCTGCGGCGGGCGGCAAAAACGGTCGAACGCGGTGGGCGGGATTCAGCGTGGGAGGGTTTCGGCAGCGATGATGGTTGAGCGGAAGGAGGCGTTGGCCGTGTTTCGATGTGATGGGGAGACGCGAAAACGCGCCGGGTCTAAGATCTGGTCAAGCGTACCCGGACGGTTCGGCTGTCGTAAAGCCTGCTCTCCACCCTTTGTCCCACTGTCCATGCTCGCACCGCGTCGGTCCTTATTCCTGTGGCGATTCCCCAGCCGTTGCTGTTGATCGCCGGTCCTTGTGTTTTGCAGACCCGCGGAACTCGCGATGCAGATCGCGAGGTGGTTGGCGAAAATCAAATGATCGGAGCGATATCAATGTGGTGTTCAAGGGTCCTTGCAGGCGAACCGAAACGAGTTTATTCCGCAAACGGGGGCCCTGGGATCGATGCCCGGGTTTGCGGTTTACTCGAAGCCGTGGGAGCGGAACAGCGGGGTTTGCCGTGACGACGGACATTCACGTTGCCCGAGCCACGCCGCCGCGGCGGCGGAGGTTTGCTCGTTATTACAGATCCCGGCGTTTCCTCGCCCGAAAAACGGACTTGCTCGTCCCGCCGCGAAAACCGTCGGGCCGTGAACGTGAAAGAAAGTCATCATGGCCCCGAGTGACATGCGATACGTGGTGGATAAACTGCGCGGCAGTTTTCCCGAAAACACGACGAAACCACGGGAAGGCCGCACGAAGGCCGGATTCTAGTTTGTTGAGGCGGGGCACGTTTTTTCGGCTACGGTCGTTTTGGTCAACGACATGCAATCGATCCCAATCAATGGCGTTCGCTCGGCGTCCCGGGTTCGTGTTTCGATGGCCACGCACAGCGTGCAGCCCGGCGGATTGGGTGGTGCGACGGGCGGAAATCGGAGAAATGGTCGAACCTTTGGCCCGGCGGTCCGCCGTTAGCGATCGGGGTGTGGACGCGCTGTTTTTTCGGACGCACCCTCAATCCGCAAGGAATTCACCCGAGCGACGGAGCGAATATGATCCCCTTGAGACCGGTTTGTCCGGATCGTTCGAACCGACTGTTGCGATTGCGCGAAACCGTTGAGAACGTCTTTCGTGAAATTCAACTTCGCCTGCATTCTATAGGCCGTTCGGACACGAAAACCGATGTTAAACCATCCTGCATCGTATCGAGCCTCCCGCGAGAAAGACACCGATGAACACCGTTCGACCGTTCCCACTGCCGGCCTCGTGGCTCTTGCTTGTTGCTTGTGCGGTGCCGGATGCCGTGGACGACGCCGGGCGAGAATGCAGCGAAATCAAATGTCACAGAAACAGGCCCGCCCAGCAAAACGCGTCGCGGCAGGACCATCTTTCGCGCGAGACGGGTTTCGTTGCTCGAACGAATACATCGGTTTGACGAGGAAAAGGCGCGGCAGAAGATCGTCTACCACGTTCCAACGATTGTTTGCGAAGAGAACGAGAATCGGGACGCTGCGGCTGGGAAATCCGATGCCGAAGCGAGTCCGCTGCCGAGAAATCGTCGAGTCGTTCAAGACGACATGGTCCCCCGGGAGATTGCAATCCGCCGGCGCGATCGCGCGTCCGGGAATTCCGACCGCCGACGTTCCGCTGCTACGGACGCCAACATGTTTTTCGGGCACGGTCGCCCCCCCCGGCGTGGAATCGACACGAGGCCGCTGCGTGCTGACCCCGTTGTTGAGCAGTTTGGTTTTGAACAACTGCGGCCGGGGCCGGCACACCGGAGCGACCGCGCGATGCGGAGCGGAATTGCCGGTCATGACGACGTCCGAAGATCGATCGTTTTGCGATGCGCCGCGAGAGTTGTTGCGATTGGACGATTCGCAACTCGCGCTGGAACCGATCAGTTGCGGTCGCCCGGGATTGCAACTGCCCCCCGATGCCGCGGGGATCCGTTCGAAGGGGGCCGGGTTTTCGTCAATCCGATTATCAAACGTTGTTGGCGTGGTCGGGGGGATTGGTTGCAGCGTTGCGGTGGGTGGTTCACGCAGTTGTTGCCTGCAGGCCGGAATATCCCCAACGCAGTGCGGCGGACGCAAGTTCCGACGAGACGGGGCTTCGGACCCCGTGGTCGGTCGGTGTGCTGTTGGCGAACAAATTTCTATTCGAACGCACGCCTTCGGTTTCGCCATTCCCGGTCCGGATCAAACCGGCATTGCGACGTTGACTCAGGCTCGCAAGACCCGACCGTGATTGCGGTGATTGAACGTGGCCGGGTTTTTTGATTACC
>Ga0163217_1068113_pt1 | contig 10931 bp, 9 predicted proteins | sample SynspAceP_FD_185933 | JGI IMG/M metagenome (GOLD analysis project Ga0163217, IMG submission 185933) | Saline lake microbial communities from Ace Lake in Antarctica - Synechococcus sp. Ace-P (PacBio error correction) | ecosystem: Environmental > Aquatic > Non-marine Saline and Alkaline > Saline ...
AAAAAAAAGAAGAGAAGATTTGGCTTACAACGAAGACAGATCGTCAGTATTCATCCTCGCCGTCCGAAGGCTGGATCGAAAAGAGTTTTATAAAATCCAATGCGACTCGTTGAAAAAGCCAGCCCCTTAAATTCGGATTTGTATCGCCGACTTTGTGAATGCGCAAGGAAAGAATTTGTTTCTTTCGCGGTAGCCGAACGAAAAAGACAAGCTGGCAATGATCAACGCGGGTGAAGAAGAGACCCTAAAGCCTTGCAGTGCCAAGCGATTTTATCCAAACGTTAAGGCGAAGCGGGCAAAGTGGTCTCAAACGGGCGATTTCTTTTCGCACAAAAGTGGTGTGGATTGAACAACCTTGGGAATTTCAAGTGGTTTTCCTACATAAACCCTGGCAGACAACCTTGATTGTCGATCGCGGATCTGAGTGAAAGTGTGGGCTGGATTGCCCGAAGTTATTTGAACGCAAGCGCAATCGCGTTGGCGGTAGGCCAACCGGTTGAAGCCGTCATGGGACTTCCTGACCGGGGAGAAACGTTTCGCCAGTAACGTGGAATTTATTTATTCCAACTCCTGATATTGCAAAAAACCGTACTTTGCCGGCCGTTTCGGCATTCGTTTTGGGATTAACCCAAGATCCCAAGTATTGAAGCAGATAATGTTTGCCCCATGTGCCCGTATTGGAGACCACGGAAACCGGGTCAAAGACGATTGATTCCGAACAGAAGCCCTGAATACGTGGAGGCGAACAAACACCGTGTGGTAACTGGCACTAAGGCGAAAGGGCGTTATAAGTCCGATGCTGTCGAAAACCGTGCGGTTCGTGATGGCTACAGTGGAAATCCTTTAGAACGGCTTGGTATTTGGGCGATGACGTGGTGGAACCGTCCGGCGCGTTCTTGTTGATCTAGTCCAGTTAAAAGCTCCGATTCAAGCGCATGAAATGCAAGAAGTAACCAGGTGGCAAATGTCTGCCAGTGCTTTGGTATGTCAGGGACAATTGTCCGACAATAAATGTCAGACCAAAGCAGAGCAGTCAGCAAAGACCCGCCACAAATGTTTTTGGGTGGCCGCGCGCATTAATCGTATTGAATGCGACAACACGCATGGTGAATGTGAATCTACGAAGCGATCTCGATTGGAAATTGGGCCAAAATGACGAATGGATTTTGTTTCTAGCCGATTGGTTGGAGTGGATGAAATTGCCAATAGGTTAAAACATTCAGCTGAGATAACCCCGTGAAGTAGCACCAAGTTTGCTGTTACTGACTTTTTGATGCTGACGCAGAGTAGGGGAATATCATGATGGAAGCGATTATCCGCTGGTCTATTCATAATCGCTTATGGTGCTTATTGGCCAGTAATTATTCTTGTTGGCGCCGGTTTTTGGTATTCGTTAAGAATACGCCTGTTTTGACGCGGTAATTCCTGACTTGCAGATGTGCAAGTCATCATTAAAACCAGCTATCCGGGTCAAGCGCCGCAAGTAGTGGAAAGACCAGGTGACGTATCATGACGAAAACGGCGAATGTTGTCCGTAACCGGGCGCTCAAACGTGCTGGTTATTCGTGTCTTTGGGGATTCTTTAATGTCTATGTGATTTTTGATGAAGCCCGCATGTATTGGGCGCGAAGCCGAGTGTTGGAAGTATTTAAGTCAGGTTGCGCCGTCCTTGACCGACAACGCGAAGGGCGCAATGGGGCCAGATGCAACGGGCGTTGGCTGGTGTATTTGTATGCTTTGGTGGATAAACCGGTCCAAAACGATTTGAGTCAACTACGTCACTGCAAGAACTTGGTCTGAAGTATGAATTGCAGACAAGTGCCTGGCGTGTCTGAAGTGGCGCCGATTGGCGGCCTGGTTAAACAGTAATCAAGTTGAGTGTTAACCCCGATAATTACGCGCCGCCTGAATAGCCGTTTGAGCCATATTCAAAATGCGATTAAACGCGGTAATCAAGAAGTCGGTGCGTCGGTCATTGAAATGCGCAAGAAGCGAATATAGGTTCGAGCATACTGGTTATAGTAAAAGTGTCGGAAAGACATAGAAATGAGTCCGCTTGCGTGGGGGGGGGGGGTTCCCCCCCCCCCAAAAAAAAAGTTGGAATAAAAAAAAGTGGTACACCACTGAAACGATCAAAGATGTGGCTGAAGTTGTATTGGCCCACAAATGCCGGCGCGTTTGGCGGAGCCTAAAAAAGAGAAGGCCGAAGTGGTTGGGTGGCGTAAGTTGTCATGCGTTTTGGTGAAAGCCCAAAAAACCATTGAGGCGTCAAAGCAATAACGGAAACACTTAAATCCAGTCTGCCAAAGGGGTTGAAGTCATTACCGTCTATGATTCGCTCTGGATTGATTGATCGTGCCGGTAGAGAATTTAATGGACGAGCTGCCTGGAAGAAATCCCTGTGGTGGCGCTTGGTCCTGTGTGGTGTTTCTTTTCCAGTACGCTTCTCTTTTGGTGGCGATTATCAGTTTTGCCGTGGGGAATTTGAACCGCTTTCAATTGTTATGCATTGTGCAAGGCATTAATGCCAACATCATGTCCCTTGGCGGATTGCGATTGCTTGGCGCGATGATAGATGGCGCCATCGTGATGATTCGAGAAACCTCCTAAGCACATGAAAAAAGTCTGAAATGACCAAGGAAAAACCGCTGGCAAATTGTCGCTACTGCGGCGACCGAGTTGGGCCGGCTTTATTTTTAAGCTTGTGATCAACACCGTTAGTTTGTGCCTGTGTTTAACTGGAAGTCTTCAAGAGGGTCGAATGTTTGGTCCCTTAGCGTAACCAAAACCTACGCCAATGGCGGCGTCAGCCGCGTTAGCCATTCCTTAGTGCCTGTATTGATGGGTACTTGTACGAGGCAAGTATTACCAGAACATTAAAAATCCGATTAATCGAGCGTCAGTAGCAATTTATAGCCGGCGTTAAAAAACGGTGTTGAGTTTTCCGAAGCAACGAATTGTGGTGGCGATTGCTATTATTGCCATTGGGACATGTGGCCTCTCAACAAGCTGGGCAAGTGAGTTTATTCCCAGCTTAGCGAAGGCGACTTAATGTATAGCCAACGCTTATCCAGGATATCCATTGGGCAAGCACGTTCAAGTTATTGCAACAAAAACCAATAAAGCTTTGATTGCGACCTTGCGCTGAGTGAAAACTGTCCTTTTGGCAAAGTGGGTCGTGCGGAAACGGCAAACCGAATCCTGCGCCGCTGAACCATGAAGAAAGCTTCAATACAATTTACAGCCTAAGTGAGTGGGCGAGATGGCATGACAAGCGACAAGATAAAACAAGAATTAGACCAGTTAAATAAATATTCCAGGCAAATATGAAAACGCCTTGGGTCCAGCCGATCAAAACGCGCATCGATAGGTTGGCAACAGGCCATTAAAAACGCCTGTGGTATTAAGTTGCTGGCCTGATCTAAAGGTCATCAAGACAATCGGTTTTGCAGTTAAGAAATCTTGAACCGTCGAAGGCCTACGGCAATCCGGTTATTCTGAAACGCGTGGCAGCGTCGTAAATGTCAACATTGATATAAGATCGAGCAAAAAGCCTCCCGCTATGGGATGAAACATTCAAGATGTTCAAGAGCTGATCTCGTCTGCGTGGGTGGCATGAATGTCACCATACATTGAAGGGCCTGGAGCGCTATCCGATAACGTGCGTTTATCCGCAATATCGAGATTCACCCCGAGCAGTTAGCCCTTTTGCGGCCGATTGGTGGACGCCGAATGGTTTAACGAAAATCGCTGGGAGGATACTGGCGATTGTGTATGTGGAAGAAGGGCCGCCGGGGCTAAAAAGTGAAAATGCCCGTGAATGGCTGGACTTTGTGGACATTGAAAGGCGTGGATATGAGTCGTTATGTTGAAAACGCGCAGAAATCGTGGCGGCATCAGGTGACCGTTACCTGCTGGCTACTCGTTAAATTGGTCTGGCCAATATGAATACAATGCAACGGGCGAAAGAAAAGCCTGAACGTATGTGGTGCCTCTGACATTGTCAATTATTGTTCTCTTGTACATCAATTTTCGTAACTTTTCTGAGGTACCCATCAACTTAGGGGCACAGTTGCCTTTGCCATGGTGGGCAGTATTTGGCTGATGTTTTGTCTTGGCCTTCAACTTCTCGGTTGCGGTGGGGTGTTGCTTATTGCGCTGGCTGGGGTCGCGTGGAAATCGGCGTCATTATGCGGTTGTATTTATCAAGAGTGGGCTGAAGAACGCAAGCGTAAATCCTGAAAAAGGGCGTTTCACGCGTGTGTACAAGCTTAATCACGCGGTGCTTCACGGTGCCGGGTATGCGGGATCCGTCCTTGATGATGACCGCTGCGGGCAATTATTACGCTTACTGCCTATTTTGTATGGTACTGGAAACGGGGGTCTGAGGTGATGAGTCGATCTGCCGCCCTAGGTCGGCGGTATGGTGCGGCGGTCGTGCTGACGTTTATTGGGTCTGCCCAGCCGGTGGTATTTTTTTATGGAAAAAATCGTCATTGAAACAGTACGTCTTAATTTAACAGATTATAAAAAGTTGTTTTTCCGGAACTTTTTAGAGATCGGATACAAAGAGAGTCCTCTTTGTTATCCGTTAAAAATTATGCAATAACGGAGGTAACATGAAAAAATAATGAAAACTGGCACATTTCACATTGGCTTTAGCGCCTCCGTACGTTATTTGCACACGGCATGAAGACCATGACATACCCCCGAAGACGGTGCCATGCTAATGGCTCAGGCTGAACGTGTAGACTTAATTTTCAAGAACCCCATGAAAGGGTAAGCCTTAAAGTAGGTAGGAATCCTCAAGGTAAGCCTGTGTCCGGTTCGTTTGATCGTGATGGCGGGATAACTTAAGATTTTCAAAACCATGTTACCTATGTTAGCGCCGGACAGTTATACGGTTTCATTGGAAAGCAATGGGCCGAAGATGGGCAATAATGATAAAGGGTCTTATGGTTTTATCGCAGCACTAATTAGACCATTAAATTGTTTGAGTTAAACGGCCCAAATAAGATTTAATCTTCAGCTTTTTAAAATTCAGGCTTTTAATTTGGAAAAGGAGACTGCCATGACCGTAACGAACTGGGAAACGCGCCAAGTACTGACCGTTTGGTTTTGTTGTATTTTGGTAATCAACGTTGGGGGTGGGCTATCTTTGCATTTTTGTTTGTTGCGTCAGCAGTCTGCTTATTGAGTCGTATAAAAGGTATGTAACGAAGGAGGTGCATCTGATTGGTGTGCCCGCGACGAATAGCGTATTTTCTTATCCCTTCGTCGGCGGGACATGGAAGAGGGTCCATGGCTCATGTTTGACCGCCTAATAGGTACCTCTATCTATTGGATTGCGCCTGCGGCCAAGTACTGATCGCTAATGTGATGGTTATTTGCTTGTGATCATAGCGTCAATTTACCCTTGGTCGGAATCGTGCCTCAGTCCTGTTGGCCATTTTCTCGCACTTTCATTAATTTGTCGCTTCCTTGGGCATAGCCAGTTTTGAATTTATTCGTTTTCACTCACAGGTCATGCGACGCGCAAGCTTGGTATATCAGATTAATTTTCTTTGCTCAATATTTTAATCGCTGCTTTGGTGGTTAGGGGCTTTTGTTTCCTTGGGTGGTTAGTCATAGCGAAGTGCAACGGCAGAAGAGTCAAACAAGTGTTGAGCATCTTCGGTAAACTTGCCTGCTACGCGTGTTGGTTTTGATTGTGGTGTGTTGCATGGATGAGTTTCATATTGACAGGGTGGCAGGGCTTGTTTTTCGACAGATTATGGCTTTTGGTGCTGGTGAAGCTTCTTCTGGTCGTGGCAAATCTAAGTGAATGGCGGCCTACCACCAAGTTGCATCTTGTACCGTTAATATTAGAGCGCGGCAAATAAACAACGCTTATAGCAAAAATCATTTAAGGAAAAATGATCGCTTCTTCAATCTTGGTGTCACGGCGATATTACACGTTTGTTGGTCCTCCCCAATGCAGTAATTAGAAGTGTAATTAAAAAGTGATGTTGTTTAAGGTTATAAATGGATGGAGAGGAAGAGAAGACAAATAAAATTTGTTTACATTATGTTTGTTTTGGCTTAGTGTTTTTTAGCCAGACGCTTGCCTCTGTGGCCTTGGTCCAATGCACAATCACTCAATGCCCGTTTTCCTCGCTGTTTTCAAACCTCGCCGTCGGCCATAAAGCGTCGTTGGAGAATAGGTCTGTTGGGAAATCCCACTCATACAGCATCTTCAAAACATTGCTGGTACGAATACGTTAGATGTTTGCAAAGAATACACACCCATGTCCGAGAGCTTTTGCCATGTCGATGCCGCCATTATGGATCCCAAGATTCATTCATGGCTCTCAACTGAAGGTCCCAGGGGAAATTACTAACCTAATTCAACAAGAGCGCCACCCGTGGTTCCTCTTATATCGCCCTCCGATATCGGCTAAATTATTGGATGAGTCCCGGTCTTCGTCGGACCGCTCCAAACGCCACTAAGAGTATTTTTCTTTATCCACTACAGGGAACCGCTGTTCTGATGCTCTAGAAGAATTCATTGAGACAAGTATGTCTTTTATTCATTTGCGCAAATTGGGTTTGCTACCTGCAAGTTGGGTGTTGTTGGTTTAGCTACAAGTAAAGGAAGTTTTAGGTTATGACAATACCAAACCTTCCACGAAGAGCTGAAATAAATCATCGAGCGGTACAGTGCTTAGCCGTCGTCATTTTGTATGGTGCTTCCTGCCCATGCTGCTTTAACGACCATGTCCTTTTCCAAAAAAGCGTTTGAAAGTGCAATTAAGCCAGTCTTTAAACTCAGTTATCTTGGGAAAGTCTTTGCTTTAAGCATTGGATATAAAACTATAATTTATCGGGAACACCTTGCTAGAGCATACGGTCCATTAATCAAGCTGTTTCCCGACCACTGTTTTACGCCTGGAAAAAGAAGGTGGAAAACGGTCACGCTAAGAGTAAAAAAATAACCTGATCATGACAGCTCTTTGCACTGGCTGGGATGATTTTTACCGACAGAAATGGATGGGCGTTCCGGGCCTTTAGTTTTGCGGGCATCAAACCGGGAGAAACATTCGAATATACATTTCTGTTAAGCAAAAGTGGTACCTATTGTATCACAGTCATTCAGCGGTTTCAAGAGCAAACGGGAAGCGTATGGCGCGATTGTTAATAGACCCTAAAGAAGCAGACGCCCGACGTATTTGATCGAAAAAAAAAAGCCCCCCCCCAAAAGATGTCACAATGCTGTCCGGACTGGTCGATGAGGCCCAGAAACAATATAGCGAAATGAAGAAGCAATCAGACTATTACAATTACAGTGAAAGAACGACGTCTGATTTGTTTTCTGATATCAAAAACAAGGATTGGTGAACACTTGGAGAGCGCGCTCCATGTGGAATCAGAGCGTATATGACCGAGATAATTTCTGATGTCAAACGGGCGCCACCTAATACGTATTAATGAATGGGGGACCCACCGGCACAACCTTTGGCAAGCCACTTCTTAAACAAGGAGAAAAAGTCGTCTCGCTTAATAAATAGCTCGCGATGACGATATTGTAATGTGCGAATTTCCAGTTGAAAATGAGACCGTGGTAGCGAGGTGATGGGCAAAATGTCCAGCCTGTTACCACATCGACGAATTTCGCAATGGTGTTGGGAAACTAACGAGGTGATAGTCCGAGCCGAAGATGGAGGATGCCTTATTGTATTTTCGTTCAGAGGCAATTGACCGTTCTGGTTATAACGTTGGAACTTCACGTCAGATGAAAATTTTCACGGCCAAAATCCCTGATATGGACCCATCCCGATTTAGGGCATGGCGATATGGAGCAAGAATATGGAAGGCCATGGACCACAGTAAAATGGCTATGGGTCGGACCTAATGGCGGGCATGGAAGCATGGACCACAGCAAAATGGCAATGGGCTCAGGCTCAATGGCTGGCATGGAAGGGTATAGGAATCACAGCAAATGGCAATGGTTTCAGGTTCAATGGCCTTGGCAATGGAAGGCATGGATCACAGCAAAAGCAAGGGTTTCAGGCCAATGGCTGGCATGGAAGGCATGGATCACAGCAAAAAATGGCAATGGGTTCAGTTCCAATGCCTGGCAGGAAGGATGGATCACAGTCAGCCAAAGTATGGTTATGCCTACTTAGTTAGCAAGGTTTATGGCAAGTGACCAATGAGATAGAGCATCTAGATTCAGAAAGTCCTCAAGTAGACATCAATCAGGTATGCCTCAGAAGCGGCTAAACGACCCGGGCCATGGCTTAAGGGATCACCAGCGAAAACTATAACCCGTAAAAGTAACTGAACCGTACTACGCGAGACCTAAAGCTTGCATCCTACTCTGATAAACGCAAACCCCTCGAGAAATTCAGCTGCATCTAAACCAGGCAATATGAGTCCCGGTTAATGTGGTTCCAATTAATGGAATCAATTTGCTGATCCGCTCCACTTGAAATTGGCGTATAACGAAAGAGTGCGAAATTCACCGTTGGTGAACGACACCATGATGGATTCAGATCCCATGCATGCTAAGCAGGTGTATGGAGCGGTAGAAAAGCAGGAGAACCCTGATACATTCCACGAAGCATACCGTGATGGTTCAGCCTGGTTCAAAAATCAGCTATTGGTCAACCGCAGACGCCTTGGGAAACAGTGGGATCACTGCCATATTTGCTGTACCACATGCCTGGTAGATGGTTTTAGAAAAGTGGTCCACAAATAAGGAGAGTAAATAAATGGAGAAAATTTTAATTCACTAGGCTTACGTTTAGCGGATGGCAACGGCTTTTGTTATAAGTCCATTTGTCTTATGCGGTTGCGGAAGAATGACCCTTTATTAAGTATGTTTCTATCGATGCAATTGAAAAAGCCTTGAGTCAATGATCCAACCAGCTTTAGTGTCCAACATCGATTGGTTACGATATGGACAAAATATGGCTTAAAGCGTCAGGTGAAATCAATAGTGACGAAGCCAAGACCTAGAGGTACAGGCCCTCTATACAAGTCATGCTGTAAGCGCCCGTATTGGGAATATGCAGATGGGCCTTAAGCGAGACATTAAACCGTCTCCATCTTCGTGATTGTTGTGTTTGGTTTTCCAAGTTTGGCGCCGTAATTTTTTCGATATTAGACGTGCTTTCTTTGTGGGAGAAAAAGGACAAGACCGCCAGTCGTTTAGGCATCGACAGGAATGGTTAATCACTCCAAGAAAGCTGAATTAACGCCTTGAATTTGAAAGTGAATGCCTATGGTAAGAGTGATGACGAATTGAAACATGGGATCGGTCTTTACTGAATCAATGCAGGGCCCTTTCGACTAAAGTATAAATAACAACGTAAGTTTTGCACCTTACATAGGAAGACTGGAGAAAAAGCTCGGTGCTACCCGCGATATTGCCCGTCATTGATGGAGAGAGTTGTTAGCAACTTACTCATTTGTCATTGGGCCCGTGCGCCTTGGTTTAAATTTTTAAACATAAAGAGGTAAAGGGTGCGATGAGAGAAAGGATAAAAGTCCACTCGCATCACCATTGATTTTCTACGATAATATAAAGAAGAGGAGAATACTATAATGAACGAAAAGCATTTGGTAGCACTATGTGGAAGCCAGGCCACTGTTAGAATGTTGGTTGTTGCATTTTAGTCGTTTGTACCTGTCTATCGAATAATGTCCAAGCGAGCTGGAATAATTCTTGGCTGGCTGGGATTGCTTGATACTGTCCCCATGGCAATCTGATTTTGTTGTATTTATTGCTTTTTCCTGACTGCACGCGAGTAAAAAAAGGAGCGGCAGATGAGTGAGCACACGAATCATCAATGAACATAAAAGCCATGGGGTGCATGACCCTGTGTGCAAAAATGTCGGTAAAGACCCTCAAACCGCAAAAGTAAATAGTAGTCAGCATGTAGACAGCTTGGTATTTCTGTTCTTTACCGGTTGTTCAGGTCGAAGTCGATAATAATCCAAATAAGTATCTCAACGAAAGAAATGAGCAGACAGAGCCGGTTTGCGGCCGGAAACCATGTTTACCTGTCCTATGCAATCCAGAATCCCGTCACAAGCCGCCGGTGAGTGCCCGATTTGTGCCTGTCGCTGGAACCTGAGGAAAGTAAAAGCCTCGACGACGGGCCTTCCGAAAGAGCTCGCCGACATGACTCGTCGATTCTGGATTTGGTTCTGGCCGCTTGCCGCTCCGGTTTTTGATTGAAATGGAGGCCATCTCTTTAAAATGAAACGCCACATGTGTCGCCACAAATATCTACGATTGGATTTCAGTTGGTTTTAAGCCACTCAGTGTCGTTTGGGTGTGGCGCACCCTTCTTTCGTTCCGTGTTGAAATCAAGTAACTCAGTCGCAACCTAATATGTTCACACTTATTCCATCGGTAGGGTGTTTCTCTGTTGTACAGTGTTGTCGCAACGCTTGGGCTCCGCAGAATATTTCCTGAGGCTTTTCCATGCTGATGATGGCTCAGTCGCAGTGTAATTTCGAGGGGCCCGCTGTCATTGTTGTGCTGGTGTGTTTGGTCAGGTACTGTGAACTCCGAGCGAGAGAAAAAACCTCTGGCCTATCAAGCCCTACGGGAAATCTAGCTCCGCCCACGGCAAAAACTGACGATGGATGGCAGTGAGTCTGATGTGTCGCCTCGATCAGTTAAGGTTGGACGATCGATTTGCCGGAGTTCGACCAGGCGATAAGGTTGCCTCTGATGGCGAAGTGCTTTGAAGGCCCATTCTTAAACGTCGATGAAATCCATGGTCACTGGTGAGCCCTTGGCTATTTATGTAAGAAAGACTGGAGATCAGGTAAATTGGAGGTAGCATTAATCAGCCAAGGCCAGTTTTATTTACGGGCTGACCAAAGTTGCCGTGACACAATGCTGTCCCAGATCGTCCCAGATGGTTGCCAGTGCG
>Ga0163217_1008369_pt1 | contig 10930 bp, 8 predicted proteins | sample SynspAceP_FD_185933 | JGI IMG/M metagenome (GOLD analysis project Ga0163217, IMG submission 185933) | Saline lake microbial communities from Ace Lake in Antarctica - Synechococcus sp. Ace-P (PacBio error correction) | ecosystem: Environmental > Aquatic > Non-marine Saline and Alkaline > Saline ...
GCCACCTCTTTTGAATCATTTGGGCCACAAATCGGATAAGGAGACAACTTCTTCCCCGTGATTAGTTGCGTCCACCGACATTCTTGATCTACAACCAGTCGAATTGAGTTTCCATTTTTTTTTCGGGTATAAGGGTTCTCCCTCGAGTCCACCTCCGCCGATTGAGCTGCGTCAAAATCTCCCACAAGGACGAATTCCGAGTACCTGCTCCCTCTGCGGACAGGATTTCCCAAGGCGGCCTCAACTGCGTCCGATCTTCCTCTTTGGCGTTATCATCAACACGGTGGCCCGACCAGCTTCTAACTTACTGGCCACGGTGAAAGCCGCTTCTGATAGTATTTTTGGAAGCCATACCACCTCCAGCACCGGAGGCCTAACGATGAATCAGACATCATAAGCTTCTCCTGAACTCTTTATTTGAAAACTCATTTATATTTTTTTTATCGGAAACTCTTCAAGATAGCGTAAAAAAAATCGATCAAGAAAACAGAAGGGATGAAGGGAATTGATTTTGGTGTTTGAGTGGGCTGATATTTTAAGGAAAAGTTAAAAAACTCGATTTGATAACAGGCAAGAAGCACTAGCCCCTTGAATACGCTCAAAACTGGGTTATTAGTCCTACAAGTCCACTTACAACCGACAACAATTGGGTAACGAGTTTAAAAAAAGACATCTTGATTAATTCAGCTTAATAAATGCAACCGCGTATGTATGGCCATAAGGTTTCACAGCCCGATTTTTGAATGTCCTTCTTTCTGTCGGTGAATTCATCGTGGAAGGTTCAGCTCAGGAACTGGCCGCCGACATCTTTCCAAAAGGAACGGGATTAGCGTCCAACATTTTTTTTTCTTTGGCGACAGCTGGATAGATTTCTTTGAATTCGGCTCCGAAATACTCCTTGTTCCCATATTTTGGAGGGATCTGCATGCCTGCCTAAAAATGATTGGTAGTCTCCGGGAATTTGGCTTCTCATTTATCACCATCGCCAGAAGATTACTTTTGGTTTCGGTTAAACGATTTCCCCTCAAACCCACTCATTTCTCCCTAATTCTAAAATCGAAAATCTCAGGCTGAACTTCTAAAAACCAAATCTTATCGCTTAAATCCACCAGCAAGTGGTCTCGGCCGGAAAGACCTCCCATTGAATTACTTTATAATCCAGACCCAAGACTGTCAAATTCTTTGTTGCGTCAAAACCAGCAAAGGCATCTTCTTGATCACTCCATAACCCTGCTGTGAGACTGTTTCCCGAAGAAAAAGGATGATTTTTTTGATCAGCCCCCTGAACAGCGATAGAATCAGTCACTTTCTAACTGGTTCTTAGGCTAAATTCCTTTTTTTTCAGAATTGCAGGAAATCAAGCCAAGTGGAGCTGAATGAATAAACGAGGATCAAGGTTTTTAGAGGAAATCATAGGTTTGAGTCTTTAGCAATAATAATTGCAAATATTTGGGAAAAAGTTCAGGTATCCTGTATTTTATGCTTTTGAGCTGTGCTTAAATTTGCAAACAAAAAAAGCAAATATTCCGGCCAGCTCCTCTATTTCCTATTTGACATTCCTCTGAATTATTTATTTAGGTTTGAACCTGTTCATTTTTCGATCAATTAACAAGGTCCTATTCCCTGCACGTTTCTACTAGAATGTGTTTTATACTTATAAAAATCAATGATTATACTTTCTATAAACAAACGCTGAGTAAAACCTACCAGAGTGGTAGTCGAAAACTGACTGGTTTTGGACGAGGGTAAATTTCGATATTGAAGCTGGGCGAACTTTGGCGATTGTGGCCCTTCCGGTTCCGGAAAGACCACCTTGCCTGGGGACTTGTTGCCTGCGGGATTGGATTTCTGGCTCTACGGTTCGGTGATCTGAACCGGGCAATGCACTGGAAACCCTCTCCGAGGAATCACGGGCTGCGGTAAAGAAAATCAACATGTGGGATTTATTTTTCAAACATTTTCCAATTGCTCGCCGACTCTTACAGCATTGGAAAATGTGATGGTGCACTCGAACTTAAAAGGCGCAAAGATTTCCTCGTCAATAAAGCAAGGAATTATTAAATAAAGCTGGGGTTTTGGGAAGATCGAGCCACCCAACTACCTACGCAACTTCCGGTGGGGAGCCAACAGCGAGTTTTTCGATCGCACGAGCTTTTTGCCAATGAACCAAAAATACTTTTCGGCAGATGAGGCCTAACTGGGAACTTGGATACTGAGACTGGCGAAATGATCGAGAAATTGAATTTTTGATTTAAACAAAGAGGAGGGATACGCCTAGTGTTTTCTAGTCACGCATGATTTGGAGCTGGCTGCCCAAACCGCAGCGAATCATTCATATCAAAGGCGGTAAAATACACGGAGGACGCCTCACTGCCTGTTTTTGGATGGATCATTTAAGATGGCTTTTCGGGATTTCGAAAAAACATTTCCGTTTAATGCTTTTTGTTTCCTCTATAGTATGGGAATAGCTTGCTTTGGTGGCGATCCAGCTTCCTTTGGCGAAATCTTACTGCTGACCTAGATAATCACAGGCTCAAGAACTCCCTTGGGGCAGATTTTGGTATTGGAAAATAGTAAGCCGGTTGGAGATCAAAGCATTGATAAGTTTTGGCTATAGACAATGGCTTTTCGGAAGTCAATTTTTGCGTCATGGTAGCCTTCCCAAAACGGAGCCAGTCGATTGGACTCAAAGTAAGAAGCTTTAGAAGGCGCATTCCCTTTTTATGGTTCTTTGAGAACGATTCCAGCTTCAGGGATGCTGACTTTTCGGGCTGGAGGGAAAAAAAGCTTTTTTGGTGGAAAAACCCTAATGGCGCGCAAATTCAATGCGACAAGTCCGGCGATTCTAATCAAAGTCGGCGAATGGAATTTGAATCGCGGGGTGACGCTTCAAAAAAGTACCTGGACAAAACCTGGGATTACGCGCTACTGTGGCGCCTGCAGTTTACATTCCTCAGCTTATCTTGAAGAAACTGGCTTTGGTACAGTAATGGATCGCGGTGAATTACACACCGCTATTTTCTTTTTGCGGAGCAAAACTGAACGTCGAGGCACTGATCAAACATTTGAAGGACAATTGGGAGATTCGAGCGTCGATGCGATACGGTAAGAGAATCGAAGCGGATCGAACAGGCTCGTTCCTTTGCCAATCTTTTCAACATTTCTTGAGTTTGGTGGCCTTTATTGCCTTGCTTTAAGGAATGTGGTGGGGTGGCGAGTGCTGTAAATGTGTTTGTGAGAGAAAAGCTAGCCTCTGTAGCAGTGGCTGAGATGTCTGGGAGTTTCTTCTTCCAAGGGTACTCCTTGATTTACCTGACGGAAATAGTAATCATGGGCTTTTGGCCGGAGCTATTCTTGGGCATTTTCTAGGAACCAATTACTACAGTTTGTACTCCGGCCGTATTCCTCAAGATTTTCTTCCTGTAGCAGGTGTCTTTTTGGGGATTTTCTTGGCCTTATCAGTGTGGTTTTTGATTTGTCCACTGGTCTTTTTGTCTTCGGTTGTTTATTTGCGCTTTTAACCCTTGCTGAAGGTTCGGAAGTATCCGCCTTGGCCACACTTCGACCGGAGACTGCAGAATTCTACAATTCTTAAAGAATCCATGCGCTGGGCAGTAATCGTGGGAATTTTTAGCCTTTAATCTGGGGATTTTAGCTTTTTACCTGCTTGAGCGATGTGAAGCTTTTTGCTTTTTGGCTTTACGCGGCCTTTTGGTGGTATTCTTCTTTTTGGGAATTCTCTGGGGAGTAGGACAATTGATCATTTGGGCTGTTCGGAGGTTTTTTGCGATTTCTTTTACTTATACCTTAAGACACATCATTGGCCAATTTGTTATCGCCCCCAATAATCAAGACTGGTTTCACTTATTAGCCAACGATTGGGTCTAGGGACTGCCGATGATTTTCTACACTATATTTTCTTCCAAAATCAATTTGCTACAGGGAAGGCGCGCCTTTGCCCAGACAAAGAAGATCAGCCGATATGCTGATGTTTGATATCCAAACTGTTCGAATGGAAGATGTGAAAACTTACGATTAAAGCTCAAGATCTTTTCCCATTATGCAAGAACGGTTAGCGAATCGTCACTATGCTACTCCGATGAAATTAAACCGGGATTGATAAAAACGGAAATGAGGAACCTTTCTGGATGAGGAGAATTATTCACGATGATTATAGGCCATCCAACCGCGAGTTTCGGGTTGAACTTACCGAGAACACATAATCAGATTTTCCCAGACCGACCATTACAGAGGGAGAGTTGGGTTCCTGTGGAGCTCCGAGAGATGTATTTTTGTGTCTCTTGAAAAAGGGTTTGGGAAGGAAATGGACAGAAAATTGGAGATGAGGGTAGTCCTCAAATGTTCAGGGAAGACGATAACAACTTATGTGGGGAGTTTTCGGAAATGTGAAATTCCAATCAGCGTATCGACCATTTCTTTGGTGCTTTTCCCCGCCGGCGTTTTGGGAGCTAAGCCTCCAAAATTCCACGTGTTGATCACCAAACCAAAATGACCGGCAACTGCAGATGTACAAGTTCAGATCGCCCGGAGTTTCTAATATTTCCATTAATCAACCTTGGGACGATTTTGTAGAGACGCCTCGAAGAATCCTGGGTAAGGATCAGTTTTTGTGATTCAGTTTTATGGCGATTTCAGCATTGCTACGGGATTATTGTCTTGATCAGTTCCTTGAATCATCAGCAAATTACCAACGGATGCGAGAGAGTAATTTTTGCTTCCCGACGCTTGGCGGCAAAGCTAGCGATAGTCCACTAAGATCAATACGCTGGAAGTATTTCGTTTTTGGGAAGCTTAGCCTCCATGTCAAGGGATTATTTTATCCTTTGGCGACTTGGCTTCCTCAGCGAGTTTGTGGTTTAATATCCCAATTTTCGTGGGAGCTTGCCTTGAGGCCTCTATGCTATATACCCTTGTCAATTCCTTTTGACGATCAGTCTTGGGTTGGCATCAATGGCCAACAGATTCATCATCAATCCTCCAATGGAGATCTTGAGGGGAAGTTAGAAATTCAGAAAGCAAATTAAGAAGTAATAAAAGGCTCGGAATTTTTTTCGGGCTTTTATATTTTCTTGTTCAACAAAATACATCTTAGCTTTCCTTTATTTTTAGCTTCTATTCTCCTCGGTAGGTGATTAACTTGTCTTTACAGTTCAATAAGGGTGGACTGAGAAATATTCGATTCCTTCAGGTTCGCTATTTTGCCTCCATTCTGCTGCGGTATTTACAGTGTCGCCCCAGATGTCAAAAAGCAAATTTTTCATCCCAACGATGCCGCTATTAGAGGGCCAGTGTTGATTCCAATTCTAACTTCAAATCATCCCCTTCTTTTAGCATCCGTTTGATTAAGCAATTCTTATGAACTCAGATATCTCAAGGGCAGCAAGTATGATGTTCTCTTCACTTTTTTTTCATGAAATTTTGGAAATTCCGGAAACGCCAGAGGTTAAGAAATCTCCATGTTTTTGATTTTTCAAGCTGTACTTGGTAGTGATGCTCGTCAAAATCTTCCCCTGGAAACAGTAATCAATTTTATCTACCAACCTTCGGGACTTAAATTTTCGCTAAGCCTTGTAAAATCTTTTAAATCCAGTAAACATTCACACTCACCTTTCCATAATTCTTTTAGCTTCGATTTCCCTGTTTCATAAAAATTTAATTCATCTTTGCACATCAGGAGGCAAAATATTTAGGGAGAAGGTCAATCTGACTTCTTCTTTCAGCAGTCAACTTGTGGTTTTCGATCTGCTAACTCGCTGCCTCTATTGAATCATAGAACTGTGCTATTTTCTAAAAGAAATAGCATTTTGGCCGGTTTAATAGTTTTTAAAAAGGGCCGACGCTTTTTCTGTGAAAACACTTTTTGAAAAAGATTCTTTTCTAAGTAAATGATCCCCGTAATTCATTCTGGATTTTTAAAAAAATGGAAGGCAAAGAATAGCTTTGGTTTGTGTATTTCTAATGTAGTCATCATTTGCAAATTAAGGAGCTTTCAGAAGCATCTTCCAGATCACAGACTCTTTTTAAAAAGGTGCAACGTAAATTTGAACAGATGGATTCGGCAACTTCCCTATTCTCAAGGGGGAGTAATGATTAAAGATTTTTCCTTTCCCTTTTCCTTTTTCGCTTTTCGCACTAAGAATCAATTTCTCATTCCTTTTTGAAGGATCCAAGTACCCCTTTTTCTGCTCCGGCATTTTGAATGATTAAGTAGCCAGTTAATTTTTCAAAGTAAGTTTTCTAACACAATCTCACCGGAAATGGATTGGGAAGCTTTTAGTTAACGTTTAATAAGTCCGATTCCTACTCATCTGTGGTGGATGAATCCAAGGAAATACTCTTAGAACCATCAAAAAATTTTATCTCTGAGGTCTAGGCCTGGACTTTGATTGATTTCCACGGAGTAAATTGCTGATGCCGGAATCAATTTGATGTACTTTCTGATCAGCCCCCCATTTCAAGTAGGGAATACTTGACTTGAATCAACATAGGTTAGCGCCAATATCTTCTTTTGATTGAGAGTATAAAAATCGAAAGCACGTTCCACAAGCGATTCCCTCATCATTCAAAACATATTCTGTTTCGTTTGCATTCGCTCTTGCACTTAATACTTTCTTCAGCTTTCGCAAAGTTCCTTTATTTCTAAATTCTCTGCTTCACTAATTGGGTACTTGTGGCAGGTAAGTTTAAGGGGGCTATCCTTTGGGCCCATTTCTTAAGCTTTTTCTGGTATTTATTTATTTTTAACTCCATTTTTGGGCTCTTTAATTTGTCGAGGCGGTAAGCAGCGAAAAAATAAAACTGGAGGTGTATTCCATTCCACAACTGATCCAATCAAAGGCTCTGCTGGTCAAAATATTGCTCCGCTTTTTCATATCATTAAAGTAATAATGCCGCCATCCCTAAAGTAAAGTAGCCGCTCATACATGGCTGGTTGTATACTTGAGTTCTTTGAAAACTGGGCAGCAAGTTCATCTTCATATTATTTCTTCAGATAAGAATAGACTCCTTAATTTCGGTTTTTTGCCGATAAAGGGATAACCTGGGATATAAGAGACATCCATTAAATAGTGTCAACCTGTAGAATCCAATTTTCTCACATGGGTCCCTTTCATAGTGGTATGGTTTCTAAGTTTTGGTTCAGAGACCACCTGAAAAAATGTATACAACAAATATGAAAGGCATTCCAACCTCCATATTCTAAATCCCCAGTTTTCGAGGCCGCTTTTTATATCCTTCTATAATTTGACTTTTTTGCATCCGAAAGCGGGTTTTGCCATTGATCGAATAAAGGCATAATAGCGAAGTATATTTTTTGCTTTTAGTCATGGCATCATATTTATTTAGAACAGCCATTCCAATTTTTCCAAATTCATTCCGAGCTTCATGTCTCCTAAAGCCTTCCACAAAGACAAGGCCATAAGTAGCCATACCATAGGAACGAATATTTCGAGTTTTCACACATATTTGAGTGAAAGCTTTAGTAAGCTGAACACTATTAAATGGAATTAAATCCGCAATTGCTAAGAAGCTTGAGGAGGTGGTACTGATTAAATCCGCATTGCTGCTAATTTCAAAGTCGTGTCATTTTCTGGAAGTCAAGCTTAGCTGGAATCCAGTTTTTTTCCTTCCAGTGCAATTTTTGGCAGCTAGATCATCCTTTCATCACATGCATTTTTTCCAGGTTTTTTTGGTAGGTGGACGCCAAGAAGATTAAAGTACCAAGGAAGCGCCTCTTCATTGCCTTCAATTTAGTTTTAGATCCGCCGCTAAAGATTTGAATTTTTACTCTCCATAGAGGGGATTTTTCATTAAGCGTTTCTGGAAATTTCTCTTTACCCATTGCTAGTTTTTCTTCCATTTTTGGGAAGTCTTTTTTGAGAAAAGCACTTCGACTCCATTCGAATAAAGAGAATGGATGAGCTCATAATTGGAGTCTTCCGTCGACGCTCTTTTCGGGCAAAAGAGAATGGCGGTATTAGATAATTCTGTCTGCTGAAAGCAGCAATAGGCGTTGGGATGACTTTTGCTTTTAGGGCTGCTTGGTAGTTCCACCTAGCCAATTGTAGTTTTTTCTTTTCCTCGGTGCGAGATTTCTGAAATTGCGTAATTTAAATGGTTGACAACATCGAATATGACATTTCTTGGATATGGGAATTTGCTTTGAAAGGTAAGATTCCTATTCCTATGAGTAATGAATCAATTCATCAGACTCAAGAGTTTTGAATAGGCTGCTTGCTCCGGATCCGGTCGTGAAGGAAATTTATACTTTTGTGACAACCTCCTCACTATATGATTTGGGATGATCCAAGCCTTCTAATAATAGGCTATTCACGAAAGTGGATTCTTTAATCTTTGACAGGGATTATTCCGAAAATTCTGGGCAACAGTCCCAAGATTAAAATTCCATTCCTAATTGCAAGCAAGCTAATCTTTAATATAGACACTTCGTGTTTAGGCTGAGTTTTTCAAATTTTTGAAAGACATCAGCTCAATTACACTTTTCCTGTAAAGTCTTGGTTTTGAAATTTCTATTGGTTTATTCCTTCCCATTTTTTGGGGCAGATGGTTGGGATTGAAATTAAAAAATGAATTGATCGTAAAGCGATTTGAAAAAATTGAGTCAAGAAAAAAGGATTCCCATTGGGTTTTGGGTGTAAATAAAGCTTGCTTAGCTCCTTCCTTTTGATAGTACTACTCTCTAAATGTTTCGCGAAACTACTGAAAAACGTTTTCTTCCGATTATTGGCTGAATCACTGATCTGTCTTGATTTTTGCCACCCCGTATTTCTTTGATTTGATTTAAACATCATCATGCAAGTGGGTGTGGCTTTCAAAATCGAACCTCTATTCACGGTATGCCACCGATCACGTTAGAGATATTTTGATTGTCAATGGACGCAGCAACCTTTGCATCATATCTCTTTGAATCAAGTTTGATAGTGGCCAAATCGGCCATTGAAGAATCATCCAAGATACAACAATGGATGTTCAAGCGGAGGCTAAGGATTTGATGAAAATTTCTAATAAGCAGGGTAAGCGATTTCATTCTCTGCTTCTCGGCGGAGATCAGGAGGCTCCTGGCTGGGGCCCTATGATGAGCGCCTATTCTGGTATTCAATCTTGATTTTAGTTTGCCCATTTGGTCCGAATGCTAAGAAGAAAATTTTTTTCTCATCCACATTCTCGACTCTTAATCGTCTCGTCAATAGCTGCTGAATCAACTGGCGATAACCTTAATCATCGACTTAAGGAATATTACGATGAATATCTGGTTCAATTTCCTTGCATAAATAACCCTTTTTGCCTATGACGGGCTTATGAATTTCTTATGACAAGCACAGTTTTCCCACCCCGGAGTATCCATGACCAGAAGAAATTTCATTCTCGATGCCTAGACAAACTCGTTAAAGGTTTTTTCCGTAGGGTAGTAATTTCTTTTCTGTCTGCCCATAAAGTTTTTTCCGTGAATATGAAATTTTCCAGAAAAATCTTGGTTGACCCAATTTCAAATAATGGGAATTGAACCCGAGTTAAGAAAAGGGTTTTTTGACAAACTTCCAAATCGTGAATCGATGCCCGGCGGTGCTTTTGATAGCGATCCTCTACAGTCTTTGGATAAGAGCTTTCATGATCAATTGGATAGGCGGCTTCAGGGTACTTTGATTTAACCCCCCCCGATGAAGCGGTTTTGGCGGAATCGCGATAATGCCGCATGGATTGATCTGACAAAGCTTGTCCGAAAATGTGAGGAGTGGAGCCGGCAGAGCATCCATAGAATGGTGGATTCCCAAAAGAAATTAGAAATCCTTGGTAAGTCAAGTGATCTATTCATTCGCGTCCAGTTTGCTCAGGAGAGATGTGCGTCAGCGGTCCCTTCATCAGGTTTATGCTTTCGTCTAATCCTTGGTTTTCTCTATCGAATCACAGACGGAGATTTCGAAGTCTATATTTAAACGCAGACCCTGAATGATTAATAAGAATGTTAGAGGGGGCTTGAGGTCCTTTGTGAATATATTTCTTTGAATGAATCTCTTCAAGGGCTGCTACTATATCTTTAGGAAAGTCCAACAAAAATAGCCGGACTTCCAAAATTTTTTTGCTTTAAACAAATCTAAAATCGGGAAGATCCTCCAAAATCCTCTGCGATGATAAATAAAGCTCATCATTCCTTGGTAAGTTCAAGGTAATTAATGGTGCCATTTCCTTCTAAAGAGAACTCCACTTCAACCAATGATCTTAATTTAACTTGATTCACGATCATCTAAGATTGATTTTGTATTCGTTTTTGATTAATTTACGGGCAGCTTATCATGCCCCCGCTCCAGCTCAACAAATCTCAGGATTTACTTTTAAATAGGTACGCTTATTGATGCTATATCCCTTCAAGTAATATATCATCTTTTTGATAGCAATCAATACAATCATCGGTACACAACCATGGTGGGCTCTGTGCCCTTGTTTAACTGGAAAAATGTTTTTTTCAACGAAAATGATTCAGAATAATTAATGATTTGGTTCGACTCAAACACCTTCGAAAGCCAATATCACCCACCACAAAAAAGGTATTATTTTTTTCCTTGCAATGTTCTTTCTAATTGGTCCATAAAAACCTTTCTTTAAATACCAAGAGCACTCAACATTTGGAAAATAATGTCCAACGGTCATAGAGGTGTAAAATCACCCAAGTTTCTTTGCTTCCTAATTTTAACGAAGAAATCCCGTACTTTCTTGAATAATTTGTTCCTGAGGCGGGTTTTATTAATCTGTGATCTGTCGCACGACTAACAAAGAGACTAGCGGATTACCTTTCAATTGTTGAGTGGATTTTACATAGGGAGTGCCTATCTTTGCAACCGGCAATACATTTATCAACCTTCCCGTTTGAGTCCAGCATCTCTCCTCAGGTCTT
>Ga0163217_1023571_pt1 | contig 10930 bp, 12 predicted proteins | sample SynspAceP_FD_185933 | JGI IMG/M metagenome (GOLD analysis project Ga0163217, IMG submission 185933) | Saline lake microbial communities from Ace Lake in Antarctica - Synechococcus sp. Ace-P (PacBio error correction) | ecosystem: Environmental > Aquatic > Non-marine Saline and Alkaline > Saline ...
TAAAAGAAGGGGAGAACCGATACAGATGGGCACTCCCCAAAGAAGGATAAAAAGCCAAAGTTCGCCACCCCCAGCCGCTCCAACTTCCCCCCGCAGCGATGCGGGCGTCCCCACGGCGTCGCTTCCCGCGAGGGGCTTGGCCCAGCCGATCAGCAGGTCGCGCCGCGGCCCGGCCTCTGGAGTGCTCACGACCCTCAAATCCCGCCCACCGCGCGCCTAGAGCTCGCCGGCCGGCCCAGCATTTGCACAAAATGCAAACGGCCAAATCTGGTCCCGGCGCCGTGGGTGGAAAGCAACGACAGGGTCAAGGATCGAAGCAGCGGATCCCGTTCCACCGGTGACAGGCCCCTCGGCAAATCTCGCCTGGCCGGCTTGATGTAGTGCGGGCGATCTGGTGATCGTAGTCAATCGTCGTGTTCGGCCGTGCAATGATAGGTTCACCGCCTCAAATCAGCATTGCACCGACGCGGAGTGGGGAAACAGGTGGCCGCGCGGCCTCGCTCCCCAACGCTCAAAGTGGTTGTCACCCTGCAATGGCGCGCACATGTCTTGTGCAAGACTCGGAATCGCGAGCGGGCCTCGATCGCTACGGGGGGGACGGGCGCCAGGGATTCGATAAGCGGGGCCCCAAGGTGATAATAAAAAGAGCCTGGTTACCACTCGCCCGCCACCTGACCAGCCCACAGCTTCGGCATCAGCCGCTCCGTGCAGGCTGCACAATTCAGCCGCGCCAGTGCTCGACCCGGTAAGCTCCGCTTCCGACCGAGGCGTCTGTAACGGAATTCAAGGTAGGTCCAGGTTCACAGCCATCACCAGCAACACGCTGAAATGCTGCCTGAGCAGGCTTCGCAGCACAGCGCGACAAGCAATCGATAAAGGCCGCAATCGCCGTCTAGTTGCTCGCGGCCATCGCCCCACCAGGCCAGAACAGATGGGAAACAGCCAAACGTGGCGCCTCCAACGCAATGGCCATCCAGCAAACCCCTTGAAACGCCAGCGCAGCGTTGGTGTGCGAAGCTCGGAGAACAAGCCGCCTGGACGTCCCTCGCGGCGGCCGTCCAAAGGGCCGTAACGCCGCCCGCACCAGCCAGCGCGTGGAACTTGCGACCCAACAGCTCGATAAGCTCCCTGGCCGAACGGCGTAAGCCGAATCCACCCGGCCATTCCCGGTCAGCAACGACAGGCCGGGAGATGTGCGCTTGGGTCGCGTCGCCCCCCAAGCCCCCAAAAGGCGAAAGCGGGCGCTGAAATGAAAGAAAGACAGCGCAATGCGACGAAGATCTGGGCCAGGTCACAGGCGCCGCACTCCCGCCCGTTAGGCCGGATGGTCAGGACAGCCGATCACCGGTTTCCGCTGCGCGAGAATGCTCACCGGACAATCGCAGATTCGGCGGTGATCGCCGCCATCTCCGGTAACGGCGCCTGCCCCTCGCAAGAACTCTCAACGCGTACGCGTCACGTGAAGCGGCGCCCCGCACCGTTCTCGCCAGGATGGTGAAATTTTTGGCGTGCTCGATCCGGTCAGCGGTCGACAGGATCGTGCGCATGGACGGGCCGGTCGTGGGTCGGCTCCAGGATCAGCGAGCGGAATCTCGCCCTCACACGCGCTCGCCGCAGCACGCTCAAGAAAGGCGCGAATACGCGCCGGCGACGGCGGCAGCCGCAAATAGAAATCCACGCACACCGTGGAGGCAACACTGGCAGGTTCCGGCCACGATCGCCGACGGTGCCGCAGACGCACTGGTCGGCCACCACAGGTAACACGCGGCAGCACGGTCGCCCACCAACATGTTGCGCAGCCGGCACGGCTCAAGCGCAGTCGCGACGACACAACAGGGTGCTGCGGCACCTGAGGATACGCCAGGTGTCACTATTGCGACGCCTCCTCCACAGGCAAGATCCACGTCTGGGGTATCCTTGCTGTCGGAAGCACGGCAACACCCATGTTCATGCAGTCAGGCAGCTCGACAGCCATCATCGAGATCAAGAAACATGTGCAAGGAAGCAGCCGCCAACAACGGGTGCCGACGCAGCTTGCCGTTGATGCTGCCGGTAGTGCTACATAGGGGAAAGCTCATGGCGGGCCTAGGCCGCACGCTGACGGGGCCCGCACAGGGCGACAACTGCTGGGATCCTCGTGCTTCTCTCCAACGTTCGCCCTTGGGAAGAGCGCCGGAGGCAGACATCAGCACTGCCCAGCATCGGTGCAGCAAATCACGCTCCCATGGGCTATCGACCCCGATGACCCGGCAGTGCTCAGATCCCCAGGCGTCCCAGATGGGCGCCCCGCACCTCGCGAGACGCTGCAGCGTTGGCAGGGAATTCGCGGTGAAGTCAGCCAAAGCGCGGGGGAGAGATCCACCGCGGCGATCAGAAGCGTAGGGGCAGGGCGGAATGTCCATGCCAGATCCACGCGCGTCCCTGAAGCCGCAATGGCGTACACGCACACGCCAACGTGGCCCTCGGAACAGCAGTCGATCAACCGCGCGGCGGTAGCCCGCAAGTGGGACTGTCCGTCGCACACCATCCCCCCACACGGCATGAGCAGCGGCTGCAACTTGCCGCTGCCCTCGTCTCCACCAGCAGAGGACAAGGCCGCAATCATGGCTCGACCCTCCAGTGAGAGGAGAATGGCGGATCCTCACCTCCCGGGCCGCCTCCCAGTGGCGCCGACGGCCCATCCGCCACGCTGCCGCACGCAGGGTGGAGACACTCCAGCGCACACCGTTTCCAAACCGCAACACGGCTTCAGCAGGCCACGTCCTCACGGAGAAGCAGGTTGCCAGAGCCGGGGGCTTGGAGCTCGGCCAGGCCAAGAGGCTGTGTTGACCATGTGCGGAGGGCCTCGACTGGGCCCAGAGTCCGCGCAGTGCGTCGCGACCAGGTGTTCTGCAGCAACCCATAGCGGACGGGCGGCGCGCAGGGCACGCTCACTGCCGCAGATCAGCCCGGCAAGAACTCCATGAAGAACGGGCGAAGGCCACCAGTGGTGCTGGGTCCATCACCAAAGCGCAGGAGCCCAGAATTGCAGTTTGCAACGAGCCGAAATCGAACGCAGTTGAGCTCGGAAGCGGCACGCAGCACCCGAGGGGCCACCGGTCTGGACGGCCTGGATTGGAGCCTTCGGGGAGCACCGCCCCATCTCCTGCAACGATCGGCCCAGGCTGTGCCCATGGGCAACTCACAATCCCGCCAAGCGCACGTTGCCCGTCAGTGAAGAAACTTTGGCCATTTGCTCCGCGTACCGGACGCTGCATACCATCGGAACCTCGCCGCAGGCTCGCAACCAACGTTGGGAAGGTTCGACGTGTGTACCAAGCCGTGGCAGGCGCCCCCCGCTCGGCGGGTAGGCGGCGTGGCTGGGGTCCGGACTGCCTTCGATCAGATGGGAGTCAGGGCCGTTTCCTCTCACCAGACATAGCCAGCCGAGCCTCCAACGCAACCGTGAACTCAAAAGCGGAACCGAACAACTTCGGCCCGCTAGGCGTGGCGCGGCTCTCATGCCACCGCGCAGGTCTCGATCGGCGAGGGTGTATCGCGCGGAATGTAAAACTGAAGCCTCGCTGCCGCCAGTGCAAAGCGGCGATCGCCAGCCTCCCAGCACCCAGGATCCCCCTCCAGAACGTGCGGTCCATAAGCGCCCGGTCACCCACGGCGCAAACACCACTTGCGCACCGGCATGTGGGCGATACGGTGCTGCGCACTGTCAGCCCCAGTGGATACGCCGCCACGCCGCGTGCGCAGCCACTGGTAGAATCGTCCCACACCGCCTCGGTGACTCGAACAGCATCGAACGCAAACGTCGTAAGCCGTCATCGCGCCTCGATCGTAAGGTCAATCAGCCGGCAGCCCAACACACGCGTCTTGCGGCAAAAAAAGGCCACTGGTGCAAGCCCGCCCCCGCGCCGGGGTCCCAGGCGAGGCGCCCGCTGCCCATCGTATCGCTTCCAATTCCCCCCAGACGACCAAGACGCAATTACCAGTGGCATCCCGCCGACACGGGAAGACGCTCCGTCTGGGTTCAACCGCCAGCAACAGGCACCGTGCAGGTCAGCAAACCGACGCCTGATCTCTATCCGGTCGAGACCAGCTCAAAAGACGGACACTGCAACGCTGCAGGGCCTGCCTCAATCGGCGCACCGCCGCCAGGTAGCACTGCCCGAGTGCAACAACGCAAGGCCAAGGCTGGGGTCTGCATCAACGGCAGACCCGAGGCTTCCATTACGGAGCGACGTCTCGCTAGCACCACCAATCGATCAACACGCACGCGGGCCGCAGTGCCAAGCACATCAAGGAGCCCAGGTCTATGAATCATCGGCCCTCGCGCCAGCGATCAGCCGCTCAAAGCTCAACCAGGCGACCCGCTCATACCTGCAACGTTGCCATACAGTGACCGTGATTTGTGCCTGGCGGGTCGCTGGAAAACGAAAGGTGAAAAGCGAGCGGTTCATAAGATGGCTGAGCGGCACCCCAGGTTGGGCGACATGCGCAGCAGTCATACACGGGAGGTAGTGTAAGTTCTGGGGGATTGAGACCCGTCAGCTGTCTGGCAGCATGCTGGGGGAACCAATCGCTGCAAAAGCTTCAACCTGATACTCTCATAGCAGAGCTAAGCGGCCGTCGGTTGGGACTAGGGCATGATGTCGCAACCTCAATCAGCGAGAATCGTAGCGGTTCGGACGGATTCCTGTATACCTCGCTTCTAATCTTCCTGGCCTGGGCGCCGGCGTGGCTTTCCCGGTTGAACCGCGCATAGTTTGCGGGGGCTATGGCTAACGCTCGCAACCGAGCTCGTGTCACTGGAGAACGAGGAGTCGACCGAATCCAGTTGGGAAATGCCCTGGCGGCGAATGATCCGGAGTCTCGCCAGGGGGTGCGCTTGCCCGGGGTTCGCCACAAAGACCCAAGAGGCATCGCCTTTTCTGGCACAACGGTCTCGATCAGCCGCGCGTCAGCTGCTGAGCAGCTCGATCCACGACCTGGGCGCTCTCTATATGCGCCGAGCGCCGCTCGCCAACGCATCTGGGCGTTCGCCGACGGCAGCAGGCGATCACTTGGTCTACGCGACTGCGCCACAACGAAGGTTCGGGATGCGAATCTTGAGCGTGCGGTGCGCTCCAGCGCCACCTCGCGAGGATCCCCGATCAGTCGCTCGGCACAGGACACAACTTCGACATCAGGGAAGAGCGGCCATTGGATGCTGCCGCGCTTATCCGTTGTTCAAGAATCGGCCATTTCCTACCAGCCAGAACAAGGTTTCGACATCTCGAGTGGGCGCCTCGATGCGTGCAGCGCATGTGCGATCCGAGCTGGCGCCGCGGAGTGATCTTCACGTCCGACACTGAAACCGGCTTCCGCGACGCGGTCGCTACCGCCTCCTACGTTGGTGAAAACGTGGTGCAGGAGCGGTGAACCCGATGATATGGACATATCTTCAAGCCACGTTGCAAGCAGGGGCCATGCACCGATCAATCACCGCCGACTGGCAGCAAGGAGATCCGCAGTTGGAGTGGAGCGCCGACCTGGACCTCCGCGGAACGTGCCGTTTTGCGATTACGTCGCGTTATGGACATCGGCGACGACGAAGTGCTACCTGACCCGCTGGCCTGCGAATGAGCAGCACTACAAGAAGCAGCACGGGGGCCACACCGATGAATGAGTGGGCCAAGGACGGTCAGTGGCGAGCGTTTCGTCGTGCAGGCTAGGCCGAGACAGGTGGAATAACGCCATCGTCGGCCGCTGCGCAGCTGCATCTCGAAAGCCCATGACGCCGAACTTCAGGAATGGACGGGATTGGTGCCGATGAGACAGTGGCCGGCCCAGAGTGATCGCGATCCACGGGAAACGACAGTCGAGAATGGGTGACCTGCTCGCACAACCGCAACGACCCCGACTGGAACCGATCCTCAAAAAAGGCTGCCGGGTGATAACGCACAAGGGTGGGCACCTGCATGGTCGGCACACGCCCTGGAAATGGGCATCACCGGATCGTCGGCTGCGCGACGCCACCTCAACATCGCCGATGAGAAGCGGTCACGGCCACTGCTGCGAGGGGGATGTGATCGCGCTCCGGGAGCGCTGGCTACGCGGAGGAAAGAGACACGCTATCTGCCTCACCACCAGCACTGGTGAATGTGGCAACCGAAGGATGCTTTCAAGCTGGGGCCACCCTTGTGAAGGCGTTGGCTGGCCCGATGGATCATATGCCAATCAGATCAGGTTCACCGCCGATGGCCTTGCTGGAACAATGAGCGGTCAGCGACCAATTGAGCAGCGCGCCGCGATTGCAAGTCAACCGGCCGGCACCCCATCCAGCGACTATTACTCGACTGCCAGCCAGGGCGATGGCTGCCATGCGCTTGCCCGCGTTGATCCGCCAGTCAGTGATTCCTGCGATTCTCCGATTTCAAGAGCAATGAATAACGCGAAGCTTGGGCGCGCAGCCGACCACGAAGAGAACCGATGATGGCTGTGCGTGGCGCCTCCGTTATCTCGCGCCGCCTCCTGAACGTTTGCCGGAATCGGGCCTCAGGCATGTGCCGTGAGGACAAATGGCCTCAGCAAATTGACACGAGGGATTCCGTTCTGTCCGAACGGCCGGAGAAGGTGATCCGGTGCTGCGCGGAAAGGCCGCATGGCCTCACGGCGTGAACGGGTTGCCCATGTGTAATGTGATGTGCGAGCTTGCCCAATGTGATCGGAGCGAGGCACTTCGCTGAACGGTTGGAACGCTTTTCGATCGAGCTCCAACACCTCACCCAACTCACCGGGCTGGATCGATCAGCTCTGGGCCGATTCTCGCGAGCGTCACACCATCGTCAAGGATGATCCAATGGCATGCCGCCAGCCAGACTGCGGCCGCGAAGATGCATTGCGCCAGGCCCGGCGACTACCGGAAGATTGCCCGCTTCCTGGTGGAGCAAAGGCATCGATCGATCAGCCCGAACCGAGAACGCCGTCTGCAGCCGCCTGGCGATCGCAGCCCTGGAGCGAGATGGGCGAGGGCGAGCGAGCTGACGCCTGCGGGTCCCCAACTTCACACTGGAGGGCTGCCTCGCAGCGCACCCTCCCTCTCGCCCATGCCACCATCGAATCGATCGAACTGCTGCTGCCTGGGGCAGCGGTTGGTGCCATGCCTGGCCCGCAGGCGGTAACTGCTTACAGCGTTGCCTGGTGCTGGGGGGAATTGTGAGGCGTGGCTTGCCTTGCTCCCGATCTCAGCTGACGCGGGTAATTTGAATCTTCACGCCTTCTGCCGCCTTGATTGCTGAGCCTGCTACATCCCCTGGCCAGCGCTGCGCAAGGACTGCCGGGTGTCACCTGGCACCTGGGAGGTGTTGACTCTCCGTCGGTCCACCTGGAAGCACTAGGGGGCCCACTGGACGGCCGAGCGGCCGTCGCCTCGGTTGCTGAATCTCACACCGGATCCGGTTTCGTATCGCCACCTATCAAGAAGCCGGCGTGCATGGGCGGCTGCGGGCACTGGTGGAGGACGAAAGCCGACTGATGACAGCACCGCTGGGCAGTGGCTTCAGTTGGCGAACGCTGGCCACCGGCGTCCCGATCACACCGGCGGGACGTTCAGTTTCCTGGCGTCACGACGTGGCGGCGGGCCGCGGCGGGCGGCTAGTGCAGCAGCCGGTCTGCTGGCCGCCCGTACGAGATCCCCTGGTGGAGATCACCTCACCAATTGCTGCGCGGTCCCTTTGGCGGCGGAATACCTGGACTGTCCGGTGCTGGCCACCCCTCCGGCCGGAATCAGATGGGGCTAACCTCGGCCATTGGCCCACTCGCCGAAGGGACGCGAGGCGTGTTCGTCTGGACTGACGCCGCCTTCGTGGTGGAACTTCGCGACTCCTGCTGGGTGATGCGAGGCGCCAGAACTTACCGAGTGTTTGCCTAGCCGAGCCGGCATGCATTGTTGGTCAACTGCGGGTCGGCTGTCCACTATCCTGCGCAGCCTGTCTGGTTCAGCGGCTGAAGGGTGAAACAGCCACCATAACGTGCTGTCCTGGGGCGGCCTGCGGGCGCCCTGGCCTGGCCCCTCGCGGCGCCCCCCACCCTCCCCTACGCCGACGGCGTAGGACGTGGCTTCCGCGTGGCCTCTTCAGTGATCGGCATGGAACCTCGACACGCGCTGAGGCTCGCCCTAAAGGTGGATCGGACCGGCAAGCGCCGAAACCTTGGAGACCTCTGAGCCAGCGGCTGAAGCTTAAGAACCCAAGCGATCGCCCGGTCCACAGAGCGCAGGCTAGAAGGGAGTTGGGGAGTTGCAACGATTTGAAAAGTGAGCCAAGCGGAATTCGAACCGCTGACCCCTGCATGCATGCAGCCTATTCAGCGACATGGCCCCCTTTTCGGGTCAAAAAGCTCGGCGCCCCAAGACTGGCGCCAGAACCGCACCACTTTCCTTGCACGCACTGGCCTCGATCAGCAGCGGCGCAAATAGGCGGGTTGGCGGTCCAGGCGCACCAATCGCCCTCGGTGAAATGCTTGAGCGTGGTGCCGGCTCCGACAGGGCCACGATCGCCGGCTTGAGCGGCTGGGCTCGTTGACGGCTCCATCAAGACCACAATCGCATCGTCGATGTGGGCGCGATATGCGCCCGTCACGGAGGGCGAACAGGCCGCGGGTATCGAGCAGGGCTTGGAGATGAGCCGCTCTGATGTCAAATCGAAAGGCTCCACAAGCGCCAGCCGCCAACGGGTGCCAACATGGAATGCCTGGAATGCCACCCAGCAGCTGCAGGTGCGGGCCTGCCTCCTGCAGTATCATCCCGTCTGCTGCAGTGGCGAGGCGGGCTCGAGGCGCCGGCGAGGAAAAGCCATCGCCTCCACATCTGGCGGATCGAGGGGCTGTGGCGATGGCTGTGATGTAACTGGCCAGCCACATCGAGAGGCTCCTGCTGGCAGGTGAAGCGGGCCTGGGAGAGCGAATCCGAAGAGGAATCACCAGCGGCCTCAGACACCGCAGTATCTGTGCCACTATTGGCGCAATGTCCAGCCCGCAGGAAGTCAGAGCCCGCCCAGAGAGCGGCGGCAGCGCCTGCCTGAGCAGGAGCGTTTCGCCCTGGGAACACCCGCTGGCGGCCATCGAGACGGCCGCCGCTGATCTCCTCACCGGGCGGGGCCGCAGCAAGCACGTGCATCGTGCGCGCGATCGGCGCACAGGCTCAAGCGGGCAGAAGCCGGCGAAGGCTCTCCGTTGCCTGGTTGTTTCCTGTCCTGGCCATCGAGGCCTCTGACATCGTCAAGGGCTGGGCATCGCCGACACGGGCAGCCACGATCGGTGCAGCTCCAGCTGCCAACGCCCCCAGCCAGGCTGCTGCTCCAGAGCTGAATCAGGCTGGAAGCACTGAGGGCCGATACGCAACTGTCACACCCCCAGCAGGGCTCCCGGAGCAGGCACGAGTGGCCACGTTGTTGCCCATCGCCCACTAAGGCAAGGCACGAGCCATCGAGTGCGAAGCAAATCTTTGAGGTCCAAAAAAAGCCAGGCCTGGCAAAGGGATGCTCCAGTCGTGAGGATTGGTCACCGGATGAGGCCATGCGCGTATCCGAAGATTTGCTGGCGAAGGTGCGATCGGCCAGTGGCATCCACTAGCGGCTGAGCACCGCGGCGGTGGTCGGCGATCGTCGCCAACGGCCACCGGGTGAAGCTTGGTTGAGATCGATGTCTGGCCCCGAGGCGGGCCATGGCACCGAAAAACCCACCCGGGTGCGTTGAGCTTGGAAGATAAGACTAGCTGCCGCCCTTCAGATCGACTGGCGGGGCGCCACTTCTGGAGCTCATGCGCGCAGTTGCAGCAAGGCTGGCTCGTCGAGCTGAAGATCGCGCAGGAGAGCAGGTCATTGTCCCGGCAGGGCTGCAAGGGGCGAACGGGTGGTGCCGGAGGGCTCATGGACCCATTCCACAAGATCTTATCGGGATCAGGCCCGGGTCAGTACCGGGAACTTTCGTTCTGAAAACCACCACTCAGCCGGCCACAGCGGCTGGTCACGCCTCGGCGGCTCTCCGCACTGAGCAGCCCCGCAGGTGGTGCGGACAGCAGGTTTTTGAGATCATAGCCCTCGATCACCTCTTTTTCGAGATTGCGGCGAAGTCATCGCGCAGGGAAGCGGTTGCGCCGGCAGGATCGCTAGAGGCCGCCTATGCCGGTCACAGGCCGCGCACCTCTTAGTCGATCGCCTGGGCGTGGCATCGCTCAAGACGCGCGGGTTTGAAGCCCCCGAAAGAAAGCGATGCACGCTGGTTTCTGTCGTGAGCCAGGGCCAAGCTGTCGCTCATTGCCGTAGTCACCAATCTTCGCGATGTGGTGGCCCCGTGCAGGAGTGCGGCGCTGTGGGACTTCACCAACACGATCTCTCAGTCCGACGCCTCCACAGGTGTGACGACCTCAAGGTCTTCTTGGAGTTGAGGAAGCCGTTCTGTCCTGGGCAACTGCAAGCGTGTAACCGAGGGCCGCTCATGGCCCCGGCACGATCGCGATCTTGCCACCTTGCTGCCACGGGGCAACAGTGTCCAACGATGGCGTGACCCACTTCGTGAACGCCACCACGCGCTTCTCACGTCTTGAGCACCCTGCTGGCTCTCTAACGGCCACCACCCGCTCGAGTCGCTCATTGAGATCTTTCTGCCCCGCAAGCGAAGCCGGGCCGCGAGCAGGGCCGCGTTCGTACCAGGTTGCCGATCGGCGCCCGCCAAATCCACTGTGCCCTGGGTCGAACGTGCGCATCGGGAATCGACAGCCTCGGCCAGCGTTCACCTCTTTGGCATAGATATCTAGGATCATCTGTGCGCCGAGGATCGGTGCGATGCGACCAGCATCCTTGGCTGGGTCGAAGCCGGCGGGGCGCAGCAGCGCAGCATCCAAGCGTCGGGCTGGTTGGTGGCGGCCAGCACGATCACCGGTTTGTCTGTGAAGCAAAAG
>Ga0163217_1074306_pt1 | contig 10930 bp, 14 predicted proteins | sample SynspAceP_FD_185933 | JGI IMG/M metagenome (GOLD analysis project Ga0163217, IMG submission 185933) | Saline lake microbial communities from Ace Lake in Antarctica - Synechococcus sp. Ace-P (PacBio error correction) | ecosystem: Environmental > Aquatic > Non-marine Saline and Alkaline > Saline ...
GAGAGGCACTCAATTGTGTGATCTTGAGAGCCAGAATGTGTGGATCAGATGAGATGGCGTAGCGATGATACCCGTATTCACGGTAAACGGCCCAGCCGAACAGTGACGTCAGCCGCAAAATGGTCAGGAATGGCTGAAAGGCCGGCCGCAGGGCAACGCGCACCGGTAGCCCATGGCCTAAGTTGCGCTGCCCATTCGAGCAGCACCAGAAAAGAATGAAAGAAAAGAACTGTTCCATGTGGTGTGTTTTCCTGTTCAGGTCCCTCTTGCCTCTCCCGCGGTTTAGGGATGGTCTGGGGTTTTTTTTTCTGGGCGGTATTCGGGTTTTTCCCGGGTTCGCTCACGCATAAGGTCAGTCCCGCACCTCTTGTCCGCTCTAAGTTGGAGTATTAGCCTGGTTGGAATCTGGGACTTCGTATTAATGTCATATTCGAAAATCCGTGTTTTTAGTCATGGTACTACAGTTTTTTGCCGATAAACTGCCTAAATCTTATAGGTATTTTTCGTAAAGCCGAACCGCTTTTTGTGATGTTTTCGAAAGTCGAGGAGCGGCCTGTGTTGATTACACTTGTGGCGGGCCGCGGCCATGCTTCATGATCAGGATTGAGTCCAGTACAGCGGCAGGCCACAGCAGCAGGGCATCCCGAATGGTGTTCGTCCAGTGCTTTGCCGCTGCTCCAATGTGAACTCCTGCTGTTTAGAGGTGACTTTCGTAGACCTCGTATCTATTTGTGCCTTTCTTTCGTGTCCATGTGGATTATGGGCGCCTGGTATACTCAGTGAACAGTGGCTCGTCGTACCTAAGAACTGGATGAGGGTTTGGTTACTCTTTGCATGAAACGCTGCCGTCATAAGAAAAGATAAGCGCGCGATTCCGAATCTGGAAGTCCGCGAACCACGAACGAGCGTGGCCAGCCATAGCAAAGACCGAGAGGTCCGCGTGAAGGAGCGTAATGACAATCGAAAAGAGGATCAGGATTAATGGACGTAGGCCACCCGAAGCGAGACGCCCAAATTCAGTCGTGAGTTTGTCACCGACAAAGAATGAAGGAACCTTCGATCGGCAGGACGAGGAATACGGAATGACCACAACGGAGGAGATTTCGTATCTTGAAGCTAGTCGGTATGATGAAGGCTGCGTACTTTTTTCGGGACAGATGGCTCGGTATCACACGAGGCATCGCTGATGGGAGTCTGACGACATAGGCTACAACCATCGCTGATAAAGTGACGACATATCAGAAGTAATCTGCAGCGATCCGAGCAGATCAGTGCCTTCCGGGGAATGGTTTTGCGGAGCGCCCTCGGCGCCAAACACAGTCCAGATGAGTAGTAAGAGAGATTCCCGATTCCCGGACAGTTCCTGCCAGATAGGTCAGGTAAACTTGTTGATCTAGAAAGGCGAGACAGGCGCGACATCGAAGAGGGAATATCCTCGGAGCGCCCATGGCGCTGAAATTTGCCGATTCTGACCAGTTGGTCCATCGCCAAGTGTGTGCTGGTCATGGTTCCTTGCTTCCCGCCGTGTTTTCTTTTTCGTTTGCCACACATGGAAGACGGACCGATTGGGCCCGTTTTCTGTAGTGCTCGTTGCGCTTGGGACCTATGATAATTTGAGATATCGGTTCGCTGGGATCAATGTCTTATGTCTGGTCCTGATAGTGTTGGTTTTTTTTGCCAGCACCGACTTCCTCACGTGCTTTCAGGAAGCTGGCGTGGGTCCGCGCGGTCGAGGTCGCTTATGTGCGACGTACTTCGCTGAAACACTTCGTCAGATGCAGCGACTGAAGCTGCCATGAATCATCGTCGAGACGTCCGAAAGCTCACAGCCGTTCTGTTGTTTGATCAGCTGTGCGAGAAGCGCGCCGTTCTAGGCGTTGTACCTCGGACATCATCACTCATCGTTCTCGCATCGATGACGCAGCTTTCAGATCATTCTGAGCCTTGTGGACCGGCGACAGGTTGCTCTCAGAAGGATTGCGTTAGGTACGGCAAGCATCGACCGGGTCGTGCTATGCCTTGATAGTAGTAGAACTTTGCAGCTTCGTAGAACTTCATGCCTTGTCGTTCAGGGGCCACCCATTCGGCTGGTCTGATCGCACCTGAACAAGGTGTTCATAGATCTGCCCCCGCAGAGACACCGAGTGGAGGCAAACAGCTTGGCCATGACGTCACAGAAGGCCCGGTACGCCATTTATTGTAGGTTCCTTTGATGTCTATCTAATGCTGTTGTTGTAATTTCCTTGTTGTATTTCTTAGCGCTTCCATTCTGGCGTCTCGGTGTGTGCTTTTGCATTCATCGAGTGTCCCTTGATTCGACTCGTGCTAGTTTTTGCATCTCGTCATTGAGTCTCTGGCCTATCTTCTTGACCTGATGCGGATTCAGTTGTTTTCATTTTCCGTATAATTTTGTTTTTTGATGTTTTTTTTTTTGTTCTTGTAGCTCCGAACGGATAACGGTCTGTGACTAATGGCCCCAGTCTTTGATGCTTGTCCTTCCTAGTAGTTAGTTGCTGGCTTTGTGATTATGTTGCTTGTGCTAATGCCCTGTCGTGCTCTCTCACTTGTCGAAGAGTTTTCGATAGGCATCCTGATCGCGCTCGCAGCGCCAAAGTAACTGGACCTGGATGCGCTATTGCTTCATTCGCCTGAAGGCGTTCAGCGTAAACGCTGCGACCGTGCCGAGACGGGAAGTCCCGCGCGACCAGGTTGTGTACCATGGCGAGTTTCGATCCGCTCCTGGTGCGATTGAGCAGTTTTTGGGAAGGCAACTTGCGCAGCGGCTAGCGTAGACCCGGCAGGGCGCTGCGGCTTTTGATATTCTCTATCGCGTTTCCATGAATTACTCCTGGGATTTCTTGATTGATGTGATGCCTTTTCGCTCGGTATCTTCTTGTTGGGTTTCGTTGTTATAGGGTATCTTCCGGTCTGCCGATAGTTTTCCGCTGATGATTGCGAAACGAGTATGACAAGGGATGGGGCGCGCAATCGGGCCGGCGCCGCTAAGATCAAAATGTTATTGAGGGATCGTCTTTATCCTTTTTTGGAGTCGTGAAGGTCGGTAAGCGCCTCTTCCAGCCATTGTCAAGGTGTTCAGCCGGCTTGGAAACGGCTCTTGTAGTCATCTTGGCGCAGTCGGCACGATCAGTAGCCGAGATACAGGTGGGTCGGAGCTGTCTTTTGCGGGCGTGTTCGAGAGCCACAATACGCAGAATGTGCCCAGACTGCGCTGGTCTTTCATAGGATAGAAATAGCTGTAAACAGCCGAATAGCATGGGCTGAGAAGTCGGTGAGGCAATGCCCCCACAAGGCGTGCATCGAAACGCGGATGCGTGACGATGTCGGTTTGACGATCAGATGTCTTTCTTTGGATAATTGGTCGGGAAATTCCGTGAAAACTGTAATGTTGCCTATCTTATCGTCTCTCGCTGTCTTGTTTGACGCGCGTTTGAAAGCGGGTGAACAGGTTCGAAATGTTCTCTGAAGCCGGGCGATTGTGGTCGAGAACGCAGGGTCGGCGTTTTTGTTCCAACCGTCGCTGTGAACCGGGTCATGCGAAACGATTCAACCGGAATGCGACCAGGGACACACGTTGCAGGCCGGGGCAGTGCGGACGATAGAAGGATGAGGTGCGAACGTCGGGAACTCGGCCTGTGGCAGCTGATCATGAAGCAGTTGCGCCTGGCGCCATCGAGTGTCGGTAAAACAGGTTGCGGCTCGACCTTGCCGCAATAATGAGGGGAAACGGCATCGGGCCGGCGATAGACACTAAAGAGGGCGGTTTGGGGGGCCTGGGTCGGTCATGGGCCTCCGGGCACAAGTCAGTGGAAGTAGGGGACTGTATCGGTTCCCATGAGGTCGGTGGGGCAAAACCGCGCAGCGATCAATTAGATGGACATTTTTCGGACATCGTCCCTGTCTGTCGGGTCGATGCGGGACACCCGCAGATGCCAGCGGGACGTTTTCCGGTTTCGTAGTCGGATCCTTGCGCGAAGGTTGGCAGCCGGTTCGGTGCGCCCGCAAGTTTCGCTTGCGTGACCTTGTTGTGCCTCGATGTTGATCGGAACTGACGCGTTTCACGCAGCAGGACGGATACCTGATGCCGGCGGTTGCGTTGCGCTCTCGGGATGTCGGGTCGCAGCGGGTTCCGTGTGCGCCGACCGTGAACGCACGCAATCCGCTCGCTGAAGCCCGGCATGCGATCAGCAGGCGGCGCGCCGATTGGCGCGATCGGACTGAGTTCCAGTTTCGTATATCCGTGTGTGACGATAGGCGCGTAAATTTTTTTCTGTATTAGTCTCTGTGATGTGGGATAATCTTTGTGCGACTTCTGATTTTGATCGTCGGGTGATTCGAGTGGAATTTTCCTGGACCATAGATTTTGGCGTTTCTGTGCGTTGTGGTTCTGTTGAGCTGCAAGGGCGAATCATGGAATGATGTCCGCTTTCTTGGTTTCCGATGACCATTTTTGATAGTGCTTCTTACACTTCAGTTTTTTTGGTCTGCTCTCGTCATTGTCTAGTCTGTCCTGGGAGTCGAGCAGTGGCAGTGCTTTCTAATCGCCTGTCGCTAGTGCCTGCTATGTGCTTGCTTTCGAACTGGCTTCTTGTTTCTTTGCTTTGTCATGGTCCTTTTTGCTTAAGGGTAGTTTCGTCTTAAGCACTTCCTGTTTCGGGTTTTTCTCGGTCTGGCTCTCGTTTTCAGCTGAATCGTAGGTGGTTATCTTCGGTAATTTTCTTGGTTTCACCTTCATTCGCTCTGATATGTGAGTGATTTCGCGGATATGCTAGTAGTAGTATCCGTCTATCGGGGGAGGCACTTTGTTTTTTTTTGTCTGAGGGCCGGCGTCTGATCGAGGTCTTTGCCTGTTGCTATTCAATGGCGATCGGTCCCTTGCCCCCCAGATGCCGAGTAAGCCTCTGCTGTTTGGTTATGATGGATATCGATTTTTTCTGTTGTGAGTTAAATTATGTTGCGCGTATTCTGTTCCGCTGTTTTTCGGTTGTCGCGTTGAGCAGCCACAGCAAACAGGAAGGACGCCATCATGGCCCGTGAATTACGCAAGTCTCATAGGCTTACCTTTCAGGCCTTTTCCATTTTACTGTTTCATGTCCGTGTCTCTTTTGAGTCTCTGTTGATTGATGATGATTCTGTTCACATGCTGGCGCTCAGGGTCCATTTGCTGTCATTTCGTCATGACGGATGGCGTTGCGACTTCGTTATGGCGGTTGGGAAGCGTTGCAGTCGGTTGGCTGTCTCAAAGGCTCCCTTGCAAAAGAGTAGGTCGGACTTACGAACTCCAAAAGGGTAGGTGGTCTGGCCGGCAACCAATGCGTACCGAGAACGGTTTAGGACTCGCGTTGCCCTGCCACTGGGCGAGGATGAGCCGGTGGGGCGTTGCGAGCGCAGCATAAGAGAAACGTATCCTCTGACTGTTTGCGCGCTCCGCGAGCCCTATTATGGAGGTGTCATTAGCAGAGCGGTCGACAAAAGCATGGCCGAATCAAGAATTCTTATGCTGACCTGATAGTACTGGTGCCATACTATGGGAAGTTTGTGTGCTCGATATTGAGATGTCAACGCCGTATGACTCTCCATCTACGGAGAGCTTCTGTAGCGCTGGAGTTCGCGAGTTACTCGATATCTCATGCTTCTGCGTGCTCGACCTACGTTCAGAACAGATCACCACGCAGCATAGGCGCCACAAGTTTTTCGCCTCAGCGACGGGAAGATGACTGAAGGACCACAGATTGGTCATTGCCCGTGGCGGTTTGTTTCGTCTTTCAAGATGATGGAAGTCCATTCCTCGTCCATCAAGGCTTCAAGTTATTGGGCGTTTTCGGTGCCAGAGTTAACGCAGTCGCAGTAGTCGCAGAACAAACTCGACGGCGTGGGTTGTGAACAAAGGTGGGAAATTCGAGAAAAGCTCAACTTTCCTCGGGTTTTCGATGTGTGGGCTCGAGTGCGCCGTTGCCTTTGTCTTGAGAGCTTGAAAGTCGCCATACATCATCGAGAGGAGTTTCGAGATGTCTGCTTTCGAGTTTTTCGGACCTTTCAGGGCCGTTTTGAAGCCCTTTCGGTGGATTTGAAGAACGTGGTTCGGGTTGCAGTGATATCCTGCGCCACAGCCAGCGTCCTGTCGATTTATGACAAGTTCGAAGGGCTGATAAAGGAGCCAGCTTGCCATCCCATGGCAACATAGCCGCCCAGATACACATCCGAGCAAATGACCGCAACGACATTTACAAGCATTATTCTCTGATCCCGCTGGAACGTGGAAAATTCCGTGAGGGACAGAGTGCGCGAGAGTGGGTTAAGCAAGCCGGTTAGCTCGTCGAGATTCCGGTCACTCCGCTCAAAAGCGGTCGGCAGTGTGGTCGGTCTCTTCCTAAATCAGTGAACGATTTCATGCGGTATGGGCGGCTGTTTTCGCGTTCGACACGACATCGAATACGGCTGTGTTTTGCGAACGTCATAGAACTATCGCCTGTGAAAAGATCTCGACGATGATTGCCCGCCGGCATGCACCAATCAGGCCCTATACAGCGGCCAACTGGGCTCCGGCTGAATTCGCTGATTCTGGACCTGTGAGTCCTGGTCACCATTCTGGACGCACTTGCGTATCCTAGTTTTCCGTTCTGTCAGCAGCACCTGTAGGCAAAAATGTTGATCGCTATTTTTGTATATGGCTGTACCTTTTTGCTTGATTCTATTCTATGCTGACTTTTCTTGCTGCGCTAACCGTTCCCTTGTTTTCATGACTAACACGTATCGTGTTGCGGTGCCTCTGTATTTGCAATGCGAGTCGCCTCGGTGTTTTGTCATGGTAGTTTCGATCCTGTCGTTTCAGTGTTTTGTGTCTTCCTCCAGCACGTATCGATGTTATCTGACTTAGTTCGGCGGACAATCGCAGGGTGCGATCGTTCCCTGGTGTTGATCCAGGATGTCCTTTGGCGATAGGGTTTTGCGCTCCATCGTGTGGTGACCTCTTGCGGCTGGTGATCGGTTGATTCTTTGTTTCGTCATATGGACGCGTCTTCTGACACTCGATGATTTCCTAGATTGTGTTGTGTGTGCTTCTATGTGCACTGCTGTCATCCCGCGTATGTCAGACGCCCCCTGCAATGGGAATGATGACTGTCAATCCAGATCTAGCGTCGTCTGGCAATCATTACAGCCTCGGCCTGTGCTCTGACCTGGTCAATGATCATTTGTCATCGCCTAAGGGTGGTGAATGGTCAGGTCTTCTGCGGCGAATCAAGTGTTTTGGTTGTGCCACTTGCGCTACTGTCCAGCGTCGCGCGCTTCCAGATGACGCGCGCGCGTATGCGGTTCGGGTGGCCTGACCTTTGCAAAGGGGGTGTCGCACGTGTGGCATGACAATGGTGGCTGGCAAGTCCCATGCGTTCGGCGAACATGCCACACCCTGGTAATGTGGTTTGCCCGCTGTTATGGCAGGCGAGATATGCTTGTTTTTCGGGTATCTTTGGGATATGATGTGCTGTAATGTACTCGTTGCCTGTGTCGCCTGCGGCGCATTACCTTGATATCGAACCGGTAGCTCATGGCTTTCCAGTTTCTAGGCTGAAGGTCGACAGCCAGCACGCGGGAAAGCCCGGTGCCGCAACTTGTGGGCGGTGTGCAGGAACGTCCCAGGCGATGCCGTTCGGCTGCATGTCTGTATGTCGGTGTGATTCGTTTGATGCTCATGGATATCCAGTTGTGAGTTCAGCTGTTGCGTTGGCGCAGGGTCTCCAAGATCGCCTTTTAGCTCCGTATGTAGCTCCCGCGGCCCAGGGCGCGGCCAAGAATCGGCCAAAATGCGGGAGTTCATTTGCCCGGACTGACCGGGTGGCGATCGATGTTACGGGCGTCCTCGGGGCCCCATGTCGAACAAGTTGGCGGCTGGCAGTTCCCGGTACTGTGTCTATGGGGTGAATCCTGGCGTAGCCTGTGCGGATCGGTAGTGTGCCAGTGATGATGCGTATGTGTTTCCTTTGTTGCACATTTTTGGTCGCTGACTCTTTGCTCCGACCAAAGGCAAACCGACAAAGGCCCGCCAAAACAAGGAGTAGGATGCGCAAAGGATGCGACAGTGGGTTATCGCCAGCGCCATTGCTTTTGCTATCCTGTTCTGTTCTTTGACTTGTCGTCGATGGTTGCTGTGAGTGCGATGTTTCATAACGGTGACCGCTCACGTGGTTTTTCACTCATGTATACCGGTGCGTCGTTTTCGACATTCGTCTAATCACAGTCTTTTGTTTTTGTTCCTTTGTGTTTGTCCGAAATATATTTGGTCTTCATAAGCGTTGTGGAATGTCGCACCGCGAAGCGCGATGTTTGTTCATGCTTTCTCAGTTTTTCGTGTCGTCTAGTTGTTCGTGCCGGGTGTCTGTCAACGTCAGTGATAGACGCAGCGGCTTCGCCAGCAATCAGGGAACATGCTGCCGTTCAGTTTTTAGCAGGCGTGTCAACTTCGGGACTGCGTTGTCAACCCTGCTGAGCGGGCTGACTGCGCTTCAAGAGTGCAGCGCACGAGAGAGAAACATCGTTCTGGATGTCGGCAAAATCGAGGGTATGAGTGGCGTTTTTTGCCAAGAGGTCTGATGCGTTGTGCCGAACCTTCGGGCCATCGTTGGGCAATGACATGCGGATAGCCGCGTGGCGCGACCCGGTTTGTTGGGTTGCTGGACCAAGCCGCTTTCGGGGGTGTGCAGCTGGGGGAAGGTGTCAAACGGCACGAAACCGCCCATCGTTGGGGCTGTCAGCCCGTGAGGGAGTTCCCGGACCCGCCGGGGCGGATCGCAAGCGCCACGCTGGACAAACCCGAAGTCCGATCGGTAATGGGCATAGGCAAACATATTGGCATGGGCGGTCGGAAAGCGGGAGCGCGGTCCGGAATTCGGCCAACCGTTGTTGCGCTGTTCATGCCGTAAATCGCGTTTGGCGGTCCCGTCGTCTTCGCGTAGTGCAAAAGGACAGCGGTCACCGAATCGATCCGGCCAGTTGGCGGCCCCGAAACAGATCGACATCACGGTCCGTGCGCGTTGTCGAATTTTCCGTAATTTGTCAGGGCGTTTGCTCGCGCCCAACGTATATTTCCTCCGGATCTCCTCGATGTCCTGTTTTTTTCATACGGCAGGCTGCCTATCGTGTGGGGGTGTATCCTTGGTCCGGGTCTGGCACAGTCGCTCTGATCATAATTAGTATTCTCTGAAGTGTACGGCGTGTGGTTTGTGGTCAGACCCTAGAGAGATGCTGTTCTGGCCTCATCCTTTGAAGAATGGGCTGGCCCGGGATGGCGCGTCCGAAGCCTCGAAACGGCGTGACAATGCGCGAGAGGTGGCACATGCCGGCGCGGTCAGGCCGAGATGGGGTGTCATTGGCCAAGAGGGGCTTGCCCGAGATGGCGCGTGATCCCGAGACGATTCCATTCGTTTGGAGGCGCAATCGCCTCGGGGAAAATATCGGAATGACGATGACAGGGTTGCGAGTTGTCGGTGGTACATTCCGGGCGCATCGCCATGGTTGTGGGAGCGTCTTCAGGTTCGTCGGGCCAAAGATCGCGATTTGCTGCGGACTGAGTGGTTGGGAGAGTTGCGCTTCCCCAGATTTCCAGTCGCCAGCCCCAGGCCAGAAGAAAGGCCATCAGCCGAACCCAGGCTGCACTGTCGGCAGCGCGCCCAATGGCTCGGGCGTGATGCCGATGCGAATCAGGTTCTGCCGGGCGCTGGGGTGTTCCGGGCATCGAGCAGGCGTTGACTCCGTCCACATAGGAATGCGAACGGCAGCGCGCGCTACAGGTGGATAGCGTGGCCGAGGAGGGCTTCGCCAATCGATAATGCCCCGAGGGTCGCATGAAGCGGTCGCTGCGCAGAACCCGCGGGCCGACAATTTCCGACAGGCGTCCGGCGCCGTGCGGTCGGTGCAAACTCATCTGAAAAAGAGATCCTGCGCGTGAGCAAAGCGAGCGCCCGGTAGGCCGTCATTCCGGCCTTCCGGCAAAGATGTGCGGCACCCATGGGTGTCGCGCAGAACAGAAACTTTCCCCTGGAAGCGATGCGATACTTGCTGCGCCCCGGTTTCGTCGGCTCGGTGGACAAACGATGAACGCATGATGATGGGACCAAAGCACGCCACTGCCCGCGGGACGGCAATGAAGGGTCGCGAAGTGCCCATGCGGCAGCTCCAGCGAGGATGCGCATCGGATCAGTCCTGCGTATCCGATTCTGGTATGGTCTTCCAGGCGGGTTGCATGCGCGACAACGGTCATAGCAGCCCACGGCGTCGATAATTGTCCTTACCGCCGTGAACCAGAGCAGTTCCATGTTCCTTTCATTTGTCGCCGTCTGGCGGTCCGATCTTTCTTGCTTTATTTGGCGTTGAATGAGTCGGTTGCTTCTGCTGGCAGTTCTGCTTTGCTCGACCTTTCTCGACCCACGACCGATCGTCGAGAAAACCGGCCCGTGATCTCCGACGAGAGGCGGGGAACGGTCCCGAAAATGGCTAGACGATGGGCTGCCCCGTTCCGTCACGCGGCCAGAAGGTTTATTCTGTGTTCGGCTTTTGGCTTAGGGTCTTGCCAACCAGCTCCAGACCGTCTCGATCACAGGTTGCGCATCGTCGGGCATCTGATAGAAACCGGCGATATCCTGAAACATTCGGTCCCAGGCCGGTTTTTTGTCTTCGGGGCGCGGTGGGCCAACGTGATACTGAGCCATGGTTTCGAGCCGTTAATCAGGTAGAACGTGGTGGTGTATGCGGTCGTGGGCTACCGTCCCGCCGAACTGAACCAAGGGTAGAGGCTCCCAATGAATGGCGGTCCAACGTTCTTTCCCGGGGCGGCAGAATGCAAACAGGTGCCACAGCCCCAAACCGAATGGGGCGCGGCGGAAGCGCCCGTGTGGCTTTCATCCACGGACTGAGCAGA
>Ga0163217_1082921_pt1 | contig 10930 bp, 14 predicted proteins | sample SynspAceP_FD_185933 | JGI IMG/M metagenome (GOLD analysis project Ga0163217, IMG submission 185933) | Saline lake microbial communities from Ace Lake in Antarctica - Synechococcus sp. Ace-P (PacBio error correction) | ecosystem: Environmental > Aquatic > Non-marine Saline and Alkaline > Saline ...
ACACACATAGGAGAGAGGAAAAATAAAAAAAGGTGGGGGAAAGTGGCGGTGAGGGTTCCGGGAGGCCGGTGCCCCCCCTTGGGGGTTTCCCGGGTTTTTTTGGGCGCAAGGGGTGGGGCCTTTGCCCCGGCGTGGAGGCGACCAGGTTGCCGCAGACCGTGGGTTTGGTTGAGCAAAAGCAGAAAATCGAAGGTCGCCTCCTCACGCCATTGGATCGCACGCAGCCCAGGGCGACGTGAAAAACCCTGGGCGGGGAAACTGGGCACGGGGTAAACGTCCAGCAAGCAACCTCCACCACCCGACCTGCTTTTGTTCAGGAGAATCCGAGGTAGGGTGTCATCGGCTGGCGTGGAAGCGCCGACGCTGGTGAGCAGTCGGTCGTCCCGAAGCGGGGCAGCGGCGAACCGAGGCGATCCTCATGCGCCGTTGCCCACTGGTCGCAGCAAGGTTGGTGGTGGGCGCCCGTTCAATGGAGTCATTTGCACCCCACTGCCTTGCTGGGGATCGGCGGCGGCCGCCGTCAACTGGGTGATGCGCACCAGCACCCGGTCACCGTTCCAGGCGTGGTTAGCTGTGTCGCGGATATAGATGTCCCTTCGTGCCGCCTCCGCGCAGGTTGCGAACAGAAAGCCCTTGCTGAGCAAGCGCAGGCGCGCCTCGGATAGGCCCTCTCGTCGTGGCAACGCTTGTCACGCCCGGCTCGCGCCTTCCTCAAGACGCCCAACGCTGGCCAAGCCTCAAGCGCGATTCCGCAGGCATTCTGCCTTGTCGGTCTTCTGCGCTCAGATCCCGAGAGCCTTCTCCAACCTTGGCGAGTGGCAGGGGCGTCGGAGGAGGCGAGCTGGTCCGAGCAGACCGGCGACCGGAAACTTCATCGGGGGGAGAGTCAAAGAAAGCAGGCGAAGGGCTTGGAAGCCTGGGCGCGCAGCGATGCCCAGGACAGCGGTTGTTATGAAGCCAACTTCTACGAATCTTACTTGTTTCCGCTTCGAATGATCAGCCGGGGTGCCGATCAAAAAGGAAGCCGAGCGAAGCGCGAGTTGCGAGGCATGCGGCAGGAAATCAAGTGGGAAAGGGAACCGCCCGGCGGCTAGGCAGCCCCAGCAAGCTGGGCGAGCAACCAAGGCCCCCGAGCTGGCCGAATCAAACAACCGGGCGATCGGAATTGCTGGTTGGTGCCGCTAGAATCGTCAGATCGTCAGCTGGGTCTTGTCCACCCAGCTCGGCGAGAAACACAGTCAGAAGGGTGAGGGCAGAGCGGAAGTTTGCATCGAATCAAGGTTTCGGAGTACCGGCTGAGCCAGTCCGAGGCTGCCCTGGGAGCCTCAGCCAGAGGCCGAGGGACACCATCAGCCAGTCGAAAATTCCGCTCCAGGCCGCCGTGGGCGGCAGCACGGAGCCAACACGCCCCAACAGCACGCCCACCAGGCTGGAGCAGATCAAGGCGATGGCAGCCCCGGCGAAAACAGCAGGGGCCGCCGGAATCAGCGGCAGCATACAGGCGGCCAGTTGGGTCGTTGTCGCCCATGCTCGGCGAGAAACACCGGGTGAAGGTGGTGAAGTAAGGCGCCCCACACGGTTGTGTCCGCTGGCTCGCCTGGCAGCCGGTGTGTCCACGGGCCTCAGGGCGTTGGCTCATGGATGACAGCGTGGCCGCCTGCCTCAAAGCGCCGCAGCACCCGAGCTGCGTTTCCCGCCCGTACTCCTCGCGGGATCTGCTGGCGGCAACAGGCAATCGCCGAGGCGTCGCTCTGCTCGCTCGGCACCCCGAACAGGGCAGCGAGGTGCTAACCCGGCAAAAAATCAGGACGGTCCTGCGTAGATGCGTGCAAGCGCGTCCAACGTGTCGTATGGGCGCACCAACCATCGGCGCCCAACCCATGTCCAGGTATGCTGCGCTGCATCGGGCTCAGGGCTTCGAGGGCTCGCTCCGCCGCTCCGAATCCAGCCGGCACAGGCGCCAAACACCCGCCGATGCAGCTCCAGTGGCTTCCGCAGACCCTCAACTCCATCACCCCGTTCTGACAAGCGTCACAGTGGCACGGTCCGATCCGTTGCAGGGTGCTCTCGTTCTCTCCGTAACCTGAGCCACAAACGTCCTTCCGTAGCGGGCCAGGATTCAGGTAATCGACATCCATCCACTCATTGCCACTTCATGGCCCCTGGCGTGATCACCCTGGCGAGGGCAGCCGTGATCTTCATTCTCTTCTATCGGCGCGGCGCGCTTGAAGCGTCAGGCTGCCACCGAGTGCAAGCCCGCCTCGTGAACAGTCCTGCAAATAGGCGGTGGGTCTTGCTGCTGGCTGCTGCTGAAGCTGGCGAGCGCAATCCTTCCCCGGCCTCATTGCGGATCAACAGTCGTCCCCATCGCGGCGGTGCACCAGTAGGTGCGTTCGCGGCCGTTGCAACACCACTTCTCCGCCGCCACCACTGGGGGCGCAGGCCCACCAGTCCGAGTTGCAGGCGTTCCTCGGGCCCTGCAGCGATTGATCGCCAAGCGGAAGGCCACATCCACCTGGATGGGAACGGACCTTCACCCTGCCAACTGTCCTCGGCAATCGCCTCGCTGACGGCCACTCCCCTTGCTCAATGTTGAGTTGCCGATGGCCTGGCCACGCAGCAGGCGCTGTTCGATGACCTGCAACCGGCAGAACCAGAACACCGCACCGCCAGGCCGCCACCGAGCGGTTCGAGCCGCTGCAAAAGGTTTTCCGCCAGAAATTGGGAACGTGCCCGATCGCTGGAAGCCTGGCTTCTGGGCTCCACCGGGCACCCGCGCTGCGTCCCCCTTCAACCAATCACCTGCCAGCCCTTGAAGGGCCTGAGCAACGCCGGCCACGTTCTCGGCCGCGCACGGTGAAGCCACCGGCCGCCGGGTGCCGCCATGGCGCTCCAGCAGCGCCTGGCAATGGCTCATGGCCTGATCCACAGAAGAAGCCCCGCGGCGCCCCGCACCGAGGAGCGCAAGCGTCCGTTGCCCTCGCCTGCCAGCAGGAGCCACCGGCAGGCCGAACCGTTCCACCAGCGGGCGGCCACCACCCCGTCAACGCCCATGGTTGGCCAATGGCTCTGGCCCGCAGCAGAAAACGGGGTCCGCTCCGGGCCCCGTCGCTTCCCCACCAAAGGCCACACGCTTCGGCCTCGACGCAATAACAGCGCTCGCGGCGTTGCCGGGTTGAGCGCGTTCCGCACTCCTGGCCAGCTCCATGGCCGTTCGTCGTCCTGCTGGTGGTGAGCAACTCCACCATCCAAGCTGGGGGCCCCAGCCGGCGCGACCGCATTGATCCGAAGGCGCCAGTTTGAAAACCACAAGCCGTTGCATATCGAGGGGGGTGTCCCCCACGCCAGCCAGGCGTTGCAGCGCCTGCAGGCTCCGCCAGGCCGGAGCAATGCAGCCGCGGCAGCCCGCGCGCAGCCAGCGACGGTTCCACCCCCAACAAGGGAGCCAATGTCGCGGATCGGCCGATAGCAGAACAGATCGAGGCGCCATGGCGGTGGCGTCGCTCCGGCCCAGGCTGCCGGCGAGAAACGGCCAGCAGCGTAGGCCAGCCCCGACGCCTGGCAGACCTTCGGTAGGGCGGAACCCCAGGAGTGCAAGGCCGAATGCGAGCAGGGCCAGGTAGGGGGAGCTGCGCGTGCAGGGTGTGTGGTCGGTGAGGATCATCGTCTCACCTTGCAAGGGCCCTGGGCCGCCTGAAGGGCCCAACGGCGGCAAATGCCGTGTGGTCGACGGTGACCAGCAGGGCGATGCCGCTGCCTCGGCCAGCCGTTCATCATGGCGGCATTGATGGCCGTAGCCCATCGTCGAGCCGGCTGGGGATGCGCCGCACGGCCTGGCCCGAGCCTGCTGCCAGCAGCTCCCACCAGCAGGGAAGGTGCGGTCAATGCCATCGGCGTCGAGTCACCGCGATCGCTACGACGACGGGCTGTCCGGCCCTTGGCGCAGGCCTGAGACAGCCGCTGGACGGCCCGGCCTCAGATCGCTGAAGTGCTGATGGGGATCCGGGGCCGGCGCCGTTCGAGCACATGGCCGATCGCCTCTCCTGTGGCCGGTAGCCCGCCGCCGCAGAACACCAGAACTCGGGCTCAAGGCCCAGCGCGACGATGGGCCTCGCTCCATCATCTATCTCCGGGAGGGGGCTTGCAGCTGCCAGCGCTGCTGGGGCAGGCGGTGACAAGGGGTCCCACGGTAGATGACGCCGCATTCTGCGCTGTTGCTTCCCATCATGCCGACCCCAACCTTGCGTCCATGCAGGCAGTTCCTCCCCCAGAGTTCCCCAGCGCCCAGCGGCCTCGATACATGCGATGACCCGCCAGCCATTCCAGGCCAACACGCTTCCAGCGCCCCTAACCGAAGTCAGCAGACTCCTGCTCGAGTTGGCTCAGGGGGAGCTGGCGCAGAGGCAGCGCGGCCTAACTGCGGCTGTTGATCGTCTCTAGCGTAACAATCTCACGTCCGTTCTCCATTCCGCATCGCCAGCCGCCCCTGGCGTGCTGGGGATGGTGGTGCTCGTGAGCTTTGTGACAGGCTACGCAGCCGCTTTCCCTCAAAGGAGAGCCAGGGCTGGCTGGGTGATCTGTGAACACTTCCGGATCGGAATTGTCTACGCCGTGGTGCGTGAGGGCTTCAAGCTCGCTCCTGATCCCTGGTCCAGGCCACCCGTTGTCTGTGCGCCCGACTCAGTCTGGCTTTCGTCTTCGCGGTTTTCATCGACGGATAGACAAAGCCCTGGCCCGTCCGCTCAAGGGACCGCCTTGCCCGAGCGACAACGCTTCCTGGCTGCGACCGGTGGCCTGGGCTTCCCAATGGGCATGAGCGCTGATTTGCGCTTCCTTCGATGTTTTCTTCTTGGGAGCATGCCTCCCTATTGAATCAACCAAAAATGATGCAATTCCGCTCTGTCTTGCCTTCGTCAAAATCGGCTAAATAAACTGACAGGCCAATGCAGAACCCTGTGAGCAACTCCACCTCCAGTGTTCCCGCTCTGGTCCTCGAACCTGGGCCTCTTCGGCAGGCACTGTCCCGGCTGGCTCCTTCTGGCCCAGGCCGGCGCCCACTCCCGGCTCTTGAGAGCCACGCGCACCAATCCTTTCCGGGCCTGGCCTGCAGACCACCCGCCGGCCCTCCTAACAAGCGAGCTGTTTGCAGGCTCATCCGCGGACGGCAAGGTCCAAGGAGCTGGACCCTATCCCCCCACCAACGGGAAAGGTGGCCGGTGGTGCTTGAGACGACGGCACCCGCACGGATGTGCCGTGTTCGCCAACGAATTCACTGTGCTGCAAAACAGCCCAGCAGGCAGGGTTCCCCTCAAGCGTCAGCGATACCGCGACCAGGCGGCTCCGCAGTCTGGTGAATCAACATCCTGGCTGGGGTTGTGTTGTTTGGCGCCCACTTGCGATCCGCGCTCCTCCCAGGTGGCGAACAAAGCGATCGGTTTGGTCGCAGTCCAGCCCCGTTGGTTCAGGAGAGGGCCACCGCCAGCGTGCGCTTCGAGGATGTGGGCGGGCCAATCAACGAGGCCCCAAGGAGGAAACTGCAAGGAGGTGTCACCTTTTTGAGCAAGCCGGAGCGATTCCACCGCCATTTCGGCGCCAAATCCCCCAAAGGCGTGCTGCTGGTAGGCCCGCCAGGTAACCGGCATAAAACGCTGCTGGCCAAGGCGAGTTGGCTGGCGAGGCGGGGGTGAGCCCTTCTTCTGATGGCGGCTTCGGAGTTCGTCGGAGATGTTTCGTGGGTGTGGGCGCCAGCCCGCGTGCGCGGTAATTCTGTCAAGCGCAGCCAAAGGAAAAGCCCCCTTGCATCATTTTCAATTGATGAGGTCGGAGCGGTTTGGCCGTCAGCGCGGCGCCGGGATCGGCGGCGGCAACGATGAGCGTGGATCGACCCTCAACCAGCTGCTCACGAGATGGATGGCTTTGGAGGAGAACTTCCGGGGTGATTCTGCTTGGCCGGCCGACCAACCGTCCAACGTGTGCTCGATGTCGCCCTGACCCGGCCGGGCCGTGTGTTGGAATACGCCGAGATTCACCGTGATCCTCCCCGATCGCCGCGGGCGCGAAGCGATGCCTGTTGCCGTCCATGCCCGCAGTCCCCGCCTGCTGTCTGAGGCCGTGTCCGCTAGCGGCCTGGGCTCCCGCAACGCCAGGTTTTTTTCAGGAGCTGATCTCTCCAACCTGCTCAACGAAGCCGGCAATCCTCAACGGCCCGCCGGCATAGAAACCAGCATCGATGAATCTCTGCCTCAATGAATGCTCTGGACGCATCACGATGGGCGACGGTGGCCCTCCCTTCAAGACAGCGCCAAAAAGCGGCTGATCGCTTACCCACGAAGTGGGCCACGCCCGAATACACCACCCCTGCCTGCCCAAGGCCCGACCTCTGGACAAGTGACCCTGCTGCCCCCCGTTTCCGGAGGGTCGCGGGCCCTTTGCCCGCACCACTTCCCGACGAGGACAATCCTCGATCGCCTGATCAGCCGCGCCTATCTGCGCGACCCGCCTGGTGTGTGATGGGGGACGGGCGGCGGAACTGGTGGTGTTCGGCCGCCAGCGAGATCACCCAGGGGGCCTTCCGGCGATTTCCAGATTGGCCACCCGGATCTGCAGGAGATGGTCACCCGCTATGGCGTTCTCCACCTTGGGCCAGTTGGCCCTGGAGGGCGGATGCTCCGAGGTTTCCTCGGCCGCGACCTGATCCACACCCGGCCCAGCTATGCCCGATCAACCGGCCGGCTAGAATTGATTCGCAGGTGCGGTCCAGTTGCCCAGCAAGCTGGATCAGGCGGGAACGCTGCTGCGTCCCCGCCGTGAACCTTGTCTCGTACCAGTTGGATGAGGAGTTGATCGAGACAGGAAACCCTCGATGGCGAGACCTTCCGCCACTGGTGGACGAGCTTTGAGAGCGCTCCCAGCGCGGCGGCAGCCTATTGCCGTCTCCCGGAGGGAATTCGCGGCACGGGTTGCCCGGGAGGCCGCCGGCGGGGTTTCTTTCGGCGCTTCACTCCTGAGGCAATGCCCCGGGCTGCTGAAGAAGCGGATATCGCCTGCGCAGATAGGGTGTCAGCCCGGCATCTTGAATCGGCTAGCAGCACTGGCCGGGTGGCCCGCTCTGGTTCACGTGGGAATGCCAGTGTCCCGGTGGGTCCACAAACGCAACGCACCTGGGCTTCCCAGGCCATGCTCAACGGATAAGCAGCGGATCGTGCCATCGGCATTGACTCAGGGGCGGAGATCGTGACGCAGCCGGGCTGGCCGTCCGATCACCAGATCGAGGGCCACCGATTGGTTGCGATTGGGGCGGCTGGATGCGCCGGCCGGCACCAGGCCGGCAAGTGGCCCAGAGCCGTGTGGGTCACCGTGCGACTGCGGGGCAGATCCCGCGTTGGCCATATTCAGCCGGCTTGAGCCTGTGCTGCGGGCACTGCTGGGATCGGCGGCCAATGGCTGCCAGAGTTCCCTGGCGCAAACAGATCCAGGGGCCCGGGTAGGTGGGTGGCCTCGAAGCGGGGGCTCCTTGGGCTGACGCCAAAGGAAAGGAGAGGCAGGGGGCGTCCAGCCTTACACCAGTAGGAGAAACGCTATTTTCCTGCTCCGCTTCGAGGCGGGGAGCCGGAACCGCTGGGCAGCACGAAACAGGTCCTTCCTGTCTCGCATGGCGCTGTGTCAATGGGCGGCGGCCGTGGCGGCGGCCCTCGGCGCCCCGGCAATGGCCCTGACCCTGAAAAACACATAAAACACGTGCACTGTGGCCTTGGCGGCCACCTCCAATAGTGTCCCCAGCCAGGATGCGCAACGAAGTTGGCCGACAAGGGCCGGGCATGGTGGCAGGGCCCATGGCACTCCATTTGTCGCTGAGGTCCGCGGCCAAGGAATGGCTTGAGGGCCCTGTGGCATGCAGTCAGGGCCCTCAGCGCCCTTGCAGGGACGGCTTCGGTCACCCGTGGGGGCGAACCGGATTTGGCGGCCTGGGCGGTAATGCAACAGAAGCGGCTTTGGCCCCTGGCTCACATTCCGTGAAGCTGGAAGGTGGCTGTATTGGTAGGGGTGGGCTGGCTTGTGTCTGGGTCAAAATGGCGTCCGGCCACAATGCAATCAAGCCTATGGACGGAAGGGCACACGTGGCGTTACCAGTTCAGGTCCTGACCCTGGGAGATTCGATTCGCCCACTGAATTCCTGCAGGATTCACCTCTCGGCCACCGCCGGCACAATGCTGCACTTCTCAACCATCACTCAGGGCGTGGCCCTGGGTGATCGAGAAAGGCGAATGTCCTCGCTGTTGCCCATAGACTGCTTGAAGGAAGCGGCGCAAGCTTTGCGTTCTCGTCGGTGAGGACGGCCAGGATGCCGGGAAAATGTGGCTTTTCGAAGGGCGTGAGTCAAGCTCAATCCACCGTGGCTTGGCGTCCACGTCGACACTGGGCTTGATAATCGGCGGTGAATTTCATTGCAGGGGGGTGGGATCAGAACCCTGGTGGTCCAATTGGAGCGTGGGGGGAGGAACAACGGTCGCCAATGGAGGGCCTTGGGGGGGTTGGGACAGTGGCTTGAAAAAAGGGCTGGGGTTTGGTGCCGGGCCTGAAATCGCCCTTTCGGCTTTGGTCTCAGAGCCCAATGCGGCTCCCTAGCTGGCTCGCTGCAACGACTGGGGCCCGCTCCCAGGCCGCGTTGAAGCTGGCCCAGCCTGGGGCCGATGGTGTATCGGCTCTGCCCCCTACCGGGCTGATCGCTTACGGATGATCTTGAGCCGTTTGCCCGGTGGATTGTATGGGCGACGGTGGTTTCGCTGGGGTATCGACTTGCCTGCTCTCACCAGCTTTCTTGAGCCACTGCCGCGATTGTGGTGCCGCCGGCGGTTTCGGTGAAACACCGCCTTCGGTTTCAGCCCAGCAGCGGATGCCTGGCCACGATCTCGTCATCGCTGAAAAAACCGCGGCGATCGAGCCGTTGCTGCCGGCGGGGCGATTATCAAGGGCATAGGGGGCCATCGGCTGGGATGCCCTGAGTCGCAATCGTACTGCGATCGGTGTTCGGTTTCACAGGAGTGCATGTAGTCACGGCCCTTTTCCGGCAAATCGCCCTGGGCGACGGTGAGAGCCTTCAGCCTGGCACCGCTGAAAGCGCACTCGGCTTTTTCTTTTTTTTTATTTTTTTTTTTTTTTTTTTTTTTGTTTTTTTTTTTTCGGTCGAACCAGCCCCCCTTTGATGAATCATCGAACCCTTGCGGATCTCTGCCGAACGGGAAACCGGAGCCAGGGGAGCCACGAGTGAATCTGGCAGTTGCCAGCGAGTTGCTCGATCAAACTTCGTAGCCGAGAGTTTGTCGAGCCTTCGGTAGTAGTAGGGGCGCAGGTGATGTTCACGAAGCCCCAGCCGTTAAGGTGTTCGCCCACCTCCGACGCAAAAGCCGGTTGACTGGTCATTAGTTGCCCTACACCGCTACCCATCAAAGGTGGGGTTGTAGATCAAGGTGCCGAGCACCTTGCCCTAGCTCCAGATTCGCTGGGAATGAACACGGCAGCATTCCGCAGGCCGGCGGGGCGGCGATTGGCGGGCGGTGGAGTGGCCCAGTTGCCGGTTGAGATACGCGCAACTCACGCGTGGTGAAAGCCCAGCATCGCGGCGCGGGTGAGTGCGATGCTGACACCCCCGATCCTTGAAGGAAAAAGGCGTGGGCATGTTCACCCCATCGTTCTTGAGGTAAAAGATTTTTCAGGCCCAGCGGCCGGGCCAGGCGGTTGGCTTTTCAACCACCGCGGCGTGAAGCCAGTGCCCCACACGTATCGGTCGTCCGGCGAGTCGCAGGAACTCGCGATAGCGCCATGAGATCGACGCCGACCGGCCTCGATCGAGAGCCCGAGCCAACCCGTGCCGCGACAATGGCGTCGTAAGTCCGTAGCACGACGCTCAAGGGGGCCAAAGCAGACGTCTCACAGACGTGGCGGGCGTGGCCTCGTAGGGGTGTCCTCCGCATTCCTTTGCTAGCGCAGGCCCGTGAACGGGCCGGCGGGAAGGGTGGGCTGTCACGGCCTTGCCCGCAACAACTAAGAAAACTAGCCAGCGCGCTTCTAGTCCCATCCCCCGCTGAATCCCACACCGAGGTCGGGATTCAGCGGAGGCCTGTTGGGTCCGGGAACAGCGGCGGATCATAATTCTCTTTTTCCGACCCTCTTCTAACCTCAAGCTGTGCCACCCCCCTCCCACCGCTGCTGCGCTGGGCCGCAAGCAGATCGCTTCCGGCTGCGTCGCGGCCCATGGTGCTGTGGTCACGGTGTCCCGTCTGGGGATCGAGTGGAGTGGTTCGCGCAACTTTGGCTTCCAGTCCGTTGCTGCGCGCCGCCCTGGCTTTGCATGCTGACGACCCTTTTGCGGTGGTCCGCTGGGTCCTGGGGTACGCCCTCCAGCCAAGCAAGCTCCAGCGTTGTTGGAGCCTCCGATCATCAAAGGTGGGGTCAAATCCCTGTCGCGTTCTAAATCAGCTTCAAAACGGGGGCCAGCCTCTCTGGTTGCCGTTTTGGCTGCCTCTGCGCTGCTGCTGGCCGGTCGGACTCACCTACCTGGCCGTTCAGGCCGGGGGCTGGATGCTCGCCATTCCAGCGGTGAGTGTGATCACGTTTTCTCCCCCCCCCGTGTTCGCCGCATCTGCCCCCGTGTTGCTGTTCATCGGCCGTGGGTCTTTTGGCCTGCTCTGCCCCTTACTGCCTGCCCCTGACCACCTTGCGGGTTTGGTGATGACGACGGCGGCCTGGCGGGGATTTCGGCACCGCCCTGGCCCCGGGGCTGGAGGCCCCTGTGGCTGCCGGCCCTGCTGGCGGTGCCGTTCGGGGAGGGGGAACCCCCGCTGACCGGCCTTTGATCTCCGCTCAACGGTCTTGCAGACTGCGCGGCCCTGAGGCTGTTGGCCAGTGTGCTCTTCGCCCAGGTACGGTCCGG
>Ga0163217_1115282_pt1 | contig 10930 bp, 8 predicted proteins | sample SynspAceP_FD_185933 | JGI IMG/M metagenome (GOLD analysis project Ga0163217, IMG submission 185933) | Saline lake microbial communities from Ace Lake in Antarctica - Synechococcus sp. Ace-P (PacBio error correction) | ecosystem: Environmental > Aquatic > Non-marine Saline and Alkaline > Saline ...
AGCTAATGATGGATCGCGTTTAAGTCAGTTTTTCTTTGTTAGTGAAGAGCTTTTGGAGAAGCCATCGAAGAAGGTCTTCCGAGCTGAAAGAGAGGATAAAGAAGAGTGCGAACTCACCGAAGAGGAAGAAGCAAAGAAGGTGTAGAAGCGCAGTAGCAGCAAAGACTGAGAATCCTGCATTGAATCTGATAAAAAAATTGAACATAGGTTTAGGCCGATGTTCCAATTTTTTTTGTTTGTTAAGAATCGATTACGCTGAAGTCATCTGACTTCTCCTAAGAGAATAATTTTAATGCGTTTAATTAAACTGGTATACTACAATGGGAATTCTCAGTGTCGCAAGAAGTAAAACAAACTCAAGAGACAAATGACCGTGCCTGTATGCATGGGATTGCAAGAAAGCTTTGGGACTGAAGCTTGAAGGCGAGTTTCGAAAAAAGCGGGTTGAACATCCTTCGCAAGAAGGTCAAAAGTATCTGCTTCTTAGAGCAGATCGAGACCAAAGAAGGCTAGCTGGCGACAGAATAGACTAACGATGGCAATAAAGGGTATTTACTTACATTTGACTTGCGAACAGATTTTCGTTGCTAAAAATAGAAGGCTTCGTGACTTTTTGCAAATGTCTTTAATGGATATCGCAGTCTGAAAACTCAGCGACATCTCATAGAGTCTATTCTAGCCCTTCCTTTTGAGATCGCTAGTAGCTGCTAAGATTATTGCAAATGACTGGTAAAATCGGTGAGAAGCTTGAAATTTCTCATTTTTGAAAATCGTATTGAAGCGGAAACTGGTTTTTGTTGCGTATATTCAATTCCAAGGTAGCTAGGCGTTTTAGTAGGTCTTGACTAATACTTCTGGAGCGGATGTAGAGGGAAGCTGGAAAAGACGTAGCATGCAAATCGCAGCGTGAACCCAGTAGCTGCTTGATAAAAGACGGCGTAGATGTTTCTACTGGTCGAGCCGTGAGATCGAAGTAGGAAAAGAGGCAAGCAAGAGCTGAAGGCAAACCTGAGAATATGCTGTTTAAAAAATTGCGATGGGTAAATTGGCTAAATTTCCTACAAAGAGAACGACGCTTGTTGAGCCCAGTCTTTCGTAAAAAGACAACTAGCAAAACAATTCGCTCAATACTTTGACAGCGTAAGCAAAGGAATGACTTGTATTGCTTTGCAGAAGGAGTATCCCATCGGATAATTGAATTTGCTTAGTACTATAAAGCCTTTCAATTGATTTGAAAGGGCTTTTTTTTGTGATTAACGCAAATGGAAAATCAACCTATTCATCAACTCCCTCAATCTCCTCCGCTAACTGGGAGTCGTTCCCATCAAGTCCAAATACCGCATTTTCTGAATTACAATATCCGTTTCTCACCAACGTACTTCAAATCCTTCGGCTGGGTGTAAATCCCTGCTCCACGGTCAAAACACCATTACTGCTTGAATTTGGAGAAACTGCATCGTTCCTACATCATGTACATCGAGTCCTAAATGATGGTGAAGTGCCATGCATTGATATATATTTTTTTGTATGCAGGCCAATCAGGAGCTTGATTGTTTGATATCACGTTCTGATCGATTAGTCCCTTAGAGCCCACCAACTCAACTTTGTCATGATCAAATCCTAGACTTCTTTATGATAGTCTTTGGATAATTTACTCCCTGGAGTCAGCAATCGGCAGAGGCTTGATCTTTCACGCGGTAGCACAGCATCTAGACTTGCGCGCTTGCCTTGGGCTAAACTTGCCATTAACAGGGATCGTGTTCGTGTCATATCCGCAATTGTAAATTTCCCGTACCTTCAGCACCCACATCCATGCTCGCAATGCAATAAGCTCACCGTCGGAGACAAGGCTTTACTATTTTCTTGTAATGAAGTCACACTATGCGGAAGCGCCGAAGGATAATCGGCTCATATATGGAAAATGTCCTTTACTTCGATTTCGTACGAACTCGTTGCAGTGAATGTATCTGCTTCGTATTTCGTACTCGGTGACTACCGGGTTTTACATAACGGTAGAAATCCTTCTAACCCATTTCTCTGTGATGTATCCACAAGCATCTGAAGTTTGATGCGATTTCCTTCCTTTTCTTTTTATTGTTCCCCTAACGCTCATGCATTATCGGGAGCAATTCGCTCATACTTCATGAAGTGGATACCTTTCTTACCAAGTTTTAATGAAATCGGCATCTTCGTGTTTTCAAATGCATGGACACTGCACGTAAGAGTGATCATTGGTAAATTTGAGGTAAAGTGATTCTTGGATAGTGGCCATGACTTTGCAATTAAACACTAGCTCAAAATCCGCCAACCACTTTAATATTTCATAATCCGATGGCTGCCTCTGCTTCGCTTCTCCTTGGTGTTTTATGTCCCTTCCCAGCACGGCAATGGTGCTCCATTTTTGTCCTCTCTTAGGAAAAGAACTTCGTCGCATTCGCAAGAATTTGTGACGAATCAGGAGCAAGCATAAGGATGGTCCTTTGTTCTTTGGTCAAGTTCCCAAGGAGAGGTGATAGCAAGTCCAATTATTTTGCCTTAAACCGCATTTCGTCCATCTCGCCGGTTGGTAAGGTTTGTTGTTGGTTCGCTTGAATATCTGATTCATTATTTTTTGAGGGGGGCGCGGGGGGCCTGGTGGAGGAGTTGTATAATAATAGCTCGATCGGCGCTTGAGCTGGGGGACCGCTGGTTTTGCCGGTTTTTATCGCCTGTGCGCAGGGTGTACCGTTTGAGTAATTTCCCGGTTGTTTCGTTTTTTGTGCGCCGATTCTAACTTTTCTCGTTTTTGGCTTGGTTACAGGTTCTTTTATGTGTTAATGGGGAGTTAATACATCAGGTTGAGAATGTAGTTTTTCTTGGGGCAAGGTAGATTTGTTACAAATAAATCTGAAGCAAAGTGGCAGGGAAAAAACCAATCCTAGAACCAAGTACTTGGTCCTGCTTTTACCAGGGTAGGGTATTAGGTGCTTTTTGCCGGAAAGACGGGTATCAGGCGCCCATCTGAATGGGTCAGTATGGAATTCCTAGAGCGATGGATGGACGTTGAAGAGGAAATGTAGGCGTCAAGCCGTGAAATCAGAATTTGTTGTCCACTGGGGCGCGTGTACGGCTGTGGCTGAGAGTTGTGGAAGTGACGGAGAGCGCGACTGGTGATTCATGTTGATGTGTGTTCGGGTTCTTTAAGGGTTCACCTGAGTGCACGATTGCACGGTCACATGATGGTGTAATGGAGACGATGGCGACGAAGGCGCTTCGATCCGTGTGGACGGCGACTCTGCTGCGTGGTAAGGTTGATGCACAGATTTACAGCAACTTGCGTGCCGCTGCGAAGAAGGTTAATCAATTTGAGTAGTGCCACACTGGGATGAAAGATGCCAAAAGTAATGACAGGGAGGGAGTTGCTGAGGACCCATTGTTTGTTGGAGCGTGAAATGGGCACGGGCGTTCAATTATTAGGCAACGTGACGCAGCTAAAAGGACGCGCAAAGCAGCCGGTTCCCAGGTAAGTAGTGTTAACTCACGATGCTTTGCGAACTCACTATTGGCGGTGAAGCGCTAGGCCAACGCGTCGTATAGGCGACCGAAGAACAAGATTGTCTTTTTTTATATGCTTCTATACTTATTGAAGGTAGCATTAATCCTAAAAGCAGCGTGAGCTACTTTAGTTGACAATTTACCTATTCAATTAGCACCCTTCCCCGAGAAAACAATTGAAAAGATGAGGCGGAGACAGGTTATTCTTCCGGAGAGATTGAATGGCTGATGTAGCAGTAGAATTACTCACGGATGACTTCTATTCAGACGAATTGGACGAAGCTCGTCTTTTGAAATCACGCCTAGGAAGAAATCAGTCTTAGGAACTGAGGGACACAGTCGGAAAACTTTAAGTCAGCCAAGAATTTTTTTTTGAATTTTATTGCAATCTGAGGCTGGCACTTCCAAATTATTTTTTTCAGTCGTAGCGAAACATCTCTCCTTTCAAGAAGCCCTTAAACAAATGAGCCTTGCTTGTCTGCCATTTTACCAAAAACGATAGTCTTTTACTATTCGCAGCAGCTTTTCTAGGCTATATAGGCGTATCCAAGGAAAAAACAACAGTAAGGGGATGTGACCCATCGCCCTTTGGTGCAATAGGACGGCCGGCATTTTCGCTCATAATCCCAATCGCTAACAGCTTCTTCCTTCTTAATAATATTGTTGGGAGGACCAAGTATGATAGTCGACTGAACCTCATGTTGAGAGGAAAAACAAAAAAGCATGGGACTTGTTTATAGTATTGAATCGCACCTATCTAACCTTTTTCAGATACTGTTTTTTTTGGAGTTTACTTCGGTACAGAAGAAAAAACCCTTAAAAAAGCCAAAGGGACTAGTGATTAATGAAAGAAAGCTCAGTCCCCTAAAACTTGGAAAAAGTTCAGCTACACATGGCCAAGAGCCACAGGCGATTGTCAAATGGCTATGGCAGAGACGAAAATTATGGTGGACTGATGCTCGTCTATGGCCAAAAGCCTGGTGGATCATGATAAAGTGGATCCGTTGGACATTCAATTTTCAACGCCATATCAGGTCACTACCGGCGGAAAAGATTACAGAGGAAATTGCAACATGAAATTTCGAGTTGGGACCAATTTGGAGTTTTAGTGTGAACCTGACGCACAAATGTAGATGTTTGTATCGATGAAGCCCTACTCTGGCGCGGCGCTATTGCGAAGGATTCATACGCCTGCAAGCGGATGAGATCGAACTTTTACTAAGATCAATCCAGAGAAAGAGTACTTCATGGCAAGAGAGTGCTAATGGCATGAATGATCTTTCAGGCTCTTCCATGGGAAAATGCTCGAGTCTTCTGTGGAAAATGCGTCCACCAAAAACTAATTTTGGAGATCCGGGACTACACGCTCGGATATTCTGGGATTTGTATGGCTCGCGGTTTTAGCTTACAAATGGAGAAACTATCACTCTAAGAGCTGAGTCAAGTGGATGAGCTCGAGAACCATGGTCCGGGTTTTTTTGTGAAGTGGGTTATTCGAGACTAAAATAGAAATATCGCTTAGGAAAATGCCTTGGAATAATCCCAGTCGTACATGATCGACGGTGCATTTGATCTGGTTTTTATCGACATGCAGATAAGATTGAACTATCAAACGCTTACTGCCGATTTAATCTTGATAAAGTGCCAAACGGAGGAATTATTTCTAGCTGATAATGTAACTTGTCAGTGAAAAATTTTGGGTTAAGGAAGATCAAAAAAGTTGAGTAAGGATACCCAGAAGCTAATTTCTAGGAGCTTATAAGTTTTGCTTACGTTCAGGCTGATCCCGCGGAGTAGAAATGTCTTACTTTCCTATTCAGAGATGGGGTAATGATGGCGAGAAAAATCCAGTTGAAGTAAAAAAGGAATCATTTTTGCTAATATGGCAGATCCTAAAGGATTAAACAGCTTTTTTCCAAATGAGAATGCATACAATTTCTTTTTCCATAGTCTTTCACTTTCTTATTTCGTGAATTTTCACCAGAGAAGACAGTTTCGCTTACAGACTTCCTCCAGGTACCTGCAGAAATATGAATTTTCGCGATTGTGTGAGAGTGGCGTTGGACAGCCGATAGGAGGGCAGATCCACAGGCAAGACGAGAAAATTCCTTGATCAGGCGTAGTATCTACGATGCGAAGTTACCTGTGTCGCGACGGTACCAGCCAGGGAGCAGAATTTCCAAGCTGACACTGGTCCAAAATCAAGCAAGATCGTGTCAATTCTATACTTGCCCGCTGATTCGAGCGAGAATTACGCGAAGCGGGAGTTTCCATTTAGATCTGAAGCTATTGCTGGGATCCAAGCACAAGTGGATTTAATCTCTTGATGGCCGTGTCCACATCCAATGCTGGGTCGGTTTTTTGGCAATTCAAACAGGGGAACTGCTGAAGGAAGTATTTCTCGGGGTGGAACAATCAGTGGACGAAGACAAAACATCCGTGTCCTCACAAAAGGAGCCTGCTCTTTATCTACAGAAACACAACAAAGTAGACATTTGACAATTGGATGTGCGCATTGGTCTCTGGTCTTATCAAATGGGTTTGTGGGTGTGCCTGAAGGCACGTATTTTTGGCACAGCCAATCAACTCAGATGGAAAAAGAGTTGATAAAGGAATCGATCGAAAAATGAGGCACTGCGGTTATTGAAGGAGTTGAGAAAAATTTCTGCGCGCGAAAATAGCGTGCGAAAACGCCAAAGTTGGAGTTTTGGTAAGGCAATACTTTCGCAGCAGCTTTCGTGGAAGTAAAAGTGCGAGGACCCACGTACCGCTATCGAGGTAACTATAGCAAAAAAGATAACGGGGTTGAGCGAATCCCATCTGAAAGAATAATAACACTTTGGGAAAAATGGTAAAGTGCCAGGGGCACAGAGCCTATCATTGGTCTTCGTCAAGATAGTAGCTTTAACCTAAGGTGGAACAAGGCCTTGTAATCAAGAGTCAGCTCCCAAAGAAAACTATCAGACAAGACCATCCTCCAGCAAATCCAGTCCTAGCTACAAACAGGGCCAACTCCTATCCAAGAGTGGATGGAAACACACACAAAATTCATTCTGAACTGAAAATCAGATTTCACAGTAAACAAGTCTTGACGGAGTCCAAGCCGGACTAAGCTCGACCTAGTCCCCTACACAATTTTTCAGAAAAAATAGGCTTGAAAGGAGACGAAATTCCCGAAAGCTCAATGATTTGGATGAAGAGGTCGCGTCGAGGCAGGCAGTATTATTATACTGAGAAAAAGAAAAGTAAGGCAAAGTTGAAACACTATTGTTCAGCAAGGCGAGAACAGGTTCTTTGGAAGGATTTCCACAGAAGTATGGAATCAAGCTTTCTTCTTTGAAAATCAAAAATCGAATTCTGAAAGATAGTGAGCTAAAGGGGAATGGTCCTTAAACCTGAGACAAAGACCCGAAGAAAGCGTGGTGAAAGAAATTGAAATCGTGAGCGTCACTGCCTTCCTACTCCCTCTGCGAACAGTAGTCGCCTGAAGGCTGTCACTGGTGACTGAAATCAAAGTAAAATCTACACTGAACTAACGCAGCGTAGCGCCGCATTAAGTTAAAGTCACCCATACGGTATCGTGAGGTGGAGAAACGCTATTCCGACCGAGGATAGAGGCAAAAAAGATATGGAGTTTGGTCGAGTGAATTAAAATCTTGGACTGGAATCGGAAGTCAAAACACTCAAATCTTCCATCGGGCCAGAAATTAGTTATTATAGACCGCTGATAACTCCACAATCCAACTTTTAGATGGTCAAAACATTGTTCTGAATTTTTCGGGGTTTTTTAGTTATTTTTCCTTTGCCCACACGACCATTCAGGCTCAGGATGATTTAACGATTCCTGATAATGTTCTTGATCCAGATGCGGGACACTTTGCTGATGCTTGGAGATTCCTTAATTGGGATGAACCGGTAAAGGAGATATTCTTGGAAAGACTGGGGGAAATTATAATCTGATTATTCAGCAAGTGAGTCTTTCCAACTGGGCAGCTGGTGGAGCGAGTACGTTTTGGCATTGAAACCCTGGACTTTCGCTTTCGCCAATTACGAAAAAAGAAAAGAAGGTTTGGGACACCCAGTTAAATGGTGAAATTTAGGATTTAACCGACGGGAGCGGAAATTTCAAACCGAAAACAATGACATTTTCAATTTGTGAGTAAATTATGGTCGAGAGTTGAGTGAGTTTCTTTATTTTCGACCCAGCAGACGCTCGAACGCAATTACTCGCAGGTTTAAAATATTCTAGATCCGCGGTAGCGATCTGGAAACACGTACAAAATAATCCGATCTGCTTACCCCTGGCTATGTTGCCAGTCTTCCAACAAGGTTTTTGAATTATCGAAAAACTATCAAGACATAAAAGTAGAATTCAATCATCTTATCGCCGTTCACCGGTAGAATTTAAACAATCGTTATGGATGAACTCTTTAAGTAGGCGGGGGCCTTGGTGTGGAGCCAGAGAAAATGTGCGAGCCGAAGCAGGAAGTCTCGATCGCGAGCTTCGGTGAATGACAGTAGAGACTGAATGAAAATGTAACCTGGAAATCCAGACATTAACCTATTCCCAACTATGAACGATTCGGATATGGTGGTAAACTTCAACTCTCTCATTCGTATGAAAGTTAATAAATACATTTCTACACGGAATAAGAAACCGTAATTATTTAACGATGAGGGAGGTATTTATCAAGCAAGATGATGGGAGCTCCAGACAGGCCATTCAGCTTCAAATCTGATTAATTTGGTATCTTTCCTTTAGATTTTTAAAAATCCCGTTTCTAAGCCAATCTTTTTTTTGAAAACTCGGATAATGCCGGGTGATAGTCTTTAAGTGGTTCAGTTTATCCGTACTCGTATAGAGTCTAATTCACGTTTGATTGCAGCTCTTCTTTAACCTCCAGCTTGATGCGATGACGCTTTGTTGGATTTAGTGATTTCACGGAGCATCCGAATCAATTTGATTTCATTTATTCAGCAAGATCCTCTTTGTAGCTGACCCATCACTTCTAGGACAAGTTGGCCATTGCCAACGGATTTTTGATTTCCTGTCCCAAAATCGGCCTAGCTCCATGACTTTTCCCAGCATCTTGGAAAGAAAGCTCTTATTTCGTGCAATCCGCTAAGTCGCAGCACTTCTTGGTTAGCAACACGACTTCTTCAGCTGAGATGGAAAGCCTGATGGGTGATTTGGATTTTCTTCCGCTTGGTTTTTGACTTTCGCCTTATCATCCCACCATTTTTGTGTCTGGGCTCGACTTTTGGGAATAGCGGATCGTCTAGGAAGTGGCGTAATCCTTCTGGGGAGAAGTCACTAAATCGCTCGCTTTGGCGATCTATCTGGTCTATATTTTTGAAAATCGGAGCTTCATCTAGTCCTCACTCAGGCTTTTTTTTTTTTGTTTCATCTAAAGGCACCATTGCCAGACGAAAAGTCCTGTGGAAGTTTTTTGGCGATTTTTCATCAAGGCCAATTCTACGTGAAGCCGCTTTGGTTTTTTGCTCGTTTTGTAATGGTATAATCGCACTGATTGGCGAACTATTGCAAAAGCGGATAGTAAAAATGAAACCGAAATCAAATTGAGAAATTGCTCTACGAGTACTTTTTCTTTGGTGCTATCAGAAACTTCGATCAACTCGACAGTCGCAGGATCTTTTGCAGACCGAAAAAGATCCTCCTGAAATGCTCACAAAGTCCCTACAATAAAATTATGTCCATTCGAATCCTTTCTTCAGGATTTCGTCCAAAAAGCAATAATACTTTAGATAAATCCTCTGCAAAAATCCTTCAACCAATTTTTAAAATGTAGTCATCAAATCTAAAAATATGTAGGTTATCGATCGTCTCGCTGATAGGGTTACTTTTTCTTACCTGCCGAATAAGGTCACGATGCAAATCAAAAATGGAAAGCGCATCACGAAAGAGCTCACCATTGCTTTGTTGGCGATGAAGTCGAAGCGCTCTTCCTCATAATTTACGTGCTTCTTTTCTGAGCTATTTCCTCCAATGATTTGCGATTCCTTAACCTGAATTCGTTGAAGCAAAAATCTGAATCTGGAGAGGATAGTGGGGAGGATTTGGTGCTTTTCCGGTAGTTGCCAAATAAATATGGCATACTTAGCGGCTCTTCAAAGAGTCTTTTAAAAATGCATCTGAATGCGTTTCGTAGAGAGGTGTTGCACCTCATCTATATATAGCTTTATAATCCCTTTGAGGGGCATATCTACTTGATCCACGAGGTTCCGAAATAATCCTCCCGGAATTATTGACGCTGCATCAAAGCTCATAAATATTAAGGAGCTGTTTGGTTATGGGAAAGAAACACAAGAGTCAATTTTCCACAGGCTTCAAAAGTCCTGCTTGCGATTTTTACAGTTGATTGTATGGGCAGAATTCTGCGCGCAAGTTGTTTTGCATACTCCTCGTGGACGCACAAACAAGAAAGCCTGAGACTAAGTGCTTGTTTTTTTGATCGCATTTCTGTAGCGTTTGTGGTGATATGCTCTGTCTACGACACTTTTGAGTCCGCGGCGTCTGTTATTTCCTTGCCGAAGCGACGAAATTTTCCATCGTTTGCAAAGAATATAAAAATCTCGTTATTCGGGGATGACTTGCATACTATTCTCAGAATAATTTTCAAGTAAGCCAACTGACAGGCCAGGGAATGAAAATTCGACGATTTGAGAAAATTTTACTCGAGGCACAGAGATGGTCAATGGACCAAAAAACGCTTACTTTTTGTAACCCTATCTCAAATGGGGCCTTGACCGGTATTGACAGTAAGTGTAAAAAAATCGGCCTCGCATGCAGGCCTGGAGTTATGTACGGCCTTAAAAGACTTCATACGAACATAAATGGCGAAGATTCTTACCGCTATGTGCTGCCTAATCTACCGTAACAGGAAAGAAAGCTTCAAGGGTTGAGTTACGAGAGTAATCCCCGGGCCACATTCTAACCGCCGTTGTCTTGATCCGGGTGGATCTGAGGTGTCGACTTGATCGGGAATGCTGCTTGTGAATGCTATTATGCAGGCGTTAAAGATTTAGTGAGCTAAGTCGAAACTAGGTGTGTGTACGCCAGCATATTTCGATGAAAACCCAACAGGTGACTAAGCTGTAGACGGTACGTTGTTTCTTATCTGGATCGTGAGTTTCCGAATCTCCACCAGCCTCCACAAAGACTAAGCCTCTCAAAATTTGGAGAGGCTTTTTTGTGCAAGCAATTTTTGGGCGCTTATGCGCAAACAAAATTTCTGATGAGACCCTAAATCAATGATTACAAAGCCTGACTCAGCTCTTCAAAAGGACATTCGAATTAGTTGGGCGCAATCTGGTCATCCTAGGTTATCGCGTTTTCATTCAATTTTGATGATAAATTCACGATGTGGAGTCGGAT
>Ga0163217_1066581_pt1 | contig 10929 bp, 6 predicted proteins | sample SynspAceP_FD_185933 | JGI IMG/M metagenome (GOLD analysis project Ga0163217, IMG submission 185933) | Saline lake microbial communities from Ace Lake in Antarctica - Synechococcus sp. Ace-P (PacBio error correction) | ecosystem: Environmental > Aquatic > Non-marine Saline and Alkaline > Saline ...
TGCAGAGGCAAATCTCTCTTTTGAAGAGAAATAGAGATGTGGACACTCAACCTTAGGAAGTATTTACCCGGAGCAGAAGCCAACTCCCCAATGACGCTTCAGACTAATGGCTGGTGGAAAAGAGAGCTCAAGACTATTCCGAGCGGGATCTTGCTTTATAAAAGTGCTTTTTTGATTGAAAGCGAGATATGAAATGATCTGAAAAAACTAGTTCTAAGTAAGCTAACAAAGCAAATGGGCCTCAATAACCTCCATTATGCAAAAGCCAACCAAAAGCTGTAATTCGAGGAGATGGAAACTTCATTTGCGACAAAAGGAACCCCCAGAGCCATCGAGAATTTACGCTGTTCCACTCGTTTATAGACCCTCAGAAGAAATAATTCCTGGAACATCCGAAGACTATCAAGAAGATGTCAATCGAGGATATCCTCCACAGGAGGATAATTAATTCGCTTTCTCTTGAGAAAAAGGAAAAAGGAAATGATCTTAAGAGCACTTCGAAGCATAATAATAAGCGAAAATATGGCCGCCAAGTGATCTAGGAATCAGCGAACGTACACTCTATCGAGAAAAAATCAAGCAATAATAAATCGAACCAAATAAACGCTTATCCCAGCCTTCTTGGTATTCATCTTTTTTGTTATTTCCAAAAGCTGTTCCAATCAAAGTATTAAAAATGCTTCACAGGAACTATATCAAATTATGATTTGGTCAAGACCTTTTCGGTAGACAATTTCTTTCAATGATTCCGGTGGAGGTCCTGCCAATATGGAGCCAAACGATTTAACAGAAACAATCAAAGAAAATATATCAGCTAAATACCTCGTCGCTTGAACTAAGTTTCGGTCAATGAGAAATCTGCAATTTATGGGAGTCCATAAATCGCTTACTCACTCACACCTCAGGCAGGTTGTGTCAGTACGATCCAAAATCTTCCTGATGCGTGGCCGTCAGATGCGCCTCAGTATAAGTGTGGAAGTCGAGTACATTCAATTTTGAACAAATGAAGAGAAAATCTAAAAACAGACGTTTCTCTTTCTTCAAGATTAATGATCCAAGAACCACCACCTTGCTAGATGTAGAGAATCAGTTGGTAGAAAAGATTTTTGAAAAATATCATTCAGGACATCTTCACGCTACCGTGGCTAATTGGTAAAATTGTTAACCTTCCTAAAAATATAAGAATACGTTGAACGCATCCCAATTCTCGAACTCATTCAAACACGCAGACTTTTTTAGAAGAAAAAATGAAGTTCCTACAATTAAGGAAAGTTTCAAGCGCAATTTTTCCTTATTTCCAGCCTTTCTTCTCAAGTAATTGGCAGCCCGCATGAATACTTGAAAAATGATAATACAACTAATCCCTCTTTGAGGTACAAGCCGCAGTAACTAAGCCCGGATCGATATGGGTTTAAAGAAATTTTATTGAAAAATCGGTACCCGATCACACGAGTAATTCCAAAAAAGCTCGAGGGAGAGAATTTATTGGCCAGAAAATCCAAATCGAAAGAGCCTAGTATGGCTGAGCAAACAGAAAAGCTCAAAAAAGCTTGATGAAAGGTTTACAAGGATTTCTCAAGAACAGATGAAAGGATTGCAGCGCTGAGGCAAAGAACAGGGTAAGACGTAAAAGCCCTCCAGAATGATTTAATAGAAAAACGATCAAAACGGAAAGAGAAAAAGGAGATTTTAGACGAAAAAAAAGAAAAAGAAGTTTGGATTTAAATCAAAGGCTTTCAAGCAAAAATCGATCAAATTGGCGACCAATTAAAGAAAATAGAAGCAAATAAAAATACTGAGAATCTGGCAGCGGGAAAGCACAAATAAAATCTCAGATAAGCTGATCTCTGAGTCGTTTGCCCAAAATTTTGGCCAATCAAGGGCAAATCGAAAAATGGCGAAAGAATTTAATCAAAATTTGGATATTGAAGTTTCGGAATAAAAGGGCTTACTTTGCGGACCTTAATGGAAAAAAACTGAAGATTAACACCCCAATTAATATTGTTTACTTTTTAATCACAATCACTCTAATTCTAGCCGTCTTGTTGAATCCTAGTGATCCTCGGTCAAAATTCTAAAGGAGGAGCTTTGGGAGCTGCTTTTCGGTGGTAGTGCTTCCAATCATGGGTGTCACTCGTACAGGGAAATGTAATGGAAAAAGCAACTTGGGTTCTAGCGAATCTCCATTCTGGTTTCTTTGCCTTAGCACAATCGGCATTCCACACTGATCCGCAGGTCAATCAATTCTCTTCTCCAAACATCGAAAACGCGAGCAGCAAGTAGTTGCCTCCTGCATTTGGTGAGACAGAAAGTCTACTTCCTCTACTACAGAAGAAACACCCTGTCGACACTACCAGCGGAAATTAAAAACCAATTCTCCCTCAAAAAATTGAAAGCCTGCCCTTTTTGAGCAGGCTTTTTTTATTTAACTTAGGGTTCACTAAGTTTTTGAAGCTTAATTGGACGATTTCTTCAAAAAAATTATTTTTAGACTAAAAACTATCCTGACTATGGATAAAAAACCAATTCTTCTCGAAGACTTGAAATTTTTGAGGCAATGGCCAAAATTTGATTCTCTGGGCTGTACCAATCATGTTTCAACTCGTCTTTATCGAATGGGGAATAAGTTTTGGTAATCAAAAAAAAGATGCTACGATACAAAAGACTTCTTTGCCGCATCTACGATAGGCATAGTCAATCAGTATCAGCGCACCTGATAAAGTATTTGTCCTTGGTCAGCTTTATTCTTTTTACAATAATTTCAACCATTTACAATCCCAGTGGCTTGTGTCATTTTCATCCTTTGTTTCTTCGCAGTGATTTAGCTAGAATACTGGGCACAACCGAAAATTGCACACGAGCAACGATTTTGGGGGCTAAAGCCAATTTAACGGCATCACAAATTCTTTCCAAAATACAAAAACCTTTCAGTCTCATTCGATTAAGTTGGACCCAACATATTAAAGTCAATCTTTTTTCTTTCCAGTGATGTTTATGGGATTTAACCCCTCCGTGTTTTTTTCATTTTGCCATCAGAATCGCTGTGCTCTAAATCAATTCCTGGATTCTATACCGAATACATCAAAAAATTACCAAGCTATTGAGTTTTTCTTTCCACTACACCTTCTCATCACCGAGTTCACCAATGCCAGCGATGCACAACTACTTAGATAAAAACCTATGCGCTTCGACTTTCATCATTTGGGATCGAGAATATTCGGGGAACATTTAATGCCTGAGGGGGAAACGCCCGACTTATGGGAATTACGAAACCAAGTAACCTCCTACAATCTCGATTTAATCTAGTCTTATCACGATGGGTTGACATCGTCCAAAGATTTGAGACAGGCAAATAGTTTTAAATGAAGGCTGGCGGATATTATTCGGTAAGCATCCAAGTGATGATGTAATCGGCAATCGAAAAAGCTCGCAAAACGAGTAACTTCAAAGAGTGGATACCAAGCTTAAAACCTCAAGAAAGTGAGCTTTTCTTAGCCTCAATCAAGTGACTGGTTGTCAAAAGCAATCGTTTGCCGATTGGCAGTAATGTCTCTTCGATAGGAAAAAGCTATGCTTGCTAATGCCAGCCTAAATGTGGCTGGATTGGGCAGTTCTTTAATTTCTTTTACCCAGTTTCCATTTGATTTTCTCGACGTTGTTACCAGTGTTCTTCCGAATATCCCTACTAAGCCAAATAGAATGCTTCGCAACCTCTCCCCTGCAAAATTGAAATTAATAGCTTTGTATCGAAAGGCATGAATGTCTGAAATTGTTCTGTGGTGGCAAAATGGTAGCCCTCGCGATTTGTAAATAGGTACGATACCACTGGCTCAAACTCCAGAGCTGATCCTCCACAATAATCATATAATCGCTTTCCTTGTTTCCAAATTTGGAAAGCAAAAATTTTTTGAAAGCGCAAACTCAGTGATTTTAATTGATCTCCTCCATGACCTCCCCTGGTTTTATTAGACAAGAATAATTAAGTTTTGCTACTGAAAAATCTATCGATTCTAAAAGTTTTTTTTTGGAAAAAGACTAACTTATTTCCAAATTTTCCTAAGTGCAGTTCATTTAAAGGTAAACGGGGGGGTTTTTTTTTTTGATGAATCAATCAAGTCCAGCTAGCGCCCGGGTAATCTTACATCTTTGAGAGAGTGAGTGCTAGTTTTTGAGATATGCTAATAAATTGGTAATTTCTTTATATTCAAAATCTATTTCAGACCCCTCAAGTCATACCAGTTTTAGGAAGTTGTTTTTCATAGAATTTAGCTTTTGGCTAAAATTTACATATTTCTGACAATTATTTATCGACAAGCTATGGAAAAATGGCAAGAAGGTTAAGAAAATTTAACCTCATTTTTTTCAAATTTTCAGCTATTGTACGTGATTTGGTCAGCCTTTTATAGATTTTGGTGAATGGCAAATAAGAACTGCTAATGGAGTGGGTACATTTTAAATCTTAAACTTTAAACAAATTCATATTATGTCAAACGTAAAAATCAAAACCTCTAAGCGGACCAGAGTTTTGGTACAACCTGCCGAGGCCAGAAGTGAAAACCGCTTCTGACCTTATACTTCCTGACTCTGCGGAAAAGAAAAGCCACAGAAAGGAACAGTGATCGCTGTGGTAATGGGCAAAAAAAAGATGAGCCCATACTGTTTAAAGTTGGGGATACTGGCCTTTACGGAAAAATATTCCGGACAGAAAATTAAGTGTCGAAGGAAGTGAATACCTCTCATGAAGAGAGGCTGCATCTTTCCGATACTGTTAATTAGTAAACTAGAAAAATAACCAAAAAATTAATAAAAAAATGGCTAAGAACTATTTTTCGACACAGACCGCAAGAGACGGATTGAAAAAGGGCGTAGACGCACTTGCAGATGCAGTAAAAGTGACAATATATTGGCTAAGGGAAGAAATGTCTTATTGATAAAAATCGGTGCACCAACGATCACAAAAAGATGGTGTTCGGTAGCGAAAAGAAATTGAATTGTCTGAGCCTATGAAATATGGGTGCGCAAAGTTTGGTAAAAGAGGTCGCATCAAAAAACTGCTTGATAATGCAAGGTGAGGTAACTACTACAGCTACTGTTCTAGACAATCAATTTTTCAACGTAGGCAATCAAAAACGTTGCAGCAGGAAGCTAAATCCAATGGAACCTTGAAAAAGAGGCATTGCAAGGCAGTTTGCGGCTGTGGTGGCTAGATTGAAAGAAAATTCTAAAGGAATTTCTAAACTTCAAAAAGAAATCGCTCAAGTAGCAACAGTAATCTGCAAACAACGATGAGGAAATCGGTAAAATGTTTCTGATGCGATGGATAAAGTAGGTAAAGACGGGGTAAATTACCGTAGAAGAAGCAAAAGGAAACTGAAACTGAATTAAAACTGTCGAGGTATCAGTTTGACAGAGGTTTACCTTTTCTCCTTATTCGTGACCAATACTGAGAAGATGAGGTAGAACTTGATCACCTTATAATATGATTTACGATAAAGAAGATTTCTTCTAATGAAAGAGTTGACATTTTCCTATACTTGAGCCTAATTGCCTCAGACGGGCAAGCCGCTTATGATCATTTCTGGAGATGTAGACTGGTGAGCACTAGCTACACTTGGGTGGAATAAGATCAGAGGTTCACTCAAAAGTAGGCAGCTGTAAAAGCACCTGGCTTTGGGTGACGCGAAGAAAAGCAATGTTGGAAGACATCGCCCATTTTAAAACTGTGGTAACTGTGAATGCTCTGAAAAAGAGGCTTCAAATTTGGGGGAAAAATGATAACGGCTGACATTGTTTTGGGAAAGAGCTGATAAAAATCAACTTGATAAGGACAATTCCAATAATCGTCAATGGTGCTGGTGAGCTGGCGCTATCAAAGGACGAAAATAGCTGAAAAAATCAAAAGCTCAAATCGACAAAACAACATCGACTACGATAGAGAAGAAGCTTCAAGGAAAGATTGCCTAAACTTTCAGGTGGAGTGGCTATCCTATACATAAGGTTGCTGGCTACTGAAGTAGAAGATGAAAGAGAAAAAAGATAGAGTAAGATGATGCTTTGCATGCTACAAGAGCAGCCTGTAACAAGAAGGTGTTGTCGTTGGTGGTGGTGTAGCTTTGTAAGAGCTGCAGAAGAATTGAACGATTTCTAAAGGTCTTAATGAAGACGAGATACTGGTATCAAACATCAAATCAGAACAGCAATCCGAGTCTCCTTTGAGAACTATTGTATCGAATGCTGTGGCGAGCCATCTGTAAGTGATTAATAAAAATCAGAGAGAACAAGGCAATTAATGGGTTACAATTGCTCGAACAGATGTTTACGGAAGAATCTATTAAAGCGGTGTAATTTGATCCTTACAAAAAGTTACTCGTCTTTGCTTTGGAGAATGCTGCTTCAATTGCTGGCATTGCTTCTAACTACCGAATGTGTAGTAGCTGACAAGAAAGAAGATTTCCGGCAGGATGCCCTCCAATGGGCGGTGGCGGAATGGGTGGAATGAATGTAATTCCATCAAGCTAAAAAATCCAAAGAGAATCCTTTTCCCAGGATCTCTTTTTTTTTTGGGAATACAGAAAAATTCAACTGTTTAATTCATTAATAAAAGGTTTTTCCTTTTTCTAGCAAGAGGAAATCAATTGAATTTTAGCCCGAACTTTTCCAAATAGTCTTTTTATTTAAAACCAATTAATGGCTCATTACAGGCAATTTTTTCCTAGTAGATGATGACCCTATCAAATAATTGATAAATAGGAAAGATTTATTGGGAATGGGTGGACATTTCAAAAAAAATTATAATTATCATTAGAAAATTTCAGGAGGTGAAGATGGCCTGGCCGATCGAAAGATTAATCCAAGGATGATGGAAATTCAAATGATGAAATCCCTTAATCCTCTTGGATATCAACATGCCAAGTGATGAATGGTTTGGGAATTTTTTGGCAGTATTTAACATTGCTATCCTTCCAGAAAAGAACAGAAATCGTAATATTATCCAGCTCAATAGAATTTTCTGGATCGAAGAGGCCAAAGAGTTTTGAAATAGTATGTGCTTTTAGAAAAACGTTGACCTGGATAAAATCCAAGAAATCAAATGTCCAAGGAATTTCTAGTTTTTTAGCTCCTTCGTTAATTTAGTTCATCTAAAGGACAAGTTCATTTTCCCCTGCCGAGAAAATATTTTCCAAAACTTGGTTAATCATATTTTGTTTTTTTATCAAAAGAGATTCATAGTTTTGAATCAGTGATAATTCAGATAATCCTGAAGCGCATCTTAGCAAGAGATTAGAATTTGTTCCTAACCTACTTAAATAACTGGACTGGTTTTTGTGGCAAAAATCTAGGAAACAAAATGATCTAAAAAATAACCTAAAGATTTCAGTTTTTTTATTTTCTTTTGAAACAAACTCATAATAACCTACTCTTTTTAACGGTAATAAATCCAGATTAGTTTTACTGAAAAAAATATTATAAAAAACGTTTTTTCAAGATATTTTAAAAAACATTTTTTAGCAAATATATTTTGGTATATATATAATCATAACAGTTATTTTTTTAAGTTATATCAATATTTTTAATTCTATTATTGTAAAATTAAACAACTGACTACCAGAATTTATACATTTACGATATTCGAATAGTAATAGAAAAATAAAAAATTAATTTCCATAACTTTAACTTACTTAATTACTTAATTATTCCACTTGAGAATTCAATCTGTATCCCTCGTCTTTATTTTAGTTTACCTGCTGATTGAAATTAGTTTAGGCCAGACTTGGAATGGCTCAACCAGTTCAAATTGGAAATACCCAACTCTAATTTGGACTCCCTGCACTGTCCCCAGTGCGACAAGGTGAGTTATCATAAACAATCCTCTGCCCCAATCAACCTCCAGGCAATATTTCTATAAGAGAATTTAAACATAAGTAATGGGTGCATTAAATCTTCTCTGGTTTTACTTTTGACTGAACAAGGAACGGAACTATTTTCAGGTGGTTCTATTTCAAATGGCACATGAATATTCGAAGACTAATAATGCACTCCAACACAACCTTTTATGGGAACATAAACCTAATTAAAAACATGGCTTCGAATAATGATGATATCCTTTGGTGGCAAATATTTTATATGGTCCTAAAACAATTAGAAATACGACAACAGTAAAAGGTGGAGGCATGCTAACTCAAATGGTGAAACACCTTCAATTCAACGGTTTACAATTATCAAAGCTTCTAGTGGAGATTTAAAAATTGCCATATAAACCGGATAACAAATTTTTAAACAGTCAAGTAACCATTATAACTTAAATGGAGGAGGACTTTAAGTAATAGGCTGGGAGGTGGTACCAGTTATTCTTAATACTGGAGGATTAATCACTTCGAGTTTTTTGCTTCTAGGAAAATTTTAGATCTTCGAATTTCCAGCTCAAACTAACAATACCCCGAATGGCACTTTCAGTCCCGCAGCCTTATTTACGATAGGTAATTCAACTTCTTTTGGGAAATTTTTAACATTACTGCTGGCAAATGGAATTACTGTTCTTAGAAATATCGGTTTTGTACAGCCTGGATCCATATGTGCTTTTGTGAAAAGCGGTGGCGAAATAATGATTGGTTGGTGGAATACTTGTTGGTAACAGTTCCAATTACTAACAATCTATTCAAGAATTAAGAATTGGCAAATTCTGGTGGAGGAGATTCATTTAACTCAACTTCAAACCTTCACTAATACTGGAACTAATTTTAGGAATCGCAATTTGGAGGAAACAAATGCGTTTGGCTAGCAAATCACAATTAATAACTCAAATGCAACCGGTGAAAATTCGGTTCGGTGAAGGCGGAGGAACTTCAAACTTTAGCTGCTGGAGGAGTAGTGACTTCAGGGTTCTCAGTGGGTAATATCTTGAATCATAATTTTACCCAATCGCAGAATGCGCTAAATGGAACTTTTGGGGTGACGACGTTTACTCGGTAAACTCCTCTTCAGGGTGTTTTGGAGTGACTGCAACAACAATAAACTTTACCCAGCAAATACTTTGCTCGGAAAGGAACATTCACTTGCGACTAACAATCAAATCAAACTCCTGCAGGAACTCTTTTGCCTCTGCTGGAGTAAGCGTTACTTTTACTAAACAGGAGGGGGAACAAAATCAATGGTATGGGCGGAAAATACTTTCGGGTAGCTTCATTCTAATAATCCAAATGCATTGTTTAGACTTGCCGAAATGCACGGAAGACACCTATACTTCTACCAGTACTTTTTACTAAACTGGTACACACTTTCTGGGAATCGCATTTGGAGGAACAAATGCGTTTGCTCAGCAAATTACAATCCAATAAACTCAAATGCAGCCGGTAAAATCGTTCGGTGGAAGCGGAGGAACTTCAACTTTAGCTGCTGGAGGAGTAGTTGCTTTCAGGGTTCTCAGTGGGTATATTCTTGAATTCAATAATTTTACCCAATCGCAGAAATGCGCTAAATGGACACTTTTGGGGTGACGACTTTTACTTCGTAAAAACTCCTCTTTTTTCAGGTGATTTTGGAGTGACTGCAACAACAATAAACTTTAACCCAAGCAAAATCCTTTGCTCGGAAACGAGAACATTCACTGCAACCATATCAATCAAACTAATGCCGGAACTCTTTTGCGACTGGCGGGGATCAGTGACCTTTACCAAAACAGGAGGAAGGAACAAATCAAATGGAAAATGGCTGGACATAAACTTCGAAGTAAGCTTTCATTTCAAATAACTCCAATGCAATTGGTTTAAGACTTGCCGGAAATGCAGGGGATACCTATAACTTTCTACCAGTACTTTACTAATACTGGTACAAACTTTTTGGATTGCTTTTCGGAGTACAAATAATATTTGCAACAAGCGAATTAACAATCCATAAACTTCAATGCAGCCCGGTGAAAATCCGGTTCGGTGAGGGCGGAGGAAACTTTCAAACTTAGCTGCGTGGAGGAGTAAGTGACTGTCAGGGGTTCTCAAGTGGGTAATATTCCTTGAATTCAATAATTTTTACCCAAATCGCAAAATGCGCTAAATGGAACTTTTGGGGTTACCGACTTTTACTTACGGTAAACTCCTCTTTCAAGGGGCTTTTGGAGGGCATTACTGCACAACCTTCACACTCAGATAACTCTTTTTCCAAAGAAGACATTACTGTAACTGCAACTACGAATCAATTTTACTCGAGTCAAATACTTTTGCTCGGAAACGGAACATTCACTGCCACCAATATTAACAAACTATTGGCTGGAGTTTCTTTTGCCCAACGTTGAGGTAGCGTTACTTTTACTAAAACTGGAGGAGGAACAAATCATGGTATGGTGGAAATATTTTGGTCCATTTACCCTGATCAATAATGCAAGATGCCTTGGGTTAGACCTCGTCGCCACAACAATGGTGGACACTTTAATAGCACAAGCGTATTCACTAACACTGGAATAACTATATCGATATTGGCTTATAGAGGTACCAAATACATTGGCCACAAATCAACTATCAATAAATCAGCAGCTGGAATATCGAATTTGGAGAATAATTTCCTCCTCCACATCTAACCTAAACCGACGGTGGAGTAGTGACATAATCAGGGATTCCTCACGTGGTAAATATTCTTGAATTCAATATTTTTACCCAAGCGCAAAATGCTCCCGAACGTGGGACCATTTTTGGGGGTAAACGACTTTCACTTCGGTAAACTCCTCCTTTTTCAGGGTGATTTTGGGTGTCTGCCCAAAACGACGAATCAACTTTACCCGCAATAACTATTGCTCGGAACGGCAACCTTCAACTGGCTAAACATCAATATGACTCAAGCAGGAAATTCTTTTGCCACCGGCAGGGGATCAGTGACCTTACCAAAAAAAAAACCGAAGGAGGAAAATCAAATGGAATGGCGGAAATACTTAAATTGATCCAT
>Ga0163217_1082470_pt1 | contig 10929 bp, 7 predicted proteins | sample SynspAceP_FD_185933 | JGI IMG/M metagenome (GOLD analysis project Ga0163217, IMG submission 185933) | Saline lake microbial communities from Ace Lake in Antarctica - Synechococcus sp. Ace-P (PacBio error correction) | ecosystem: Environmental > Aquatic > Non-marine Saline and Alkaline > Saline ...
CGGGAGATGTTTAATCTCTCTCTCTCTCTCTCCACACCCAACGGTTGTGTGTAGAGATTTCAAAGAAACAAGGGGGGAACCCCCCTGCCCCCAGGGGTTCCCCCCCGCTCAGGCCGCTGCCCTTTTCCTAAAATTGAATCTGCTGGCCTTGAAACTCTCATGAAGGGGTCTCACCAGCGGGTCCGGCTTTGGGCTTTCACGTCAGGGCGGGGGCGGGGGAGGAGCGCGGATCACCAACCGGAAACCTCTGCCATGTTCCACACCACCGACGGCGCTGACTCGAAAAATGAATGGCTCGAAAGTGGGTTACATAACTGCCTGATCCACCGGGCCCCTCAGTCACACTTGACCACATCTCAGACCCAGGAACCACGGTACCACCCAATCTAACTGCAATCGCCTCGGGGGTGATCGCTCAACCTCCACCCCTTGCAGCCGGGGCGTCCAAGGCTCCAACGCTGACTGGCCGGTGGCCACTGGAGGGGCTCGGTGTGCCTGCGTCCAACCGGGCGGCCAAAGACCTAGGTCCAGAATGCCCACGGATGCAGGCATCGGTCCGCGCACCGGGGAAAGCCCGTCTGGCGCGGGACAGGCAGCGGCGAACAGCTTGAGTCAATGCCGCCTGATCCCTCAACATTCGGAGCCTGAGGCCGATGTAGTGCGCCGACAACTATGCGGCCCGGAGTCTGGGTGTGGGCAGCGCCGTCGCCGGCAATCCCAGAAACCTGGGCAGCGGCCTGGGCGCAGTGCTCGGCCCGACTGCTGCTGGTCCCCGGCCCCGCATCGCTGCGTTCCTTCGGACGATTGGGGTGATCCCAGTTTTGAAAGCTCGGCCGATTCCAAGGCGGCACCCGACAGCCTGGTGCTGGCGGCCAGTGATTCCTACCCGCCTATCACCCGCAGCGGGCACGCTGCGAACCGATAATTTCCGCCTCCCCGGCCAGAGGTCGCTCCCTGGTGGATTCCCTGCCTTTCTTTTACCAGCTTCTGATTCATCGCCCCATATCGTGTGCCGGCCAGTCTGCCTCATCTCGTGGCCCTTGCAGCCCTGATGAGACGGGCAGCCCCTGCAATCTGTCCGTCCAAACGCCACTGACGGCCGAATCCCTGTGCTCAAACTTGCCCCCTCGGGTGGCTAGGGGGGTAGTAATGGCCCTGGGCCTTTCCCCAGGTGCTCGAGGAGTGGATACGACCACGATCGCACCATGTCTGTGCCGTCTGGCGGCACTTCAGAGGATCCGGCCTGGCACTCGTCGCGATTGCCAAACTTTGCTGCCCTGTGCTGGTCGGAAGTCCTGCGGCCACAACGCCCGCAATGCTGCCAACGGTGTCGCGTGGCTTGTGTTTTGGCTTCCTTCCGTACGTCCGCTGGCCTGCGCTGTGTAAATTCTAGCAGTGGCTGCGAGTCAGCGGCCTGCATGGCCGTTGCCGAACCACCGCCTAACCGTGGCGGGCATGGCAGCTTGCTGGGGCCGGGCAGCCAAGGCACCGCTCACGGCCCTGCTGTTGCGGTTTGAAGCTCAACCCACGACATCCGCATCGTCCTCCGCGATGCCGCCCACCGGGACTGATGCCCTGGTTATGGAGACGCTGGTAGGTCGCTGACCCTTGGAATTGCGGCCCTGACACCTCAGAAGGAGCTTAGCGCCGCGCGGCCTGTCGGCCCTGGCCATCAGCTGCGGCATCTGAGCTGATCTTCCCCTGGTTCTGACCTGCCGCCTGACAACCGCAGCTCGCTTGGCTCCGGGGGTCTGTATTGAGCAAGCGGAGGCCCGATTGGCCGCTCTGATCGGAGGCACGCAGAAGCTTTGTTGGTGGCGGCTCCTGCTGAACCCCAGCAAGCCTATCGGATGTCTGCAAAGCGCGATCACCGGCGCACGGTCCTTTGGCCGTGAAGCATAACATGTCGCTGGACCTAGAGGTCTGAAAGAGGCAATGGAGCCATACTTCTGAACTCTAGAAATTGTTGGCGGGGGAACCCGCGCGTCGCCTCGACTGTACATAGTATGCTGGACACAAATGCCTACGGCCAAGAAATCTCCATCCGAAACCTCCGAGAAGACAGCTACAAGGACCACAACAGTGTCGCCATGCGCTCAGCTAACCCGGTATGCGGAGTGGCAAGTAAAGGATCCTAACCCGGCAGGGTGGCCTAGTTTATCCTGAAACGGCCTTACCAGACTGGCGAGGTACGTGCAAGACCTGCTCCGCCGGCCTCGACACCGTCGACGAGCCTGGCCAGCAATTTGAGCCCCAATGGGAATCTTACGGCCTTCTGAACTCTAAAAATCGGCGATGTTAAACCGCAAGATGGTCAGCAAATACGACAGCCTATAGCGCATGAAGCAGCGGGGGTATCAGCCAGGACAAATCTGCCTTGCCGATGCTAGCGCGCCCACCAGTCGAAGGGCTTGCCAACGTTCGTTGCTACATCCACTGCAATACCATTGGGTCGCGTGACCAGGAGCTGGCGCCTGGATATCACGCGCAGGGGGAAAGGGTTAAGGCGTCACCACGAGTGGATAACCCCCGAATACACTAGCATTGTGTGTGGAAAAGCCGTGATGCTCGGTCTGAAAGCCCGATTCCCAGCGATCCGCCCGACGAGTGGTGTGCATTTCGGGTCCGATAAACCGATGATGTATTAGTTGACGGGTATCCTTGCGAGGCCCGCGTCGGGTGTGCCAGGCCTGTCGTTAAGACGATACGGATTGAGCGCCACTTTTTCGTGGACGTTCTCGACGCTTCCAGCCCACGCACCCAAGCTAGTTCCCCGCCCCGTGCAGGTTGCCCAGGTGCCACGCCGAGTTGCCCTTGGGAATCGCACGAGTCTGCAAAAACCGCGAAAAAATCCGTATGGCGCGCGCAGAAATACTTCCGAACGCCTGGCGAGCTCCTTCCAGCCACACACAATAATATAAAAACATTCTGGGCAGACTGAGTTGTTCGGGCGCAGGGCCGTACATGTCTTGCCATCCAAAATCAAGGTGCCCGGGCCGCGCTCCCAAGACGGATCATCACGCCGGCCGAGAGGCCAGCGGATTCTTGGATTCGCTTGACGAACGGGCGGATCGCGGGGGGTCCCATTCATGTGTCACTATAGCACAGGCGGCCCCCGGGCATCGTTGCTTGCCTTACTGCTCCGAACCTAAGCTCAAGCTCCCGGCCCCAAATGGCGCCTTGTTTTTTATTGGCGTGTTGGTATGGCTGCCCGGAAGGAAACAGTGCCAGTGTGTGGTAGCATATCTGGCGAACAGGATAATTCCCGGCGGGTGTTGCAGGGAAAGGAGACCTCTGGGTCCCGCGAACCCTGTTACTGAAGGATGGGGAGTCCCACGAGCGGCTCAGAAAAGCTTCTGAACATGCTGGTTTGGTCTTAAAAATCTGAACAGGACTTTCCCGCGGCGCGGTCCGCGGTTGAGTCTGCAGGCTGTTTACTCTCTCAGTCTAGGCTTGGGCAAATGAGGCACGTGGCAACGTCTTTGCGGTGGATCGGGTTTCTTTTCGCCGGAGTTACTGAGGGCATGCGGCGTTCTAGAGGGTGGTCCGGCATCTTGGCGCCATTAACTTTCTAGCCCGGCGCAGCACCTATGTCTGCGGCGCCCACCTTCCTAGCCCTCACCGCATGTTTTTTTCCTTGTTTGCTAGCGGGAGATAGACCAAAGGGTGGACTAAATGCTGGCGCAATTAAACACAGTTGAGCATTACCCGGTTTGCACAAATAAAACTCTGGGGCAAACCTTGTTCTAACTCCCGAGAGATGATCATCAAAAGTCAAGATGCTTGAAAGCATGCGCGGTCTTGGGTATCCGGGTAAAAACCTTCGCACAGTTAGCAATCAGCAGTGCTGCTCAACGATAACTTCAATCACGACCACACTCGCATGAAGAGACAAGTTTGGACAGCCCCACGTCTGGACAAGACAATTGCGTGCAATAGGAAAGAATTCTGGTAATATTTCCAGGGCCTCAAGGTTTTGGGCTTGATAAACGGTCGTGACAAGATCCTGGGCGGGCCGGGCCAAGAAGTCTTAAAAATCCGGAGTTTGCGAGAGCCGTGGCCGGGGAGGATGGCTACTTTCGGGTGACTGGCAATGGCGGCCCGAAAGTAATTCGACGAAAAATATATCAGGACTCTCTGCAAGGCCCAAAACATAGACAATCAGTAATCAGCTTGGGCCGGATTATCTGGGCCATAGGTGTGGAATTATCATGCCATCTGTATTTGGCTCGAAACAATCGGCTGGACGCCTGGCAAGTTTTACGCCGAATATTCCTTCTGTGGAGGAATCCTTGATTTCGACGTAGCAGTTTGGCCTCGGCCACTTCTGTTAATAATCCGCTCTGGCACGAATTAATCACATTGTTCGTGTGTGATACCTTTTCATCTGAGGAGCGATGTATTCACGGGGGACCAGCTAGAGTTTTCCCCGAGTACGGCATGTGTGTCATGCGTACGCTCGATCAGATATGGTTTCTGAGTAGCGAGTAGGTAAATATGGCTTGGCCGGGCCCGCCTGCCACCCAAGCACAGCGGTCAGTGGATAAGTGGCGATTACTGCGGAAAGAGAGTCTGGACAAGAGTGTCAGGAATTGATTGCGCGATGGCTCCGCGAGGGAATGGCCCCTAAACAGGAAATTGAACTTGCCCGAGTGGGGGTCGGTAGTCGCGTACCCATTAAGCCAGACTGTTCATGCCTGTGCCGGCCCTGCCCAGGATGATTATGAGACCAGCATCAGGGCGGCGAAGGAAATGACCTGGGGTGAACCTCTGCAGTGGCGACTTTTGGACCACAGACAGGGGCGGGCCTAGGAGGACTATTTCCATTGCCTTTTTTAAGAATTTGGAGAATGTCCGAGTTACCTGGCCGAATGCGCGTTACGCCGTATAAATCGTTCAACCCGATTCCTCTTAATATAATGACCATGGAGTAGGGGATATGGGGAATGCAAAAGAAGCGAGGTTTAGTCGCAGTATCTTGAGTGCTCTCGAGTAATCAATTTACTCCCTGTAATAGTCGTCCGAGGCCACCTCGAGGAGGACAGCGGGTGGGAGTCTAAACCCACCGTGAATAGGAAGCCGTTTCCAGCAAGCGTGCCCAGTGGGTTAATTTCCGTCCACGCGAGAGTGGACCCCTACGGTGGAAAGCTGAAGGTAACAACGTGTCTATTGAATATCTCGCGGAAATCGTAGCCCCGCAAGACCATAAAAGGGCAAAAACCTGCCCGGTGCACTACGCCATTCGCCATCAACCTCTCGGGTGGACGCGGAAAATCGGGGAGAACTAGTGATTCCTTAGCTGAATACACCGCTAGTTACAATTTCTTAACCGGAGTCGCCTTGCGCAGACACTGGGCAGCCGGGGGTGGACGCCTCCGTATACCACGTTCATTTGCACAAACTTATTTAGGGGTGTCAATCGATACAGGCCCATTATCAAGCGGGATAAGAGATTCATTCCCGAACGACCCGGTACGTGCCCGCCCAGACGGGTGGAACCGGTGCTGCGCCCGGAGTCACCCCGTCATAAGCCAGCATAGAGAGGGCCCATCTGGGCTGAACGCGAGAGGTAGGGGCGGAGACCCGAGCCGCACAACAATGCCTTTACCCCAGGGCACCGCGTGTGGATCCCACCATGCCTGGACCAGGGGATTAGCCACACCGCTAATTTCAGTCCGGTCCCTATCGGGGGCGTGGAATTGCTTCGAAGTTCCAGGTGTGAACAAAGGAGGTGGAGAGCGCGAAGGGCGATTTGCGCCCGCCGCCACAACGCCCTAAGACAACGATACCAGGATACGTTGTAGAAGACCCACCGCGGGAGCGTGAGGGACCGCAGTCACTGATCTGAAGAATTCCGAAAGCCACTTATATCGCGACACGAGGCGACCACCGGATTTTCGTTAAGCTCAGTATACCCGTAATTTGTAATGGAGAGTCCGGTAGTTTGGCGGCTGGAGATTTGAACTTCCGCCACCCGAATACAGGCATGCTGCTGAGAACGACAAAAACGTACGGTTAATTCCCCGATAAGCCTCCATAATGCCATATGATCCAACTCGGAGGGCAAAAAAGTTCCGTGGACCGAAGCGGGAGGCGACACCGTTGTTGGCGAGCAACAAAGTAAATCGTGTTGTCGCTGGAGCATACCCCGGGGGGCACCTGGTCTCGGGAGGGACGGGAGAGCATGCCCAACGAATTTGATTCCAGTGCCCACCGGCATAGATCACAAGGGCTACGAAGAGGAGCTTGGACATCCTTGGCTGAGAGCTCCAGAGCATCCGAAGACCGTCCTTGGTCACCTATCCCGCGCGCACCCGAGCTTGTAGCCCGATTTTTTCTACGCGAGTGCGCATCTTAAGTAACCGATAAAAGCCATCGCCGGGGCCCTCAGGGGTCCCGTAAGCCAACCATCTGACCCCCCGGCTCCATTATCGCTTCGCTACGGCTTATCTTCCGTTTGCAGCGAAACGCGCACTGCTCTTCCAAAGTGAGATTGGCGGTTGTTCTACGAAGCAAGGTAGCGGCCCCTCAAACGATGACCGATGCCCACTAAGTGAGCCGCAAAATGTTTTTCTCCTCTCCGTCGTCTGATCCGAGCCATCCAAATAAGAATCTGAACAGAGATCCCACTGACCCCATCGGCCACAATGCGATGAAAGGGTCCGTCGGTCACACCACCACCTCGCTCCAAATCGACCCCCGTATGCATGACCGCGACCAGATCACGCGAGGACTATAATTAATATCCACAAAAAAGGGTTCTGTGCCCAAGAAGCATAAAGGAGGGAGGAACGAGAAAGTGATGTCGGGCGCAAATGTACAAGTCACCCGCGTCGCCCTTATTTGCCCAAAGAAATGCGCCAGCGTCACCAATCGCATACGGTAACTTCTATGTATCCGGCGGACTAGAAGGAGCATCGTCAAGGCGGCCACTGAGAGGCACCCACAGCCAGCTCCCTGTCATCTGGGCCCCGCATTCGACGCCGCGTTCGAGAAGATTATAGCCCACTTACCTCACCATACCCTCTTGCTAATCCCAGAAGGCCCCTCCAGACAAAAGCCACGAGCCCAGCGGATCCAGCTTGGCACCTAAGTCGAACTGAACAGCCGCAAACGCGTCAGTATATTGAGCAAGTTATCCTAGTATTGGAGGCTTGAGCGCTAGAGCGACTGAGGCCTGATGGCCGCAACAGCCGCCCACATACCTGTTCTTATGCCCCACTAATACAGTATCCTAGCCCGGACGAAGCCGGGTTCACCGGGCCTGGCAAAACAACGAATCCCCGTAGATACCGAGGTTCAAAGGCCGGTCGGAGGGTCTGCTAATGACGAGGCAGATCATCCCTACGTTTGACTGCCGAGAGCAAGACGTGAGCTAATACGCGCCGCGAGCACCGCTAATGACAGCTTGCTAGGTAATTGTCCTGACTGAGTCTCCGGCTGTGGAGATATGACGCCATGACCACCAGAATGAGCGACGAGAACTGCCACACTGCTAAATTTAACGTACCCTAAGGTTACAATGACCGTAAATTACGACAGTTGGAGAGCGAGAATCCCCTGCCCAAAGATCGGCCCACAGCCGTCAAAATTCGTATTTGACCCGACTGTGGAGAGAGGTTCACCGGCGATTAAATTGTAGGCACCTCACACCATGCGTGTGGACCGGTAGCAGCGCAAGAGACGTCCCCTCAGACCGGCTGAGAGAAAGCCAGGAACAGACCCTCATCTCACTCCCTTAGCGATTGAGAGCTCCAACACTCGTGCGGTGCGCAGCGCCCTGAAAAGGACCTTGGGACACGACAATAACCTGGAATTGGTGCGATGGCCGAATGGCGCAAAGCAACGGCCTCCGTGAATTGCGCGCTGCCAATTAGCTTAGAGAATATACGCACCTCCTAGTGCGCCACGCACACTTTTATCCTAGCAATTGCAAAGCGTGCGCATGACAACCTGACCGAAGCACAGCGCGCACTTCGTTAGAGCAGGTTGGCGGTGGCTATGAGAGGTGATTTTTTAAATTAAGATGTCCAATAGCCAAAGGGCAACTATCGCGACACGAGTAGAAGTACGAACGCAAACTTCAAATAGTCTACCGCAGCGAGCGCTAACGTATGCGGAATCGGCGGATAACTAACCGGCAAGCACCCAGCGGGAGGGAACATAAAGAGATTACACGTGAGGTGAAGTGACACTTGGAGAGATCACTGATACTTGCGGGTCGTGCATAAAATCAATATCCCCTGGAATAGAGCCCTGAGATGGACGCTATGTTGAAGAAGCTCGGGGTGTGGTAAGTTTACACGATAGGGCCTTTGTCCGGCAGGGAATTATTAGCCTGTGAAATACCCTCCCCCCGGTGTGGAACGGGCTTAGAGGTGGGGTTCTATACAATAACCTGAGGAATAGGGAGAAGCCAAATAATGAGGTCCTGGCAGGCAGTTGTCCCGCCCGCCTCCCGCGGACAGCTAAAGGCTTCAATTTGCCACCCTGGAATGGCCCAAAAGCAACCCCCAGATGGTGGCACATACTAGCTTGCACATGGGAGTGGGGCTCGGTACACGAATGCTGTTATTGCCGGGCATCCACATACTTCGGATTTGCGCGGAAGCCGTTCTATGCCACCGCAACCAGATACTCAACCACAAGCTTGTCTCGGCAACGGCCTCTTGCCAGTCCCACAGGGCGGATGTATGCTGGCTTGCATTCGGGAGAAATGGCCCCTTGGGCGACCGACAAATCCTCGAGCGCACCAGCCAAGCAGGGGACTGCGGGGAATAGCCGGTTCCTCTCATAAATCGATCCGCGAGAATCGTCACCTGGTACCCACGCAGACAAATAATCGGTATACCGACAGAAGAAACACCGCAATGGTTAAGAAAAAAGGCGGAAAGTTAGCAAAAACCGTACGGTTGTTACTTGATTAACATATCCCCGGGGCCCCATTTCCCGCCCACGGGGACCTCCCTTCTCCTCCCGGCCAGGCTATCCGAGTTGGTTAAAATTGTCTAGCGCACCACACGGACTCTCGGTCGACGATGAACGGTGGAAATGCGCACCTAGGGTACCCAATGTAATCTGCTGACTATCTCACTTGGCTGCACAGGCCTGATATGAGACTGATCGGTCCTTGGAGTAAGTGCCTCCAGACAAGAATTCTGCCAGCTTCAACCCTCTGGCCCTAAATGCTGCCCACTATTCCCCCGACAAGCTCGGTCCACTCGTTGGGTCCTTCTGTATAAACACAATCTGATTGGGGCCCGCCACCCAGGGTCAACAAGCCGCTACATCCCCGGGAGAACAGTTAAACGTTAATACCAGCAGCCACCGCCTCACCAAACCGATTCCTTTCACCCGCGCGGTTCAGGCGTTGCCGGAGCTGACTTGCAGCCGCATGCCGCCCGGCCAGACCCCTTCTCCTCCAGCCCAGCGAAACCTCTCCGATGCTCGCCCAGGTCAAGAAGCTCTGCCTGGAACTGGCTGCTAGGCCTGGGGTTTCGAGCGAGATGCCGTCTGCAGAAGCTCGCCCCATCCGTTTTCCCCACCACCACTCCGCCCCGCGAATTCCGCATCAACCACCGTTGTTCCAGCCCAGCCGTTTCGGCCTCCTGGCACAGCCCACGAAATGGGGCCATTTCCCTCTACGAGGCAGCCCCTGCCCGCGTCAGGAACACCAATGTTTCCAGGCCTGGCCCGCTGAGATGCCACTTCCGTGGAGTTCACGAGAGACGCAGACCGTTCGTGGAAGCCGTGGAGCGCAGCGAAGCCTTCCCCCGGCGCGGCCACCCGCATCGCCCAGGCCACTGAACCGGCCGGATCGTTGTTCCAGCGCCTCAACCCGCGCCGGCCTGGCTGAAAAACCGGGGGAGCCGATGAGCTCAGCTACATGCCCTCCACATCGTTGCGCGCTACTACGCTGAGCTGGGCCCTGCTGGACGCATCTGTCGGAGGGAGCTTCCAGGCCGCTCTGTGAACCGCGGCAAGATAAGGCCCTGCCGGGGCCCTCGAACCTGCAGATAAACCGACCCGGCGTGCCTCCGAAAGACGTCCATTAAGCGAGGGACCTGTTGGCTATTTTCCCGTCCATGCTCTGGACACCTGATCTCAGCCCAGCTGGCCCGAGGCGATGAAGCGGGAGACAGGCCCGATCGAAGCGTGCGCGCGCCGCGCGAGAGAACAGGCGCAGTGCGTGGGCCGGGCACGTTACCCCCCGTCGCAGCGTCCAGGCAGCGAGGAGCTGGTGGAGCGGGTCTGTGGACAAACCCTGCCCGGGAGCTCTGTCTCATATCTCGATAACGAAAGGCCGGATAGACTCGCGGCCCATGGATTTCGTAGACTCCGCACGCAACCTTCCTTGCTCTCAGGCGGACTCGACCATGCCCCACCGACGATGCTCAACTGGCTGCACGTGGTCCGGCATTCGCCGATGAAGCAAGCGCGTCCACCGATCGGGGACTCATACTCCAACACGATCAACAAATAAAGAACTGATCACCGAAACCGCCAATCTCAACTCGGGATCGCAGTTCGACTCCCCCACTGCCTCAGTCCCGTTCGCCTAACGCGCTTCATCCCCCACCTGAACGAAGACGGTGACCGCCGACAAATCGAGATCGTGTCCCGTCACGAGCGTGTCCACACCCTGGGTGAGGCTCGGATTCATCGGCATCATGACCTTGGACGACGGGCGCCAGGTTAGAACAACGATCGCCGTTCTCGCCGAGACAAGCGGGTGGATCACATCACGCACTTCGACAGCTCGCCCCAAGGCTCAAGAAACCACCTACACTGGGAGCAACAAAACCTCAGAAACCCAGCACCTGCAAGTCAACGCGTTTCTCCGGTGGATGAGGCGTATGCGATCGTCAAACCGTGAGGACCCGCTAAAACCACGAGATCGGAGGCCAAAACCGTCAACTGACCGCAACC
>Ga0163217_1102008_pt1 | contig 10929 bp, 16 predicted proteins | sample SynspAceP_FD_185933 | JGI IMG/M metagenome (GOLD analysis project Ga0163217, IMG submission 185933) | Saline lake microbial communities from Ace Lake in Antarctica - Synechococcus sp. Ace-P (PacBio error correction) | ecosystem: Environmental > Aquatic > Non-marine Saline and Alkaline > Saline ...
TGAGGGTAGGGAGGGATAGTGGGCTTGTGCGGCGGGTTGGGTGGTGGCAAAAAAAAAAAAGGGAACAGGAAAGGAGAAAAATGGGGTTTTCCCCCGTTCTTTGGGCCCCGCTTCCGATCAATCACCTTTGCTCTCTGGTGTTTGCGGCAGAGAAAACTGTTCGCGGCCTGTCCCCGAGTTTCCCTTCCCCCACCAAGGAGAGACCCCAGACGGGGCCAGGTTTTGGCCCGCCCTGGGCGGGCCCAAAAAGCCGCGAAAGAATGGCTAAAAGGCAGTTGGGCCGCGAAATCAAAGCCGCGTGAAAACCGCGGAAAAAACACTTTCTTAGCGTCAAGAGGCGGACGGGGGTGTTCAGAGCTTGCTGCAGCACGCAAAGTGGCCTGCCATTACCGACCCCAGTCGTACCTGCTTGCCCAGAACACCTGCTGGCGCCCAGCAAGGTAATGGTCAAGACTGCGTCCTGGAAATAAGGCGGTGAGCCGCAACTCCGCGGGGCCGGGGCGGAGCATATAAGGGGCGGCTGGCCAGGCCTCGCGCAAGGGTATTGGCTGGTGAATGGGTTTCGGCAAAGAAAAAAGGGGCGATTCTCCGCCACGATCTCCGTGGTGATTTCTCCGAAACCTGCGGCCGTGAGCTGGCCCTGGTAGTGCGGTCGCTGCTATGGGCGAGGTTTGAAGGTCACCTGGTTCGGCGTTGCGGCATCGTAATCGGCGTAGCCGTTAGCTGCTGCCTGGTGTCCCTATGGCCTGGGCCATGCCGTGGGGGGGGTCAGTGGCATGGCCCAGAACATGCTTGAGCAGAAATTCGCTGAAGCCCACCTGCCTTCGGTGTTCCTATAGACCAACCCGAACACCGCTTCGGTATGGCCGGTTCGGCCGGAGCAGAACCTCTTCTGTCGGAGGTGGGGATTTCGGCCGTATGGCGCGCAATATTAGCAACCGCCGTCTCAACGAACATCCGGCAAGGCGCCAGAAATCCCTTCTCGCCCCCCAGAAAACAGCGCGCAGCCCGAACAGAACCTCGCTGTTGATTGGGTTTCCAGTTCAGCCTTTTCAGGGCCCGACTTCCGCACCTAGTGGGTGTTTTCGTGCGATCGGCCTGGGCCGTCTTCCGGCAGTGGCTTCTCGGCGCGTGTACGATCCTCCCCTTTGGGGCTGCTGGCCGTTGATATGAACAGTCCCCGAAACACCGACAAATAATTGCTGCTGCCGCAACCCTAGCAGGGGTTTCGACTGTGGCGCCGACTCCAGGTGAGACGTGGTTCACAGGGTGTGTGGTTGAAGGGCGGAACAAGCGAAGAAAACGGCAACGCGAGAAGCACCAGGATTCAATGCCAACGTGCCCACCTAGGGCATAAGAGTGGTTTGTGCTCGAGCCCATCAGGGGCCTAGGCCCGCCGCCAAGCTCACGAAAGGATCATCACCATCGCAGTATCAGTCAACCTGGCCGTTAGAAGAATGTCGCCGAAGGTGAATGGTGACCGCAATGTTGAGGTCCTCGGTGGTCTCCTATGGCGTGAACACGGGAATCGAAGTCTCAGCTAAGCGCCGGTGGAGCCTCTGAAATTCGCTCCACGCGTCAACAACTCGTTTGTGTCGGCCTATCGGTTTATTCGCCGATCGCTGTCTTGGTGTGGATCAGGCCACCTGCAGTCTGCTCTTCGGCCTTCTGTGCCGGCTCCCAGAAGGGGCGGTAAGGTGCGCGGGTTGCAGCTGAGCACTCCTGGTGTGCGGCCCTGTTGCGACCAGGCGGTCCGTCGTCGGAGCACACAGCACCCGATCACAGGAGGCCGCCGCTGCCGAGAGCTGGGTGAGCTGACTCATTCAGGAGTCGTGCGGTCGGCGTGTTGTCACAGATCGGCTGCAAAGAACGCGGCGGCGTGTTGTTGTTCCCACGCTCGCCAGGGGCATCGTCGAGCACCAGCAGCGGGGCGTCCACCAGCAGGGCGCGGCCGAGGGCGGCCCGTTTGCCGCTGGCCGCCGCTGAGGGGTGATCCCGCCGTTCGCCTACCGGTCCTGATGCCGTCACGGGAACCGCGGATGGTTCGCCCTTCAGGCGCGCTCCCGCGCCTACCGATTCCACTCCTGCTGTCCAAGGTCCGGCGCTGGATCGCTCGGTAACGGCAGGTTGTCGGCCCAGGCGAGGCGGTGAACAGATATGCCCTCCTGGGGCATCCAGGGCCACCAGGCGGCGAGTCCATGGGCAGCGCCAGGTCGGTGACGTCGACACCATCGATGAAAGTCGCGCCGTGCGGGCAACCTCACCATGCGGGCCCACGGGCCCCGGGCGAGGGTGGTCTGCCGTGCTGATTCCACGGGCCTCCACAACGCGGCCACCAGGCTCGCCGGGATGCAGGCTGAAAGCTCACACATAAACTGAGCGCCTTCGCGCTGGGCGCCGATGTCGCGTAGGAGACGGTGAGGCCACGGGCTTCGATGCCACCGCGCCCTGTCATCCGGGCAGCCGCAAGCTGGCTGATCCGGGGAGACCCACGCGGGGCGGTCCTTGAAGCAGGCTCCTCCACTCCGATCTCAGGCTCACCTGCCCGAGCCTGGAAAGGTGTTCAAAGGTGAAAGTCCCAGCAGGGCGGTTGGGGAAGACCAACCGCTCCACAAACAGGATCAGGGCCACCAGATTGCGCGATCCTTCCAGCCGGCGCTTCTGCGAGCTCCGCTGCCGAAGGCGAGCAGCAGCAGCAGGGCCCGAATCGAGGAAATTCCTCAGCAGCGGGAAGGGTCTGCGGTGGGCGGCCAGTGGAGATGGGCCGAATCGCGCGTAGTGCGCGATGCGCTTGGCTGAAGGCTTTCCGCTCGGTTGTTCTCCTGGCCGGTAGATCTTGAATGGCTGCTGATTCCAGAGAGATCCTCCTGAATTCAGATCGGAGAGATGGGCCAGCGATTCCTTGCCTTGCCTGTGGGCCGTTGCGGCCGCATCAATCCGGCCGCCGACAGGCCGCACCACCAATCAACATGGCCCGATAGAGCCCACGGCTGCCAGGGTCAGCACGGGTCGATCGCCAAGCAATCGCCACGGCAGGGTGTAGCGCAAGTAGGCCGCGAGGCCTGGTGTTGGTGAGGCTGAGAAATTGGCATAAACCCAGCAGCCTGCCGCACGTTCCCTTCGTACATCGCTGGTGGACGGCTGATCGAGCATCGCCTGCTGGGCGGCGGTCTGTACTCAGTCCCGGCTCCTGGCGCAGGCAGTGTGCTCGAAACTACCTGCTTGGTCGCAGGCTCGCCTCCACCGCTGCGTGCAACGTCCGAAAACCACCATTGCCGGGAGTAGCCAGGCGGCTCACCCCCCAATCAATCTGGCCAGCAGGAACTGAATCCAGACACGGCTGGAGGCGCAACACGGCTGAGATGGCGAACCGTCGCTGGCATGGTCGGTCGATCACACACACCGGACTCATCAGGGGGATCATTTCACGGCAGGGAGGTTGACCAACCTCAGCTACGCCACGGCGCCTTATGGCCAGCACGTCGGAACGGTGCGGGCGGAGGTATTTTCCAGAGCAGGCCGGGTCCGATGGCGGCCATTGAGCCCAGGCGAGGGCCCTCCAACCTACGAGTCCTCTGACGCCGCGCGGCCGGCCGTTCGATGCCAGAGTTGAGGCATCAAGTCGCAATGGCAGTGGCGCAATGGCAGGGACTGCCGATGAACAGAATTCCAGCCCAGGGGCCCCCGGTGCATTCCCCTCCAGTGCCAAACGAAGCCGGGACGTCATTGAATTGGGCTTGCCTCGCGGTGATGCAACCCGATAGAGACCCATGCTGGGGATCTGGCCCGGCTGTTGAAGTCGCTACGACGGCTTTCCGCCCGGCTGCCGAGACCTCGCAATTGGACCTGGCCAAGACCCCTGCGCCACTGGGGTCTCAAGCCGTTGCCCAGTTGCCACCAGCCGCACCCGGGCTCTCTGGGTCTTGTTCTGGGTTACCCCCAGACGCATGGGGTGGGCGGCGATGGCGGGTGGGCAGTGGTTTTGATACGAGCGGGCCCCAGGAACACCCCCTTGAATGCGCACCGATCGCGTCGATTTTCAGCGTTTTCAGATTCTCAGCGTTCAGGGGATAGATCAACGCTTCCCCATCACCCCGGCCGCTGGCGTGCTTTGCACCCGGGTTTTTTTTCTGGAGCCTTGCGGCCTCTGCGGCTGTCCACTCAGCGGCTCTACTCAGCTACCCACTCAGCTTGCCCCACTCAAAGCGGGATCCCTTGTCCGGAATCCTCGCTGGATTTCCCAACCCCCGACCGATGTCCCCATCTGACAGCCCCATCCACAGCCCCATCCCACTGCGCCTGGCCTGCCCTGCCTGGAGACGCTTTTGGAGGGTGAATCGATGGGGCGGTGAGGCCACGGGGCTGTAACGCGCGCTGGATTCGACGCCAGATTGAATTCCCGAGCTACCCGGTGCCTCTGCTGGCCGCCTGCGGCCCAAGGGGGTGAGCGCCGTCGAATTGGCGCAATGCCCAGGTGCGCGCAAGGCGCGTGGCCCTGCCTGCCCGCGCCCTCTCCGGGCTGCGCTGGTTGAGCACCTGTGGCACCGGGGTGATGGGTGCGGGCTAGCTTCAACATCTCCACCGCCGTGGCCTTTGTGGCCGCCGCCCTGCGGTGCCAGCGTCGCTCAAAGCACGGCCAATCGCAGTGCCAAGCGCAAAGGTGGGCTACTCGCCGACGTGCTCGAAGCCCTCGGTCTCACCCAAGCTCCCGCCCAGTGCGGGTGATCGGGGCCTTGCCCGCAGTGGGTTTACCCTTCCTGTTCGCGCCTGGCTGCTATCGTCGCCTGGTGGGCCTGGCTCCGCTGCCGCCGGCGCCTGGGCGTGTGGCGCACGGTGTTTCATTTCTGCTGGGTCCCACTGGTCAAGTCCGCTTTTGTGCCTGAGCGCAAGGTGATCGGTGTGGCTCCGTGCTTGGACCTGCTTGAACGATGGCCGACGCCCTGCTCCCCCTCGGCGTCGAGCGGCCGTGGGGTCCAATGGCTGCTGCGGCCGTCGACGAGCCTCCCGTCGCGGGCCTAAGCCAGTTGCGGTTGGGTGGAAGCAAAGGGAGCAACATGCAGGCCCTGGAGATCGACCCACGGCGAATTGGGTTTCTGCAGCCGGCTCCGTTGGAGGCCCTCTCGCCGGCGCGACCTGGGCCATAGAGCGCAGCAAGATCTCTTGCGGGACGTGCCTGCAGGGGGGCGGGCAGCTCTGGCCCGAATCGGCAGTGGTGGCCCTTGAATGCCGCGCTGGTGCTCTGGGCCGCCGGCCGAGCCTCTCTCGATTCAAGAAGGTGCTGGAGCAGGCCACGGCCTGTGCGTGGCCACGGGCCCAGAGCCTGGCAGCTGGTCTTGCTTGGCCTTGCGTGACGCGCTGGATCTCAATGCCGGGCCTGCTGCGGTTTGCTGGTGCGGGATACATGGCTTTTTAAAAGCTCATAGTGCCGTTGAACTGCCGCTCTTCCCCTGCCCCCTGGTGATGGCCTGCTGGTGCTGAGGCTGGATGGCAAACCTTGCTGCCGCGGCCTTGACCTTCGGGGGGTTGGAACCGCCATCGGCGAAGTGTGTTCACACCCGGCATGACACGGCTAATCAAGGAGGTGATCAGTAACCGATCCAGCTACGTCGGTCAGTTGGTCACCTTCCACGTTACCTACGGAATTGGGCAAACATCCGGTGATCGAATGGCCCGAGATCAAGAAGCCATTTCCACTCAAGTGCGCGGCGTGATTTGCCCGCCAGCCTGGCTCCGGCCTCCAAGCAGCTTGGCTGCTTCCAGCGGCTCCTTGGCCATGCTGGCTCGAGCGCCATGGGGTGGTGGAATCGCCGGGGTGGTATACCACGGTCGCCCTGGTGCCGCGCTTGCGTGACCGGCGGCGCTCAATCAATTTGGGCGATCAGCACGATGGCCAGCGGATCCCACAGCCTGGCGGAGCAGGTTGTCGCCAGATGCCGTCGATTTGGAGGCTCAAACTGGCCGCGCCAGGTGAGCACCAAGGCGCCCCTACGAGTCGGAACGAGCTTGCCAGGCCGGCTTTGGAGTCAACGCCAGCAGGCCCGTCCCGACTGCGATCCCTACGGGTCGTGGCTGATCGATTTCGGCATCAAAGCGGGGGCATGCCTTGAGGCCTCGCCGCCCCAATGGTTGTCAAGTAGCGTGCTGCCGCTGACAGCGCATCGGAAGCAGGGTGCTGGCCCTGGCCCCTGAACGGGTCTTCCTCTCCAATGTCCTGGTGATCCAGCCGCCGGCGGCCGGCATCCAGCTGGCGGAGGCTTGCTGGCGCAGCCGATCTGCCCACGGTTCGGGATCTTTGCCTTGGGCGCCATTCAGAGTTCTGGCTGGCCTGCGCGGCAGCATTCCTACAAGCTGACAATTTGGCCACCTGGGGTCTGAACCATCCCTGTGGCGGTCGCGCGGGCTGGGTGGAATCACGCCAGCCGAGAACCACGGTTCGCCCTCGATGCCGCTCCTTGCCAGGCGATCAGGTGGAAGATCACCCCATCGCAACCTCACGCGACACTCCTGTGGCGGCTCCTGCGCCATCCGGTCACCACTCGGTTTTGGATTCAGTATCCACCCCGGAAGCCAAGCCCGGGAGCGCCCCAGCGTTATGCCGATCACCAAACTTAGGCCGTTTCGTTGGCCCTTGATGGCGGAGCGTCAGCAGCGCCTGAATACGCAGAAATTTGCTGATTTTGTGTGGCTCAGTCCTTCTCTTCATTCACTCCCCTACACTTTCATCGCCGTCAGCGCCTCGGGCGTTAGGGACAATTCCTGAATTGCATGCGTTGACCGGTTCTTTGCGGGGTGGGAATCGAGAAGCGGTCCACTTGCCCTCTGTTCAGTTCTTTCACCGGCACAACTGGATGCCCCTACGTCCGGACAAACAATTTCAAGGACTACGTCCGATGTTTGCACAAGGGCAGGCGAAGCCTGCCCTGTCCTCCTGGATCTGACCCAATAATACGATTACATCGATTCCTCCGGCCCTCGGGGTGGCTCGTCCAGCTCGCCCAAGCCTCTGCTAGCGACGACAGCTTCCGCTTTTCGTGGTCGTTTCGGCATGCCCGCGTCGTTCAGAACACTCATCAAGTTGGTGAGGGCTCGAGGAGTTTATTCCCATGCTCCAGCCCGGACCCGGAGCCACGGTCCCGTGGTGGCCGTCTCTCACCTTGCCGGCCTGTGATCTCCCCACCTCTGGCGAGTGCTGCTCCGAATCCAGGCCCAACGCCGGTGGCAGCGAACTTGGTCCGCCGCTGCCAGCTTAGGCCTGGCTGGTGGGAATTAGCGGTCTGGGAAGCTGCACTCGAAGCGGCGGCGCTACTGCCCGGCCAGCGGCCGGTACGCAGCGACTCCCCTGCATCGGTCCGTTGTCGAAGAGGTCCGGCGCCAAAGCCCAGGGCCGGGGCCTCTTGAGCGCGTTGGAGCCCCTGCTTGAGCGCCCCGAAGCGACTACTGGGTGCGCGTCCGGGGACAGCAAAGCCGGCCGGGGACGTTGACCACGAACGGCGCGGCGACTCAGGCCGTCTATGGCGGGGGGCCCACGGGATTGAGAACAGATGGTGGCTGGCTCTTTCTGCTGAACCCCGGAACGGCTTTGCACATGCGTGGCTGGATCAACTTGAACAGCCAGCGGCCGCCGACGCCCTTCCCCGATCTCCATGACCCCACGTATCTGAGCGCCGCAGTCCTGGGGGAGGAAGAGAGGTACGAGTGGATCGCCCGGGCCCGTCTTCCCCCGCGCGTGTAAGACCGTGCGCGGTTCAGTGGCCTCCAAAATGGGATTGGCGGGGATTCGCTCCACTGTGATCGTCAGGTCATGGGGGATCGTCATCAGGGGGATCGCTGGGAAGCGGGAAAGGGCGCGCAACGACAGGGCGTGGCTGGCGGCGAAAGGTTCGCCCGCCCGGGTGATCCCGGCGAAGGGCCGGGGTGCCCTGCCGCAGCGCCGATGTCCGGGGACGACAGACCAGGCGGTCGCGGAAGTCCGCTCTACGGCAAGCTGCTTTGGCAAACCCCGCGCCTACGCGGAAAACCCGCCCTACGGCAGAAAACCTTCCTGTTGCTGACAAGCCCTTCGTTTTGGGGGCAAGCCTCACGCTTTGGGCTTACCCGCGGGTCCAGGAGGTGGCGGCCGGCCGTCGATTGCAGACCGCAGCGGGGATAGGACCGAGCTTTGGCACGTAAGCCGTCGTTTGGTGGCAAGCCTGCCCCTTTGGTGCTCGGCCGTCCTAACGGCGACAACCACCTATCGGGAACAGGCCCTTCCTTCCGGGGAGAGGCCTTCCGTCTCGTGGCAGGCCGTCCTCTGGTGGTCAGCCATCTTTGGAGGCCGCCCGTCTCCTTTGAATCGGCCCGCCCCCCGCGGCGGCGGGCTGCCCTCCACACTGTGAGCGGGCCGGGACGGGGAGACTGATGTTCTGGAGCCCATTAGCGGTGAATCCGTGATCGCTTCGGGTGGAGACCGGCTCGGGAACATTGGTCGGGCCCGCCATCCAGCCTCTTGGCCTGCCCTGGAAGCCGCGCGGGCCGAATCCAACCGCAATCATTGGTGCGACTTCGCCTGAGCTGCGCTTTCGGCGCGGACCGCTGTCCTGCATGCTGTTGGCGAGCGCAAGGCCGGCGGGTGCTTGGTTAAGAGGTGAACCTGGCCACGGCTTGGGCCAGATCAACGCGGCCGGAGCCGCTTGTGTCACCAGGCATTTGTGTGCAGCCGCTGCGCGCCGAAACCCTTGATCTGGGCCAAACTCTTGATCGAGGGCTTCCGGGGGCTCGTGAGCCCGCGCTGTCCTTGATGGCGTTGGATGCCTGACCTTGCACACCACTCACAACCTTGGGGCGTATCGTGCGCAGTGTCCCTGAAGCGCTCTGGTGCCCACTGGTATGGTGCTGCCCCAGCGGCGCAATGCCGGGCTGAACCGCTCGGTGTGCCAAGGTGCTGCCGGCAGCCCTCGTAGGCATCTGCCGTGGCCAAGGTGAAGGTCAGACCTCAACCGCTGCGCTTGAGAGACAGCTCAAGGACGAGGTTTATCTCGGTTGTCGCCTCTGGCTGATAGAGGGCACGGTCAGCCTGATCGAGGCCTGACCGTCGACCGGCCCTGGTGGTGGTGACCGGCGTTGCTGAATCCAGGCCTCGTCGATGCTCACGGCCGCAAGCATTGCGACCAGCTTGATTCGCATTCGCTGCGCGGGCGCCAACCTCCCACGCTGAATGCCTCGGTGGCCAGTCCCTGGCTGCTCTATGAAGTGGCCCGCCGCGGTCTTGGATGAAAGATCGATTATCTGGCCACGGCTCCAGCCCCGCGCCTCGTCAGGCCGCCAGGTGCCGAGCAAAGGCTGCTCGCTTACGCGCCAAAAACTCCCGGCTGCTGAGCGCTTCGAGCACGGACGTCGAAACCCCCTTGAAGGAGGGCGCCCAGGCTCTCGGCCTCTTTGGATCTTGTTCAGTCCAGATGGACCTGTTGGATCTGCCGTGCCTGAAGGCCGGAAGCGGAGCCCGTTGTCTTCGAGCGATTCCGATTCCGGATCCCGAAGGCTGAAACGGATTCCGAACCGGAATTTCGAAGGCCGATTTTCGAAGCCGAAGCAAGTAAAAATCCGAAGCTGAAAACCCTGAAGCTCAGGCTTCAGGAAGACCCCGACTTCGCCTTTAACCCCGATCGGCCGTACCCAAGGATCCCGCCAGACCACAACCGAGACCAGTCCGCTGGTTTCCCCGATCGTTGTCGAGCGGGATAGGCACGACCAAGCACACCTTCCAAACGGCCACGTTTGTTCCGCGCGGGTAGCGAGCGCGGGAGACACCCCGAGCGGGGAGTCAACGCTGAGCGGGGACAAGCAATCCCTGGGCGAGCAGATGGAGCGCTCGGAGGGGTGCCGTCGTCGTTTGCTAAGGAGACATCCAGCTGTGAAGGTCAGCCAACGCCATCAAGGCCGTGGGGCGATCGGCCGAGTAATGGCCCGACAGCGAAGGCCAAGATGAATCCCCTGGCTTCAGGTGCTGCGCGTGACTGTGCCAATGTGCCTGGGCCTGGCCTGGTGGTGCGAAGGCGATTAACCAAAGGCCCCGATGTCATCTAATTTGTTTGGGCCGTTTGTGTGCCGCCGGCACTGGAGTGCCAAACTGCCGGCCTTTCCTGCTGAATCGCGTTCGGAAGTCGCCGGCTTCTAATTGAATGCCCATTACCTGCTGCGGGTGCGCAGGGGTGAGCCGCTCACCGAAGAGCTCAGACGCCCTAGCTGATAGCTCGCCCCATCGCCGACTCATACGGACGGTCCATGGGATCGCTGACATGGCGGCAGCAACTGCGAGCAAGGAGCTGTCCGCCCTGCGAAGCTCACCTGACCCACCATCTCGCCCGGATCAACGGCTTAGACGCCCACGTCCACGCCTTTCTGGAAGGTCACCGCCGAGCGGCCGGCTGTGCCGACCGCATGATTGTTCGGCCTGGCCGCCGGTGACCCGTTGCCTCCCCTGGCGGGGTGCCACTGGCGATCAAGGAACAACCTCTGCAAACCAAAGGGGATCGCACCACCTGCTCCAGCCGCAATTGTCTGGTGAACTTTGTTAGTCCGCCCTTACTGATCGAATCCACCGTCAACCGAACGCCCTGGCAAGCCGGCGCGGTGCTGTTGGGTAAAACCAACCTCTGGACGAGTTCGCCGAGTGGCAGTCGCTCGACGGAGACCTTCCGCCTTGGCCCCAGCCGCAATCCCTGGGACCTCCGAGCGGGTGCAGCGGCAGTCAGGCGGACCAGTGCGGCGGCGGTGGCCGCCGGTGAAGCGATGGCAGCCGCTGGGCTCCGTATACCGGCGGTCCTCGATCCGCCCAGCCCGCCTCCCTCTGCGGCCGTGGTCGGGCTCAAGCCCACCAGGCCGGGTGTAGCCCCGTTGGGTTTTGGGGTGGCCTTCGCCAATTTCGCTCGATCAGGTGGGGCCCCTTCAGCT
>Ga0163217_1007024_pt1 | contig 10928 bp, 8 predicted proteins | sample SynspAceP_FD_185933 | JGI IMG/M metagenome (GOLD analysis project Ga0163217, IMG submission 185933) | Saline lake microbial communities from Ace Lake in Antarctica - Synechococcus sp. Ace-P (PacBio error correction) | ecosystem: Environmental > Aquatic > Non-marine Saline and Alkaline > Saline ...
ACCACACTCCAAAAAAAAAAAAGGAGGCGAAGGGAAAAATTTTCCCCTTGGGGCGCCCCGGGCAAAGAATAACCGACCAGCAAAGCCAAATACCTAATGGGCGAACCCGGATTTAATAATTTCCCCCCATGAAAATGTGGAAGCGCAACCAATTTATCAGTGCGCACAACATTACCCCACAACCTTGAATAACAACTTCAAAAGTCCATTTCGAATTTTAAGATACAGTGATGCCGAAGACAGTTTTTGGTTAATTTTTGTAACTTAAGTAAATATTCTTCAAGACCAAACATCTGGAACGCCCCTATGGTCCGTGACTAACTATGGCCAAAATTCCCAAGCTGGGAAACAGTTTTAAAATGGCAATTTAACTAGGACAATTACGACTAAGCTTTTGATCCGTCCCTCGACAGCAGCAGCAGTAATTTGGCATCGAGTTTCAAGATTCCGACAACCCGATTTTTCCACCTTCTACTATGGAAGTGCTTCGAGCATTGATAATTGATAACCCAGTTTATTCTGGTGCCCTACAAACATAACGGTTTACGGCAAACACGCAAAAGCGAATTACCACCGACGAAAGGCCCTGTTGATTCAGCAAAACTTCGCACTAGAGACCAAATCATCCTTACCCTTGCGCACGACAACGACCCGGAACATAGATGTTGATCAAATTAAAAACAATTTAAACGAGGACAAAATCGTCCAATGATTTTTTTCAGAAGACACGTTCGCTCGGCATTCACATACAAATTAAGCGTGAAAGTCTCTGCTTACAATTAGCTCAAGTCGAATCCGTAGCGCCACCATCGGCGACGAGTACAAAAATTGTCCGCGGTGAGCAACTTGAATCGGAGCAAAGGTAATTCCTCCAAACAATATGAATGCGCTATTTTTCTGTTGCTATTTACGATCTTGAAAAAGCAATGTAGAAACGCGCGTCTTTCCCAAAGTAGGCGGTATTGTTCGTGAAGTGAATTGGTAAAACCAAGTCAAAAGGTATTGATCTAGAAGCAAGAGCGAATTTGACAGAGAGCTTAAAGCAATCTCAGGTGGTTACTTCATATATGGAGCCAAAAAATCACTGAGATGGATAACTACGAGGGTAATACATCTCCATACTACGCCAAAACATTCTGCTTTCTTGTATGGGGATTACACACTTCCACGTCAAGGACATGTCTGTAGGTTAAGGCGCTCGTTACATTCGGCTCCTACTTACTTTAGCAATAGCAAATGATGCCAAGTTGAAGCCGCTTTGTGATCGGGGGGGTTGACGCCTCTTTTGGTTATGACATGAAACAAAAGCCAACTCAACTTTTCTATGAACATCAGCAATTTGTTTGGCAAAGAATACGTTTGCAGGGTCTGGCTCAGCCTTTCTACAACCCAGGGCAGAGAACATTACCTTACCGTCACCGTTAAATCACAGCTGGTAAAGTCGTATCAATAAAGCTATTTAGATTAAAGGCCTTTCCCTTTAAACGCAGAAAGAACTACGTTCTGGTTTTTTTATTTGAAAAACACCTCGAAAAATCTTATTAACGTGCCGTTTAATTAACTCATTCAAGTACAGTTCCGCCATGCTAATCCAAACGATTTTTCACTTCTTTCCAATGCGGGGCATAACTTGGGTTAGCAAGCGCCAAAATCGATCGCCTGTGGTTGTGTTCAGCAATGTGACAAAGCTCGTGCAAAATTACGTTTAATCGATACAACGTCTTTTTGGCGCTTTGATGAGGTGAGGATAAGCAAAAAGCGAGCCACGAGCCGGAGCCAACTGCCCCATTGTTTTTTGCATGGGCAACACAGACGAAAAACGGTACGCCTTTGACCCATTGTGGTTCGGGGCAATATTTGCATGCAAACGCTGCTTGAACACACCCGTTCTGCATTCGCTTGAATACCAGTGTTCGTGACCAGCTGCTTTCACACGAAGCGGTTTTTTTTGTTTCATCAACTGACGTTAACGGTCACTAAACAACTGCCTCGGTCATCTTTGATCTTGGCCCTGTGGGCGTAGTCTTCCTCGACTTTCAAAACATAACGTTTACCCAAGATAAAACTGCATCTCACCGCTGACCAATAGTCTTTGGGCTGAACAAATTCCTGTTGGCTTGCGACACGCGCCGAAGGCTCCCAAATCATTTTGCACGCTTTTACTTCACGGCTTCATGATCGCCTCGTTGGTGGCATCGTCCGGCGCGAATCACTTGCACCTCGCCCAGAGGGAGAAACGCGAAGGGTAATTTTTACGTTTGTTTGTCGTCGCACCTTTTCATGTTTTTCAACCAAAGGCCCGTTTTTTACGAATCACCTCGTAAGCAAATAGCGTCGTCGCCATAGACAAAGCTGTATTCTTCACTATCGGTTCATTGTACAAAATAAGCAGTCCATAAAAAGGTAGCCTTAATGAGAACGAAACGTCTAAGGCGATTGGTTTTGTGTCACAATCCGTGATCAAACTTTCCGGTTTTTTGCATACCTAATTCCTGATAGAAAACAGGCAGCAGACAGTTCGATTGGTTTTTTCCATCTCATGAAAGGGTATCGAATATTCCGCAACGGCTTTATGCACTACTTGATCTATCTTTTAACGCATATTCAATCCTTTTATCTCGTTAAACGGCAACGCAATTTGGATCGGCATCAGCAAACAAACCAGCATGCAAACCATAGTAAATTTGACATTGCCACGCCACAGACGAATCGAAGCTGGCGGATTTTCTCTAGCGGAATCCCCGCCACATTACGTTCTTTTAAGCTGCTCTTCTAAAATCCGCAACAGCATATATTGCTTAATCGGCGCAATCCACATGGCGCTGCCTTTCGATGGCTTCTTTTAAACAGCTTTGGAAAAATATTCCTGAGCGTAAGGATCGTCGCCAGCTCCTTGCTCTATTTGTCTGGTCTAACGCCCAGTAATCGCGTCTTTTTTATTACGGCTTCGGCGTCTGTCATCGGCAGCAGGTTGCTATTGTTACCCAAATCACCGACCCAATAAGCGCCTTTTCGCTCACGAATTTCCAACGCCCGCCAATATGCTTTCCAACAAAGCGCGAATGTCCTTCTTCGTATTGATCGTAAATCGATGGTTTTCTCTTCTGCGCGGGCGCGCTACTTTCTGACTGTAAGTCCGTCATGTTTTTTTCAAGGGTTTGGCTTATATAAGGCACGTTTGTCGTCAAAGCGCACATCCTCAAATACCGCCGATTGGCAACGCCACCTTTCATGCAACGAGCAACACGCCCGACAGCGCGCATAAAAATCATCAACGTTTTTTTCAAGTCACATCGTTTAGCTGACCATCAATATTTCGATTTTCACCGCCACGCCAGCTCAATGCTTTTACGGTCACCTCTTATTCTGAACCGAATCAAAAATGACCACAAGTCGGCGTACAAGCTCGGCAGTTTTTTGTACTCCGGTTTCCATGGCGCTGTACAAAGCCCTTGAGAATCGTCATATCAAAGCCCGCTTGCGTGCGCTTAGCAAGATCCCTGATACTTCTCAATTGTGGTGGTCTAATTCCGTCAGCACACCGCGAATAATCGATCAATAGCCAAAATCTTTGTCTTGTATAAAAAAAAAAAAAAACCGAATTTACCGGCGCATCGCTTGAAGCAACTGTTTTGTTTCAACGGTTTATCAAATGTAAAAACCGTAATTTTTCGGCTATCAAAGCCCGGTCAGTAGTTTGTTTCCACCACGATCATGAATGTCTGGGCCGTCGTCCCTCAGAAAATGCTTTTATAATCTGCTTTGGGTAAGGTTTATCGTCCTGATTTAGCCACGTTGTTTTTCCACCAATTTTGTACGATGTTCCGTGCTGTCTTTATCGACGACTTCACAATGGCCTTCTCGAGTGTCAGGTGCCGACCATCGCCACCACAGAAGTCACTTTAACCAATCTCATCCAACACATTTATAGCGAATTGCCGAGGCTTTGAATCACATGCCAATTGCCCTTTTAAACACGATGTTGAAGTTTTTGACAATGGTCCGAAATAATCATGGGCGATTCAATTCTAAGCGACCGTGGTTGATAAATCTGCCCTTGCTGAGCAAAACTTCGTTTTAAGTCCGCGCGTTGTTTGTCGGTCGCGTATCGGTAATTGCGGATCAAACCAAGCGTCGATGGCTTTGGGTCATTGGGGCTGAGTTCCTGCTTTGCGTTCCTTCGTCAACAACGGCGTAACCGTTTTTGTCTTCCACCGTTTGTTGCATGGTGTAGGAATGATATCTTGCCGAACTTGTTTTCAGTTTTTCGTACTTGCAACAAAGGCGTACCGGTAAAGCCACAAACGCCCGCTTTGGGCAAGGTTTGGGCGGCATGCGAATATGTTTTTCGCCATTCTGGCTGCGTGGTCCTTCGTCCACCAGCACGATGATATCTGGGCCTGTCCGTTATAGCATTCCCGGCAACGCCACCGCGGTGCCAAATTTATTAATAATAGAAAAGATAATTCCGACTCGTTGCCCGCCCAATTTGGCTGAAGGCAAGGCGCGCGCCATTGGTCGCCATCGCCTTGGACTGAATCTTTTCGTCGACAATAGCCCCCGCCCGACATAAGGTTTGCGAATAAACTGATTTTCCAAATCCACTCGGTCAGTCACCACAATCACCCGACATTTCGCCACTCAGGCAACCAGATCAACGCCTTGGAGAGAAACACCATGGGTAAAGGAATTTGCCAGAGCCCGTTGTATGCCAGCTCACGCCGCCGTTACGAAGTGCCTGGGCGCTTGGAATTGATAACGCCTGCCCTCTTCACGTCCATCATCAAAGGTAGTGATGCGGCTCTACCAAGGCTTTTAATGCCAAACACTTGCTGATAACGCGCCACAATGCGCCCGTTCTTTTTGTCGAACAAGCTAAACATCGCGTCAGTTCCAGCAAAATCTGTCATGGCGCAACAAAGACACCAAACAGAAGGATGCCTGATCCGTTACCGAACAAATCCCCACCCGCGGGATAAAAGCAGATAGGTTTCTCGCGTTTTGCTGCGGTCGATGATCGAACAAAGGCATTCTAAGCTTGGCTGGCGAAGCGGCGTGTTTCTTCGAGCGTGAAAATGTCACCTCGGTGATCTTTCTCTTCTTTTTCCACTTTGCCAGAATTTATCTTTCGTGCCACAGGTGCCGTACAAACCGTCAATCGCATTATCGATATCACAACTGACGTAGGCAAACAAATGCGGGATTTTGAAATCTTGAGCTTGGTTTAACGAATACTTTGGCGAGACACCTTCCAGCCACGCGAGGATTTCCCCAGCCTTAGCTTTTCCCTTTTTGGCTGGACCACTGGACGCGTCGCCTCGATCACGGACCCCAAGGCAAGCCATTCCACCAAAACACACAATATCGGGAATACACTTGCCCGTACCGTGGGTGTTTCGACGGTTAGCTCTTCGGTAAAATTGGTATTCATTATTGGCGGGGCGGTTTGGCCAATCCGATCATTTTTGCATGGTTGGACTGTGCTTTTTTTACCGTCGATAAACTCCGTCACCGTGATGCATAGGTTAAACGCATCGTAGAGTTTTTCATTGGCCGGCGGCTTAAACCTTCGTTCATGGCAGATTGGCAAGCTGATGAACCGATCTTATCAATCGAATTTCTCTCTGACAAACTCCGAAGCTTTGCCAAATAGGAAAAATCGCTTTGCTTTGGCTAATACCTCACGAGAAACGTGCGGGCAAATCCCACAGAAGGATTTCCCACCCTGGCCAAAACAAAACACTTTGGGGAATAAACTGCTAACCCAAATTGCTCAACAGCGTCAGCGCGGGAATCTTCGAGCTGTGTTCTTCATTGGTATTGAGGCTTTTCCAGCCATGCGTCCCTGCCTTATTCAAAAACTTACGTTTTTTTTATCTGTCGGAAATCTAGCACTTATCGCTTGTCGATTCATGCCTATCGCCCACGATTTTTTTCAATAGAGTTTTCAACCCGGCCAACAGAAGGCCACTCTCGTTAGAAATAGCCAGATACTCTAAAATGCTTGGGCCGTGCTATCAATCATGTCTTTGGCATCGCGAATTGAACAAATGCCGAATCAGCAACCCGCAGCAAAGGTTTTATAATCAGGAAAAACATGACTCTTTGCAGCTTTATACGCCATTTTTATCGTCAATGGTCGATACATAACCGTATGGAGTGATATCAAACGGATGGCGCGCAAAAATGCGCGTCATGTCTGGTGTGTATTGCAGGGCAAAATTTTTCAGTATGCGCGTCACCATTGCCAATAAGACAATTAAAAACAATATAGCGATACATTTACGTACTTCATGCAGGCTATTAGTGTACATGAAACGTCGCTTTCCAACAGCGCTTCGTAAGCTGCCATTGTTTTGCGGTCTGGCGTGCCTGGCTTTTTTCAGCAAGGTGGGTAAAATCCTTCGTAAGCCAAAACTCTCGCCATTGGGTTATCAAAACGTTCAACAACAAGGTATCTCAAATTTTCTGACAAATAGGTGTTAGGCGGCGCAATCCACAAACCTCGCCGTTTCATACAAAAAATTCATTCACTGTAGCAGCGTAAATTCAGCAATCAAAACAAACGATTTAACGATGCAGATCTTTCTGCTGTAAGGTTCGCTGCCCGTCCGACAAAGCTGCCGTTCGAATACTCACCTTAGGCTGTTACACCAGCCAACTATTGCGTAGATAATATTTTTTCCCAATAACTGAGGGAACAAGGCTGCCTTTCCCTGATACTGCAGAATATCATCCCAACTACTGGTTCGCAGCTCAGGGCAACGCCAACTCGCTAACGATAAGACAAACGCCATGCCAACTTCTCGCCTTGCAGCGCCAACCAATACATATCGTCACTGCGAGCAAAAAATAACGCGCCAGCTTTTCCGCAATGAAAGCGGCGATTAAATCCTTCAGGAAGATTTTGAAGAAAAAATAGGAATGCAAGGTACCAGAAGAATAGCCGCCAAAACTTGGCTTGGTCATGGTCAGAGAAAAAAGGCGCCTGTTTGAACTAGGTTGATACAGAATGCCTAGACGGCATTGGTCAGCAAAACCAAGCTCATGGCTTCTGCGCAACCGTGAGTTTGTTCGATGCTATGGGGGAAAACAATAGACTCAGTGTCAGCGGACATCAGTCATCCTCCACCCCAAACCAGGTTCTATCTCGTCCCATTGGGTAATTGGGGTGTTTTTTGGGGGTGACTTCTAACCGGTTAAGCCGCCGCGTCTAGAATAGCGTTCGAGAATTATCTAACGAACGCAGTGAAAAGGCCGTTTTCAATGCAGGACAAAGTCGATTTTAATTCACACCAAGTTTTGTTCTGGCCATTTTTGCTTTGCGTTTTTTTTCAGCCGCCTTGCGGGCTGCGCAAATTTGCCTCGCCGATCTGCTCTCGATTTGCAATTCCTGCCAATCCACACCCATGACTAAACACATACAAAAGTTTGTACATATAACAAACAATGTAGTCTAAATAGGAAAAGATTTGCGTATATAACAAACAAATTAGACAGTTTTAGCGCTTCTTCTGACTACGCAGAAGAAGTCGAATGACATTGTCCTTATGTTTACGTCTTTTGGCTTAACTCCTTTGTTCTTCTTCTCAAGCGCTGGGCTTGGCATTTTTTCTGATTCAGTGAGCCTTCCAACGCCAGTGGGCGGCAATCAGCCGGTAGGATTTTGAGCAATTCGGCGAGCGCGGCGTCGGCAGCGGTTGTTATCCACGCCCGTCTAATACATTTGTTTTTTTGACGAGTACCTGAAGTAATTTCTCGTTTTCCAGTAAATTCGGTGTGATGGGTTTTTTTTTCGGGGTCACGGGCAAAGGCGTTTAGCCATTGCAGGCAAAAAGGCTTGAACGGATAAAGTTGATCTTTGTGGCCCTTTCGCCTCTACGGGGGATCTCGCCAGTAAAAGATTAAAATCGAGTAAGTCTTCTTCCTCTCGAGCAATAAAGTCTTCATAACAATGACGCTCCACACGCCAAGGAACACATCATTGATATGCCCCGCTTGCGCGCTGCGGATCGTTGCGTTTGGTAAAAACACCGCGCGTTGCTAGCTCGTGGCACGCCTCTAACGATTCCGCGACCCGTTCTTTTACATCCATATAATGCGGCTGCTGTGTGCCATAATAATTCAGATACAAATGCCCTTCAAAATCGTTTATAAAGCTGGCAACGTCCACTTTTTTTCCGGTGCCAACATGGTCATCTGCAATAACGTGTGGTTGGTAGTCCCCCATCACAGCAAGTATTTTTGGGCGTTTCACCGAGACACAATGCACCAACCAATGCGCAGTCGGGTATCGTACAATCAGTCAGCCTAACGATTCGGAACCACCACGCCGTCTTTTGTCTGTTCGATGGATTCAGTAATGGGTTTTGTGTGCGACGTTTCACACAAGCTGCGTTTTTTCGGCCTTTCACCGTGGTGGTGAACAAATTCCACTGCGGCTTTGTACAGTTAAACACCCACATATTTGTCCTCCGAGGATAATTATTAAAGAGAAGACGTTTCGGCTTCCAACACAAACACGAACGTTTGGCCGGTGAGCACTGCTTCAATCAGGCTTTTTTTTTCTTGCTTAAATGCGCCAGTTTGGATTGTAAGGCGTCCGATTTCTTGATCGGCAGCCGTGAAGAACGCCGCGATTTTTTGTTGTTCTTGGATAGTTTAGGGAATAATTTTTAAATTCTTTTACATCTGATGAGTTGATTGCTGGGTAATTTTTGACCAAACTACTAAAGCATCAATTTGGAAGTTTGTATGTCGTAACTAAAAAGACATTGATAAAAACTATAATTTCCCACACACATTTTTGCTTAGGTGTCCAAAACAGAAAAGCTGTAGAAGGGCTATCAGTCTTGAATATGCTTCACTTATTTATGAAAAACTCCTGTAAGTTTGGCCTAACCGTTGGAAATAAAATATCACCAATCTGAAACCATTCTTCGAGCAGCTGAGATGGCGCGGGACTAACTGATGAACTTTGAGAATTTATTGTTTAAATTACGCCTGCGCTGACATCCTGATAAAGAAAAAAATCTTGAAAGAAAAATCTTTGGTGTTGCTTTTTCCTATAGACCCTTTTTTATCATAAAAAGCCCAAATTCCCCCAAAGAATAACGTTCCACTCCTTCACTGACCAGCAAAGCGTTTTTTGCCTGTGAGCAATTGCTGCATAAGGCTTTTCTCTGCTGGCTGCTGGCTGGCGATGAGCTTTTCGGTGGTAACAATCGCCTTGGGTCCCACGTAGAAAGATTTTGAGCGATTTGCGTTGGGTTCTGGAAGTGGTGGAGCATTATAATAATTTCCTTCCACAGTCTGGAACTCGCATATGCCGCAACTGTTTCCGTCCATTAACTAAAATCTTCTATCTGCTTTTGGACACATAACTATTAGTAGTGGAATACGTAAAAATTGATTATGCTTTTCTTTGGGTGAGAACGATAAGTCATAGTTCTCTGACCTAGAAAAACACCAAACTGATCCTCAAGAATTCCAACCTCTTCCCAACTGGAGCTTTCCCTTGTAAAATATAATATCGCCTTGTTGAGGAGCTCCTCGGCGGTATCCGCACTGAGAATAAACCTCTTTCGTTACATACCGAACGAAGATGTATCTACCCGACCATTACGTACATTTGGTAGTACGGATCATTTTTGGTATGGGGTCACATAATCAACATGTTTAGAGCAGTTTTATTTACAACAATCAATTAATTGATTCACATAAGTCTTTGGATTGGCCTACATACGCTTCCCAGCCCCTTAGGAATCATAATGCCAACTCCTTCTAAGAATCCGGTCCATTTGGTGCTATCTAGGTCGCTCAGTTCGGTTTGGCAGCGCGAGTCGGTTCTTAGGCGCACGGGCCATCAGGTCGATTTTCGTCTTCTTCTACGAAGGTGTCCAACATAGGCGGAATATTGAGGTTGTAAGTCGTTCTCGGCGATCTCTTCTCTAAGGTGGCAAGGTAGGAATATTGTCCGGTGGTTTCGCGGTCTTTATAGACTTGGACGATTTCTGGATGTTCTCGTCGGTGAAAGGAAGTTTTTGGTTCTGCCTTGTTTTGAACGCTTTTGGAGCCATCGTTATAAACAGCACCTTGTTATGGTTTTATGCTTTTTCTTGAATATGCAAGAATGGCAGCCGGAATTCCGGTGCCAAAGAAGAGTTTTTTCGGGCAAGCCGATCACGGTATCGAGTAAGTTTTTTCCTCGATCACCATTTCTGGCGAATTTTGCCTTCGCTGGACGCACACGGAATAACACGGCCGTGGGGTCAGCCACCACGCCCATGCGGCCGTTTTCTTCGTTTAGGGTTTCGATCATGTGGGAAATAAAGGCGTAATCGCCTTTGGTTTTCGTGGCACACCGCGTGGTATCCGCGGTTTGAATACGTCATTTTTCACAGCGAGGCCGTGGCCCCGCATTTTTTCCAAGCTTTGAACGGCGGTTGGCGGTTAAACACGTCGAAGCGTTCATTAGGGTGCGATTGCTCTCGTCCGCGTGTCGATCAAACGCGGTTGCGTATGGTGTCGCCCGCATTCCCTATGCGGTGGTTGTCTCCCCATGGAGGAACATGGTTCATTTTTCGCCAACGAACCGGTAGAGCCGATGGATTCTTGGCCGAACAAGGCGTAATTCTTAGAGGCCATTGAAGTCTTTTGGACTTGCTTTGCCACACTTCAATCAACAAGGAAGGCCGAGCACAAGGCTGGATCACAATGTGTTCGCCTTCTTGTGTTCTAACACGATGGACAATAATTCGAGCTTCCGGTGGCGTGTAAAATTCCCCTGCGGGATTTGGCCAACTGCTGGCGGCAAAATGCTTGATCAAATATTCCGTAGGCGTTGCCCGAATGACATCAAGGACCACACGGCTGGGGCGCAGGTTGAGCGTTTCTTTGCCGAGTCTTCTAATAGTGACGTAGCAGTT
>Ga0163217_1021356_pt1 | contig 10928 bp, 11 predicted proteins | sample SynspAceP_FD_185933 | JGI IMG/M metagenome (GOLD analysis project Ga0163217, IMG submission 185933) | Saline lake microbial communities from Ace Lake in Antarctica - Synechococcus sp. Ace-P (PacBio error correction) | ecosystem: Environmental > Aquatic > Non-marine Saline and Alkaline > Saline ...
AAAGAGAGAGATAGTTTCGTGCGCAAGGACGCCACTGCTTGCGGCCTCGACGTCGAAGCCCCGAGTGCCCAGGTCAAGCCAGGCCCGAGGCCCAGCGCGATTCCGCGAAAATCGAATTCGGACGCCGCGCAGTCGCTCGCCGCGCAAAGGCCCTGACCCCCCCGACCAAACCGCGAAGCAATCCGCGAAGGCAAACATTGGAATGCGGCCCCGAGGCGTCCGTGGAAATGGCCGCGAAGGTGAGCTTGTTCCCGAAAACCCAAAGAATAACGCGCACGCGTTCCGGAACGGGCGGTGGTTCGAGACGCGGGCTCCGCGAAAGCCGGCGACTTCTTGCGCCCGGCGCAGCCCGCGGCGTCATGGTCCCGACCAATGAACAACCGGTATATCGTCGCGGCCGAAGTAAATCCGAAGAATATGCGGTCGCCTGGAAACCTTCGGTTATGGAAAACGCAAAGGCGCAATTGGGCCGGTGCGAATCCTATCCCGCCCGCGTTCGCTTAACATTTCGCGTACCGCAAGTGAAGCGAACGCCGCAACCTTCCGGTCGAAAAGCCGAAACTCGAAACGGGCGATGCCGTTTTGTCCCTGCGGTGTTTTCCGCTTCGCTGATCCTGCTCTGTGTGGACACCGTGCCCGCCAACATTGATTCGCCGGCGCTGCCTGACGCTTGTCCCGGATGCTGGCGAGCTTGGCCTGCCGCTATCTTGAGGCGGATACACGGTTAAACAGTTTGCGCGGTCAGGGTCATCGACGATGGGCCCGTCGGTGGTGCCTGGTGACCGGACTGCCCAGACACGGCACGCGTCATCTCGATGGGGCAGGACTAATTCTCAGCGAAGGGGTGAAAGTGAAACCCGTTCCCCGCTGGTGGGAGCCGTACAATGAACAGTTTGATCGATGGCGCCATTGGCCGGGCCCGCAAATGGTGCTCGCCATTCTCGTGTGCGCGAATCAGTTGCCGCACGGTCACCTAATATCGCCTGCCCAAGGGAAAGCCGACCCGAACCATCCAGATTCCCTTTGTCGGCATCACGGTGCCGCTGCGGCGTCAGCGCCTGAGATGGCCGAACGCCTCCTGGTCAAGCCGATCCGAGCAGGAAATTCCAGTCGCTCGAAGGCCTCAAGACCTCAGCGGCTAATGGCGCTCGAAGGCGCCGGCCAGCTTGTACTGGAATTCGAGCTGACCTCACGATATCGACCAAAGCGATACTATACGTGGAAAGACAAGGTGGACATGGCCAAGTCGCTATTTCCCCGCCGAAGCACCGAAACCGATCATTAACTGAAGTCAACGCCGCGCAATTTCCCCGGTCAGGGTGGTCCAACCTGTAATGGTGACGCGCCCGAGCGCGGCCTGAACACATAGCCGAGACCCTGCAGGGATCGCCCTTGAAACGGACCGCCGGCATCCTGGAGGCGCGTATCGTTTGGCCGCCGGCGAAGACGTGCTGGAAATCGTCCATCGATCGGCAAGCCTCGAGACCTACAATATTCCTACCCAGGAAATCTATCAGGTCGTTTCGGCGAACAACCAGCTCGTGCCAGCCGCCAGATTGATACGGGCGAGGCAGTTTGCGGTCAAGGTCTTCCGGCCTGACCTGCACGGCACAGGAACAGCATTGAGTCTGCCATCCGGCGCACGGAAAACTCCGGTCGTAACCCTTTCGGACTGCTGACGACGCCGCAACCTACAGGATCGACTGCTATGCGACATTTCAACGCCAGCCCCGCACCTGCTTGATCGAAGTGGTCAAGCGCACCGGGGCGACATCCTCGACACGGCAAACTTCGTGCGCGAAACACAATCAAGGAACAGGAAAAGACCTGGCCTTCCACCGTGAAGGCACAGGTCACGTCCGATGCCTCTGAACTGAATTGGCGAACAACTCGGCCAGCTGCCAAAGCTCGATCGTCACGGCCTGTGTTGCTGGTGATTGATCATTTGCGTCGGCCGCACTTGGCTGCGCTCTGCCCTGCTCGTCGGCATTTCCGTGCCGGCCTCTTTCGTGATGGCCTTCCTGATCCTCGCGCCTTTTTGGCTACACGATTCAACATTGATGGTCATGTCGGCATGGTGATCGCCCGTGGGTATCCCTCGTCGATGGCGCGATTTTCGTGACGGAATAATGCTGACCGGAAGATGGCGGAAGGGCTCAACCGCAAGGAAGCCTTATGGCCTTCAGCCGGCAAAAACGCATGTTCTGGCCCGTCGTGGCGTCCAACGCCACAACACTCGCTGCCTTCGTGCATTCCTGTTCTGGAATTCGATGCCCGGCAAGTTTCATGGCCTACCCTTCCCATCACGCTGATCTCGTGCTGTCTGCCTCGTCGGTGATGGCGCTTTCATTCCTGCCCGGCTCGCTTCCGTGATCGGCGCCGCCCGAGGGCCACCGAACGAAGACCATCGCGGCGCTCGCCGCCGCGCCCGACCCCCGGACAGGCCAAAGGCTGGCTCGGCGGCTATGTCCGGCTCATCAAAGGGCCTGATCGCGCCGCCCATTGAATGGTAACGGCCGGCTGCGATCAGTTCAGTGATCCCATTTTCATGTGGTTCGGACGCGACAACCGCACAAATCCGAACTCTCCTCGATATCGAACCTGAGCAAGCCATGTCTTTCATCCAGCACAGGGCAAAAGCACTGTCGGCAAGCGGAAGAAGCCGTCCTGTCCGCCGCGCCCGAAGCGGCCAATCAGGCCATGTCGGGACGCTCGAAGACATTCACCCGGACAGGCAATTCACAATGAAGCGGAATCCGCTTCGGCGGCCGCATCGGCCCTCCGGTTGATACGACGCCAGATCCTGCTCGATCTGGCGACTGATGACGGTGGGCATGAAAAAGAGACGGGCGCGAGAAAGCGCTTGTCCACAATTCCGCGAGTTGGCTCGATGCTGTTCCCGTCTCAGGTACCAGATACAGGCCCGCGAAAACGGTCCGCCTGCTGGCAAGGACGTGCAGATCGCACTCCCTGGCGGAAGATGCCGCAGCCCTGAAGAGACCCGCAAGCGCTTCATGAGCACGAAGCTCGAAAGCATGAGAGCGAATTGCACGAGATTGACGATACACGTCCCCTCCCCGGTAATCGAATAAACCAATTGGGACGTGGATCGTTCGGAAGCCGGCAGTTCGGCGTCCGACATTTTCCGCAGGTCGGCGGCGCTTGTTCAGCTGATCACCCAAAACGGTAATCTTGTCGGTCCCGTTACCGGCCTGACGATGCGCCGACGAAGTCGATATCCGCGTCCGCTCCCGCAGAGCGGAACCGCAGCGCTACAGCGATCGACTCAGCTCCATCGCGACGCCGGCTGGCAATGTGCCCGCTGTCTCTGTTCGTCACGCGCGTTCCGGCCCGTCGTGTCAGCCAGATCGAACGCCGTGACTGGCAATGCCGCGTCCATCGATGTTCCGCGCCAACGCGATCGAGCAAGGCGCGGGCGCCGCCATCGTCGCAGGCCTGAAGGACTGGAGCGCTGCAGGAATATTCCCCCGGATCTGTTGGGAAATCCGGTCCTGAAGGCGCAGAATGAAGATGCCGCCGATGCCAGGCGCGTCTTCGTGGGCGCCGCCTTGTCGCCCTGTCCATGATGGGCCGTCCATCCTTCTGTGGGAGTTTTCAACAATTTCTGGCAGGTCTGCTGACACTGACGGGCCGTGATCATTTCGAACCGACCGGCGTGCTGGTCGCATCCAAGCTGATTGCTGCTTAATGTTTCGGTCCTGATGAAATCCGGCCTCCACCGGGGTCGTCGGCACTCGCCGGCATCGTGGTGAACATAATATCGTCCCCTGATCGACACCTTAAACCGCCTGCGCAGGATTGGGCGCTCGCCGAATATGCCGCGGTCGCCAACGGCCGCCCAGCGCAAATCCGCCCGTCCTTCTGACCACCGCCACGACGATCTGCGCCTGCTAACCGATGGTGTTCCAGCTGAACGTGGATTTTGCCCACGCGCGATCATTTCGGCCAGCGCGTCAATCGGAATGGTTGGGTCCAGCTCGCCACAGCCGTTGTGTTTTCGCTGCTGCCTTCTTCGACGAAATCAATGATCCTGCTGGGTGACACCAGTCCTGCTGCTTGGTCCCCGTAACCGTGTAGGCCCCGTTTGGGCCGCCGCATGCGCGACCGGATCGTCGGGCGCAACCCCAGCGATGCTCGTGCGCATCTGTTGGACGACAATCCCGGCCAGGAAGATCGCGACCCGGATTCTGCTGCTGCGGAATAGGCAACGCTTGGAAACGGGCGCTCCGCCGGATATTCCTGTGCACAGCAGCCGCCAATCTGGCGCAAAACGCCGTGCGGTGTGCTCGCCGGCACGTAGGCAACCCCAGCCTTTCGCTGGCAATAAGGCCTGATATCGGCGGAAGATTTTTCTTGGAGGGTTATCTTCACGGTCAAATGTCTCATGACTTTTTGCGATTGCCTTCGATCCTCGGGGCGTGAATCACCGCCCGTCGAATCCCTATTGAGGAGGAAATCGTGTGGTTCGAGAACCGTGCAGGCATGTCAGGGGCGCGGATTGAATTCGAAACTGCTGGGCGCATTCCTGAAGGAGACCTAAAATTGATCTCTTCTCGTGGTTCGCAACCTGACTTGTTTGCCGATATTGCAAAATGCGCTGTCCGAGGCAATAAGCCCAACCATCCACTCCCGTTTCCGGAGATTTGTTATACAATGCAGCCTGTGCTTTGGTATAACGGACCTCCGGCAAGGCTCCCGCGCGTCAGATCAGACTCGTCGACGGACGCGCGCAAGACCCCGTTCAGACCCGCCAAAATCTATCACTTGGCGGCGCACCCTTCTGAAGGCAAATGATTTGCTGCGTTCTCGAAGTTTTCCTAAGGATTTGATTGACGTAGACCGCTTCGTCAAACACCCAACTGCATCTGCAAGGCGATTTGCCTGATGGGTATCGGATTACTAAAATGTGGTTTCCCAACTGGAAGCCATCGCTCGGACAAATAGGCCCAGTAGCCAGGCTATTTTTTGAAGGACCCTGTCGCAATCCGATATTTGTGAATGAACGGAAAGACCAGCTTCCCGGCAGCAATTGCGCTTTAAATGCAGCGCGACGCCTCCTGCCGCCGCAAGGCATAAGTAACGCAAACAATCGCTTAAAACTGTTCACCGACATCATGCAGACTTCGGTGTCCCGACAAAACCTCCGTAGAGCAGGGGCTTTCATCATACTGGGTCATCCAAAGGAAGGACGCAAGATCCCGCCATTTTTCAAACTCCATGACCTGGCGTCCCTGCCGGCTTGAACTGGAGCGAGTATAGGCGACGACACGCGCTTTCGATGAAATAAATCCGCCTCGTTTGGGTGCCCCAACCGAGCAAGCTGTTCGCCACGACGTCAGCGCGTAACAATCCCCTGAACTTTTTGATCAAAACCTGAAGATCACAGGGAAGCCTCCTGCCGGAAACTTTGCACAAATCTCCCGCGGAACCTTCCACAGGTCCGTCGGCTAATTCTTCTCTTGTAACATGGTTCCCCACCGCTGTTTTTCGAATTTCTTGTCGAAACGGCTTAGTCAATAATTTCTAATCGCCCTTACTCACTCTTACCTTTTCCTCAGGACGAGAAAAGCGCACGATAGCCCCACGATCATTTGGGAATAATTTTAAACTTTATTAGTGTATAATTATTAACCTTGCTTTTTTACTCTGTGCTTTCAACATGTTTTCTTAACGTAATTATTAAATAAATTTTTCGGACCTCCGCGAACGGCACGCGCCCGCCGCAGCGTAACCCAATTCCAGCAAACTAATCTGAAAATAATTTCCTCTTGCATAAAATGGCGCGTTTAAGCGAGCTTGAATCGTTAACCAACAAACTGATGAATGGATCTCAGAAAAAGTCGAAAGGAAGCTGTGGGGGATGTGGCAGTAATGCGATGCATCTTCGCCTTATTGTTTTAACGCCAACGCCCTGGGTTTTCAGTCCAGAATCTGGTGGGCGGCCGCTTTGATTGGAATCCAGAGTTTGTCGCGCCGAAATTGATCATCCAGGTCGTCCGGCTTCCAGCCCGTCGAGTAGGGTCAATCCTGCCAAGGTCCCTGCGTCCACGAACCAATTTACAATTCGCCCAGTCCCACGAGGCGGATGTTGAGCGGTTAGGCGGCGGTCGGCATCCAAGTTTATTTGGAAATCTATTTTCTGCACACCTGAATTTTTTGCGATGTCACTTCTCAGTAGCAGGCCAAATTGCGTCGCACAATGGCGCAAATCTTGCAATTTCTAGTTTCCGGGCGTGCTGACCGAATAACTGAATTATACCAAGCAGTGCCGCTTGACTGCGCTGCTTCGAGGCGATCTGCCTGTCTTTCGCCTCGCGCTCGGACGCGCTCGGACCCCTCGATCCGGCGATGTTCTGGCTGCCAAGAAGCCCCCTCTGCTATAATGAGCTCTTCTGCTTGGTCTCCCGTCAGCCCTTCCGTCCAATGGAGCAACACCGCGCATCATCGTTGAATGCGCGACCGCTCAGCCGCATGCGTTCGACGAGTGTAGCGTCTTCAGGGTCAATGACGCCAGTGCCCTGCGGCGGCGAGCCCGGTGCCTCGCCGAGCAGTGACGTCCTCCTCGGCCATATCGCGCCCGGGCTAGCCCGGATCAATCTGCTGATTTCTCTCCCGCGTCTGCTCGATTGCACGGTTGAGATTGTAGCCAATCCCGAATGAACTACGCTCTCTCATCGGAGCATCTCGCGCGAACACTTGCCCGTCCGTGCCATCTGCGTTCTCGCCAGCCCAGGGCCATCTCACCTATCTGCAAACCCAATGCGGCGAGCGCACAAAACATGGATTTCGAGAACCCCATCAATCAAAAGCCCGTCTGCGTTACTGAAAATCGATGAGCCGCCAGAATGCGTCCACCGCCACCAACCAACACCATTTTGCACATGGGCTATGAATTCCGAACGAAACCGATCTGGGTCGCGAATCGTCACATATCGTAACGCCTTGCTGGATCGACGAGCATTTCTGGTCACCAACCTGCACGATCCAATTGGCGGGCATTTTTGGAACCCAAGCAACTGAATCCAATCCGAAGCAAATTCTCGCCCCGATCACTCCTGGTAGACATAAACCCAACTGGGCCTCGTCCGGCCTGATCAACCCCGGACAACATTTCCGCCAGACCCGCTTGAACAAGAAATCGATTGATTGCGGTCCGGGTCGGCCCAGTAAAAATGGCGTTCTGGTGATTGTATCAATTATAGACTGTCACCATCTTCAGAACCGCTCCCTCGAGACCACCACCATGAGGGCGCATCAAGCAATACAGGCTCTGCAAGTCGCTGTTCTCCAAAGACTTCGGCAGCGGCCCGTTCCAGGCCAAGAAACAGCCGGAACGGCTGCCACGCGGACAAGCATGCTACAAACACCCGCTGAAGCCCCCTCCCCACATCTACCGCTACCTGGCTGACGGTTTGCGGTAAGCATCGTGCCCATCTGGCTGATACCAGTACAGCGCGCTATCGCGAACTGATCGAACCGTGGCAGAGTATGCTGGCGCCGTCTGAAGCAACTGTGGACAGAAAAGTATCCCCTTAGTCCAGCACCGAGACCCCGAACTGGTGACGAGCGCGGTGTCAAGAGCCGGCCTTGCGCGTGATCTCGGCTTTCCCGCCAGGTAGCCGACTGTTCAACACTTCGCGAGACTGTTTTTCCGCGAGCTTCCTGAATGATAATCAACCCTGTTCTGAAACCGGTATCCAGTTGATCAACGTCCACAGTGGTTATCGGTACCACATACTGATTGACGTCCACACGGTGAGAAACACCATCAGTGTCGACCCGAGCACAGTTCCATTCGATGCCAATCTCGACAACACTGGCGTTATTCAGGCTTCCGAATTGATTGACACGAATGAGCGTGATCAGACCAATATCGAAACACCAGTGCGGCTATTGTCGCCCACGAATCAGAGGCACCTACCGCGGCCCGGCCCACCCCATTGTTCCTGTTGAATAATTACGGCTTGCCGCCGTGGTTTTCCCTCATTATCCCTTGCGTTATTGCCTTCACCATTCTGTTCGATCCTGCCGATAGCAGAGACGTCTCGCAAAACCGCTGTGTAATGGCGGCAGTGTGCATCCCCGCGCTGACGAACGGACGCGGTTTTGCATCGTCCGACAGTTGTCTGGATGGTAGAAACTAATTCCTCAAACTGACGTCGCATAAGTCATGTATCTGAGTTTACGAAGGCAAACAATCATTGTCTCGGGCTGGTTTCGAATCACGACGAGTTTGCGTATGACCATTGCCCATTCGCAGGCTGCCTTGTGAACTGCCTGACAGTCGCTGTTGAATTGTTAGCGCTTGGCGGCCAACTCCACGAAGCTGTTCAATACTTGAAATACCTTTCATTGTTGGTCGTCCCGCCGACCGCCTGGGTTTCGTCTGCCGTGGTTGCCACTACCGCGCTGTTGATAATTGGACGTATTGTTTCCGTCCAAGGCCGGCGCCTGTTGCGCCATGGGCGGGCGCCGCAGCAATTGCGACGAAACGATACGGCCGATAGAAAATCTCTTCATGTACTCACCTTTTCTGTTTTCCTCGTGACTACTTGATTGAACTGAGCGCCCCGTGTTTGCCCCGAGCCCAAATTGTGTGACAAACCGAATAAGGCCGTCGTCAGAGTTCTTGGGTAACCTGCACAATCAGTGTTTGAGCCGCCCGCCTTGGCTGACAAAGGAAAATATCCACCTGCGCCAGTCTGGGTCACACTAATTTAGGCCGTCATTGCCGGACTGCTCGATCTCGGATTTCATTGTCGACACTGTTTGGCTGCAGGGGATTTCGTTTGTCGAAAGCCACGAATTTGTGTAATCAACGAACCAAATGTCGTCACCAAACTGAATGGCTGAGATGCTCCCTGCCACTCCTGTCCCTGGGTTGATCGTTGAGAACATTAGTCAACGTCTGGTTAGATGTCAAGACCATTACTCGTTCCGATCCTGGGTCAGAATTCGCACCCAATTCGAACCGCCAATCCTGAAAGCCGAAAAAATCGAATTGTTGGAATCCCGAAGCCCAATTGCGTGATAAACCGCAGTGGTTGACGCGAGCGATGACTGAATAACACAGAGTTACTAAATCCGTGCCTGGTCCAGGAAACAGAGTTATCCATCATTGTTTCGATTGATTGTCGCCGTTTGAAGGCTGCACCCTGGGAACCAAAAACACTGGCCTTCCGGTACCGATCTGAGTGATGATACGCAAGACGATTGTCGGCAGAATGAATCGAACCGTCTGGCGCCACTAACGCTGTTGGTGTCACCATCCCTGAGAACCGAAACTGAACTCTGTTAGGCCGGCTGTAGGATCGTGCTTTGGTTTTTGGTTTTTCCACCTTCCCGAGCCAACCTGGTCAACGGTAACTACTCCTTAGACGCCCCTCTTGCTCAACAACGGACATGTTCGCCGTACCGCTCTGGGTGGATGTTGGGCAGTATTCCGAAGTACCCGGATTGAAAAGCAACATTTGGATGTTTGCAGCGTGGCCCGTCTGGCTGACCGTAAGCGGCTTCTTCAAACCCTGACTGGTCAACCATCGTATGCTTTCGTCCGCCATCTGGTTACTGCAGCCAATTCCACCGGCTCCGCGTCTCGGATACGACAAGACTCGTTTAGCCTCACCAACTCTGCGTGACCAAGCATCAGTAATCCCACCGCCGCTCTGGTTTAATAACCCGACGTATTCGCTATACCTAACTGTCAGCTTCGCCAACGGCATTGTTGTTCGTCTGTATCAATGCCCCCGAACGTGTTTCGCCGAGGCCCGCCTGTCCGCCCATTATTGTGCTGGGTGACAGTTGCCTGTGTTCCCAATCCCCTTGCTGTATAATAGAGCTTTCATTGAACGTTCGAGACCGTTCCGCGTGGCGTATCTGTCTGAGTGACATCTGCAAACGTACCCTCAACCGATTGATCAATGGTCGGATTGGGCATCCAGGCTGGCCCGGTTTCCTGGTCCGACCGTTGCTGTCTGGTTTAAGGCCTTGCTGGACGATCAAGGAATCATCAGCCATTGCGGGGGAACCGCGAGCACAACTGCAGCGGCGCCTATAGAAGTTTTGTTTCGCATTTCTTTTCCTGCGATCTTGCGAGCCCGTCACAATGATATCAGGCTTCTCTCTTGTCCTCTCCGCCGACCGTAGCCGACAGGTTCCTTGATTGCGAAACGGTTTCTCCCGCCCCATTTCAGTGGTCACGTCAATTCTAGCTGCTCAAGGCGGCAATCCGGACGCGAATCTGCCCTAATTTCTCCTGAAATCAAAGAGGGTTTCGCTGATTTCGTTAACAGGTGCGGCCGTGCTTCAGCCGTCGCAGGGGACAAAGTATGCAGGAATCTTCTCAGTGCTTTGTGAAATGGTCTGCCAATCCGGGACGGCACTGGTAAATGTGACGTAAGGTACAATTGAGGAAGCCGGCGCTGCCACTCAACGGGTCCGGCATTGGTATTTGCAGCAACCTTGTTGCGGGCTCGATCGCCGGATTTGCGTTCGCCGCATTCGCGTAGGCCTGTTCCGTCAAAATAGACCGTCCCGGCTCGCACGGTAACCTTGTTCGAGAATCTAGGCCCCGCCATCTCGTCCGAAAGCCCCATAACGCCAAGAATCTGCCCCCTCGAGGATCAGTAAGTTCACGGCTTTTTCAGTCGCTTGGCGCAAAGGCAAGAAAGGTCGGGTTCGTTCGAAGTGATACCCATGTCCCACTCTTCAGGATTCTGGAATGACAACGAATACTTGAAGACCGTTGTCCCGAAGCCAATCCCACACCGACGCAATTTTTTTCGAGGCAACAACTGAGGTAATAACCTCTCCCGTCTTTCCACGACTGACCGCGCGAAGATACACCTGACCTTGTCTTCGCATAATTGGTCGAAGCTCCGATCCCCAGAAAGCGCGCTCCAGCACCA